>OHBU01000196.1_pt1 | contig 27804 bp, 23 predicted proteins | sample 1577421 | NCBI WGS metagenome assembly OHBU01 (sample SAMEA3879550, study PRJEB24766) | human gut metagenome | biome: human-associated habitat; feature: feces | place: USA | collected 1985/1987 | reverse complement strand
CACCAGGCATGTGGCAACTGCGGTTACTACAAGGGCGAGGAAGTCATCAAGAAGGGCTAATTTGCGCAGAATTGGTGGCACATTGGTGTTATGTACAGAAGGGGAGGGCGCAATGCCTTCCCCTTCTTGCTTTGTCTTGAAAACGAAATTGTGAGGTGAAAGCATGGCCATCAGGATCGACCGCGTGGACGCGGGCAGCGAGGCGGAAGCCCTCGGCCTCGCTGGCGGCGACGAGCTGCTGAGCGTGGACGGCAACGAGCTGAACGACACGCTGGACTATGATTTTTATACCGACAGCAAGAGCTTCCACCTCAAAGCGAGAGTGGCGGACGGCATCCGGGAGTGGGACGTCCGGCGGGAAGAGCGCGGCCCCTTCGGCTGCGACTTCTCCACCTATCTGGGCGACCAGAAGCACTCCTGCTCCAACCACTGCATGTTCTGCTTCATTGACCAGCTGCCCCCGGGAATGCGTGAGAGCCTCTATTTCAAGGACGACGACGAGCGCCTGTCCTTTTTGTTCGGCAACTATATCACCATGACCAATATGCAGGACCACGAGATCGACCGCATCATCAAGATGCATATTTCGCCCATCAACATCTCGGTCCACACCACCAATCCCCAGCTTCGCGTGCGGATGCTGGCGAATAAACGGGGCGGCGAGGTGCTGAAGTACCTGCCTCGTCTGGTGGAGGGCGGCATCGCCGTCAACTGCCAGCTGGTGCTCTGCCGGGGCATCAACGACGGCGACGAGTTGCGCCGCACCCTCACCGACCTGCTGGAGCTGACCCCGATGGTGCAGAGCGTGGCGGCAGTCCCCTGCGGCGTGACGGATTACCGCCAGAACCTCTTCAAGCAGACGCCCTACGACGCTGAGAGCAGCGCCGCCGTCATCGACATCATGGAAGAGTTCGGCGACGAGTGCAAGCGCCGCCACGGCAAGCGCATCATCTACCCCAGCGATGAGTGGTACCTCAAGGCCGGCCGCCCCATCCCGGAGCCGGAGTTCTATGAGGACTACGACCAGCTGGAAAACGGCGTGGGCATGATGAGCCTCTTCCGGGAGGAATTTCTGGCCGAGCTGGAAAAGCCCCACCGCATCTACGGCACCAAAAAGATGGATGTCGTCACCGGCACCATGGCCGCGCCCCTCATCACCGAGATGATGGACGAGCTCCACCGCCAGTACCCCATGATAGAAGTAAAAGTGCATCCCATCAAAAACAACTTCTTCGGCGGCAACGTCGGCGTGGCGGGCCTCGTCACAGCGACCGACATCATCGCTCAGTGCGAGGGCCGGCTGTCCAGCGGCACCCTGGGCGTGCCTGCCGTGATGCTGCGGGAGGAGAAGGACACCTTCCTCGATGATATGACCATCGAGCAGCTGGGCCAGCGGCTCGGCGTAAAGGTGGAAGTCCTGCCCACCGGCGGCGGCGACGAGGCCAAGGCCCTGCTGCGCAGCGGCCTGCATATCGCCCGCCGGAGAAGACCGTAATTTTACCCCTTTTGTGAAAGGAGGAACCCCCTATGAGCAAACCGATCGTTGCTGTGGTGGGCCGCCCCAACGTGGGCAAGTCCACCCTGTTCAATAAGCTCTGCGGCCAGCGTCTGGCCATCGTGGAGGATACCCCGGGCATCACCCGCGACCGCATCTTCGCCAACTGCGAGTGGAGCGGCCACGAGTTCCTGCTGGTGGATACCGGCGGCATCGAGCCCAAGGCCACCGAGGGCATTCTGGCCCACATGCGCGAGCAGGCCCAGATCGCCATCGATACCGCCGACTGCATCATCATGGTGGTGGACGTGCGCAACGGCCTGACCGCCGCCGATGAGGACGTGGCCCATATGCTGCGCCGCAGCCACAAGCCCATCATCCTCGCTGTCAACAAATGCGACAATGTGGGCGAGACCCCCATGGAGCTCTACGAGTTCTATAACCTCGGCTTCGACGAAGTCATGCCCATCTCGTCCGTCCACGGCCACGGCACCGGCGACCTGCTGGACGCTGTCTGCGCCCACCTCGATTTCAGCGAGACCGTCGTGGAGGAAGACCGCATCCCCGTCGCCATCATCGGCCGCCCCAACGTGGGCAAGTCCAGCCTGACCAACCGCATCCTCGGTGAGAACCGCATGATCGTGGCCAACGAGGCCGGCACTACCCGCGACGCCATCGATACCCCCGTGGACAACGCTTACGGCAAGTTCATCTTCACCGATACCGCCGGTCTGCGCAAGCGCAGCAACATCACCGACGGCCTTGAGCGCTACATGGTCGTCCGCGCACTGGCCGCCGTCGAGCGCAGCCGCGTGGCCCTCATCCTCGTGGACGCCACCGTCGGCTTCACCGAGCAGGACAGCAAGGTGGCCGGCTACGCCCACGACCAGGGCAAGGCCTGCATCATCGTCGTCAACAAGTGGGACGCCGTGGAGGGCAAGGAGACCAACACCATGGAACTGCAGCGCCGGGGCTATGCCGAGTGCTTCAGCTTCATGGGCTACGCTCCCATCATCTTCATCTCGGCCCAGACCGGCTACAACGTCAACAAGCTGATGCAGCTCATCCGCGACGTGGACAGCCAGAACGGTGCCCGCGTACCCACCGGTGTGCTGAATGAGATGCTGGCCCGTGCCACCGCTCGGATGCAGCCGCCCAGCGACAAGGGCCGCCGCCTGAAGATCTTCTACCTGACTCAGGCTTCCACCCGTCCGCCGACATTCGTGGCCTTCGTCAACGCAAAGCACCTGTTCCACTTCAGCTATCAGCGGTATATCATCAACCAGATCCGCGAGAACTTCGGTCTGGAGCACACCCCCATCCGCCTTGTCGTGCGTGAGCGCGGCTCCGGCGAAGTGGGCGCGAAGGACGTATAAGGAAGGGAGACTGGTTCTATGACCGCATTTCTCATTGTGCTGGCGGTCGCTGCCGAAGCCTATCTGCTGGGCAGCGTGGACACCGGCATCCTCGTCAGCAAGTATCTGTACCATGACGACGTCCGCACTCACGGCTCGGGCGCTGCCGGTATGACCAACATGCTGCGCACCTTCGGCAAGAAGGCCGCTGCCCTCACGGCGGTGGGCGATGTGCTCAAGGGCGTCGTGGCCGTCTGCCTTGGCCGGTGGCTGTTCGGCCATCTGCCCGCCGACGCTGCCGTCTCGCCCTATCTGGGCGTCTACCTCGCCGCCATCCTCGCCGTGGTGGGCCACTCCAAGCCCATCTACTTCGGCTTCAAGGGCGGCAAGGGTGTGCTGGTGGCTGCCGGTGCCATTCTGGCAGTCCAGCCGGTGCTGCTGCCGGTGCTGGCACTCATCTTCCTCGTCTGCCTGGTCCCCACCGGCATGGTGTCGCTGGGCAGCATCACCATGGCCGCGGCCTACCCGGTCCTGACGCTGGTGTACAGCCTCATGCGCGGCCTGCCGACTCAGGACGTGGTGGTCTGCACCGTCGGCGCTGCCATCATGGGCGGCATGGTCATCTGGATGCACCGTTCCAACATCCAGCGCATCCGGGACGGCAAGGAGTACCGTTTCGGCCAGAAGCACAAGAGCAACTAAGCATAAAAAATGCCCCGCAGGCAGCTCTCGACGAGCGTCCTGCGGGGCATTTTACTTGTCAGGATCATTCCGGGTCTGCTTCCAGCAGCGTGTCGGTGTTGTCCTCGTACTTGGGGTCTTCGATGGCGACTTCAAGCTCCGTGTTGGTATCGTCATGATGCAGGTGCTTGCGCAGCCGGGCGGCGAATTCCTCTGACGGGATGCCGCTCTGGCTGGGGGAAAGGTCGGGTGCGGGGTGGCCGTCGGGCAGATGAGCGCCGAAGGCCGGCACGAAGAAGAACCTCCGCACGATGAAGATGAGGGCGATGGCGCTCACGCTCAGCAGGTTCTCCATGGCAGACTCGTGACCCACCACCATGTGGCGGGCGATGGCGTAGAGCAGCACTTCGAGGCTGGAACCGGGGCTGTGCTTGGCCAGCATCTTGATGAACTCGATGCCGATGACGATGTCCAGCGCCCGCTGTAAGAAGGTGCTCACCTCGACGTCGTTGCCGTCGAACAGCAGGCCGGGCATCCACTTCAGCAGCGGCACCATCGACAGCAGCAGGCCGATGAGGACGAGGCCGGACAACAGGATCTCGAGCAGGGTGGCTGCGCTGATGATCTTGTTGCGCAATTCGGCGCGGCTGTGGCTTTCAACACGGGAATTGGACATGGGCAGGGACCTCTCTTTCAAATTTGACCGGAAATCTTTTACAACAGTTCGATTCTATTGTAACAAAAGCAAAAAACGAAGTCAATTTCTTCGGCTGGGAAAGTTAGCCAGCATGAAAAACTGGAATCGAAGACAGACAAAAGGGGCCGTCCGCACCCGGAATGGAGTGCAGACGGCCCCTCTTTGTGCTGAAAAGGCGGCTTAAGCCTCAGCGATGGCTTCGATCTCGCAGAGCACGCCCTTGGGCAGGTCTTTCACGGCCACGCAGCTGCGGGCGGGCTTGGAGGTGAAATACTTGGCGTACACCTCGTTGAAAGCGGCAAAGTCGGCGATGTCGGCCAGGAAGCAGGTGGTCTTGACCACCTTGTCAAAGCTCACGCCGGCAGCTTCGAGGATAGCGCCCACATTGCGGCAGCTCTGGTCAGCCTGTGCGGCGATGCCCTCGGCGACTGCGCCGGTGGCGGGGTCTACCGGGATCTGGCCGGAGGTGAAGACGAGACCGCCCACGGTGTAGCCCTGAGAGTAGGGGCCGATGGCGCCGGGAGCTTTTTCGGTGCTGATGATGTTCATATCGATTACCTCACATATCATAAATAGGGGAGTCTCCCGCCAAAAGGGGAGCCGATGAAAAAAGTCTACCACCAACTGTCCCCGCCGTCAACGGGCAGCAGGGAACGGTCCCGGAATTTCCGGAAAAAGGGAATGTAAAATTATTTGGAAAAATCTGTGCAAATCATCTTGACAAGAAATAAACTTTTATGATAAAAATAGAGCATGAAAGTAACATTTTTGCAGGAAAAACGCAGGCGCAGCGCAGGCAGGAAAGCCAGCTTTGCGCAGGCGCGTTTCTTTTTTGCAGAAAAAGCGAATTTCTGAACCCTCGGAAGGGGCAGAAAGGATAAGATATGTCGATTTTGGTAGATGATTCAAATAAAACAGCCTGCCGTGCAGCGGAGGCTGGACTGCAGCAGAAAAATTGTGCTGCGCTGGTGCGTCCGGCGGGTACGGGCAAAGGCTGCATCGTGTGGGAGCTGCTGGACGCCCACCCCGAGATGCGCGTGCTCTGGGTGGTGTCCTGCGCTGCCCGTCTGGAACTGCGCCGCGCCCTGACAAAGCGGCTGGGCCGGACGCTGGGCGGCCGGGTGCGGCTGATGAGCTGTGAGCAGCTGGCCGTGCAGAATGCGCTGGGCTGGGTGGCGCTGGCTGAGTTCCGGCCCGGCCTGCTGGTACTGGACGGCTGGAGGGAGATAAGCGCAAAGGACTGGACCGACTGTGTCCAGCCTCTGTTCCGCCTCTGCCCGGGGGCAAAGCTGCTGGCTCTGGGGGAGCCGGACGCTCCGGGCGACAGCTGCCGCGCTGCCGAGGAGATGCTGGCCGACGCCATTGTGGAGCCGCTGGCACTGGGCGGGGCGATGGCCGAGGGTCTGCTGCCCATGCCGGCCTCCTATACGGCCCTGCTCTGGCCGCTGGAAGATGCGATGGCCCGCCTCCGTGCTGAGGTGAAGAACCTCCATCTGCCGGGCTGCCCTGACCCCAACGCCGAGAAATATCAGGCTCTGAGCCTCGCCGTAGAGAAGCTTCCGCCGGTGGAACAGCTGCTGGCGCAGTGGCTCCCGGATGCTGCCGGGCGCTGCCTCGTCCTCTGCGAGGATGATGCAGCGGCGGCGCAGACCGCAGAGCAGGCCGAGAAGCTGTTTGGTGCAGGAACACATACTTATAAGGATGCAGAAGGCTTTGCGGCCGATGAAGCGGCCACCCTCCGGCTGCTGGTCTGTGCCAACGGCCCGGCGGTGCAGGCTCCTCTGGCCGGGATCTCGGGCGTGGTGCTGGTGCGCCGCAGCGCTGGACCGGCCGCATACCGGCAGATGCTGGCCCGCGCCCTTGCAGCCTGCGGCAGTGTGCCGGTGGCAGAGCTGAGCGCGGCCTTTGAGGCGCTGACCTGTGTGCAGCAGCTGCGGAAGGAGTGCAGCGCGGCGGGGGCAGAAGCCTTCCCGCTGGAAGAGCCCCTTTCTGCCTGCCGCCGGGCTTACCGGCAGCTCCGCCGCGCGCTGGACTCCGACTGGGAGCGCTATTATGCCGCCGCAAAGCAGATGACGGCAGAGGGAAAGACGCTGGACGTGCCTCGCTCCTACAGCTTCGGGGGCGTGGCCGTGGGCCGCTGGCTGGAAAACCAGCGCCTTGTCCGGGCCGGAAAGAAAAAGGGACGCCTCACCGCCGCGCAGGCCGCCCGGCTGGACAAAATCGGCATGAACTGGCAAAAGCGGCTCGAGCTGGCGTGGGAGAACGGCTGTGCTTCGGCCCGGCGGTACCGCGACAGCCACAGCGACCTGCTGGTGCCGGTTCATTATAAGGATAAGGACGGCTTTGCGCTGGGCGAGTGGATCGTCTATAACCGCCAGCGCTATCTGGGCGGGAACCTGCCGTCAGACCGCGTCGAGCGCCTCGAGGCACTGGGCATGGTGTGGGACACCGGCAGCATCCTCTGGGAGAAGAGCTATGCCGCCGCCGTCCAGTATTATCTGGAAAATCACACGCTGGAAATTCCCGTCAAGTATGTCACGCCGGACGGCATGGCGCTGGGCGTCTGGCTGGGCAGTCAGCGTGCCGCTTATAAAGAAGGTGTGCTGACCGACGCCCAAATCGAAAAGCTGGAAGCGCTGGGAGTGGACTGGACGAACCGGAACGACCGCAAGTGGCAGACCGCCTACGAGGCTGCCGTGAAGTACTACGCCGCCCACGGGAACCTCGACGTCCCCACCGAGTACACCGACGAAGACGGCATCCTGCTGGGCAAGTGGGTGTCCCGCCAGCGGTACGCATGGCAGAACCCCGAGCGCAGCAGCGCCCGGGTGACGCCGGAGCGGAAAGCTCTGCTGGACGAGCTGGGCATGAACTGGGAAAAGACCGACTCGTGGCAGCACCGCTACGAGCTGGCCGTGGAATACAAAAAGGAGCACGGCAGTCTGGCCGTTCCGGCCCAGTACCGGACGGAGGACGGCATCTGGCTGGGCAGCTGGCTGTCCCGTCAGAAGCAGATGCTGCGGGAGGGCAAAAAGCTCTCCGCCGCGCGCCGCGCGGCCCTGAAAGAGCTGTTCAAGGGCGAAAAAGGCCGACGCCTCAGCGCCCCGGTGCCGCCCGCGTGCAGCGTGCGGGAGCAGAACTGGCTGGACAACTACCAGAGCGCCAGGCTCTACGCCGAGAAGAAGGGCAGCCTCCTCGTGCCTGCCGGATATGTGGACGAGAACGGCTTCCGTCTGGGCGTCTGGATCTCGAATCTCCGCGCTGCCCGCAAGGCCCGGCCCGGCTCGTTCCAGGTGACGCCGGAGCATATCGCCCTGCTGGACGCCATCGGGATGCAGTGGGACGCCCGGGAGGCCAAGTGGGCCGGGGCGTTCCGCCGCGCCGAAGAGTACCGCGCCGCCCACGGCGACCTGCTGGTGCCGGTGAACTATAAGACCGAAGACGGCTTCTGCCTCGGCGACTGGGTCCGCCGGATGCGCGAAAACTACGCCTGTGCCGAGAAAAAGCTGACGTCAGAGCGCATCGCAAAGCTCGAAGCGCTGGGCATGGTCTGGACCGTGCCGCAGGAGGGCTGAGATATTGCATTTTAGGGCGGAGTGTGGTATACTTCACCTCGTCTGAATAGAAAACAGCAGGTGCCTGCCGCCGGGGCTTCGTCCCCGGTCGGGAGGGTAAAAGGGAAGCGGGTGCGAGTCCCGCGCGATCTCGTCACTGTGATAAGGGAGTCCGCTGCCTTGGCGCTCAGCGCCGGTCACTGGAGGCTTTGCCTCTGGGAAGGCGGCAGCGGGCGGTGAGCTTTCAGTCAGGAAACCTGCCCGCTGTTGGTACAGGAGCGTCCGGCTCCGGATCACGAGGAATTGGTCGTACCAAAAAGCCCGAAAGTTCAAAGGGTCTTTTTGCTGTGCCTTCCGCGCGGTGAAAAGGCTCTTTTTTCGTTTGAGCTGGCCCCCGTTTCGTACCCTTTCTATCGGAAAAGTACATTCCACACAACAGAAAGGACTCAAACAATGCGTAAGGCAACCAACAAGAACTGGCAGCGCGTCACCGCCGCTGCCGCCGCACTGGCCCTGTGTGCCGGTGTGCTCACCGGCTGCGGTGCATCTTCTTCCACTGCCGCCGGCAGCACCGCCGCAAGCTCTGCTGCCGCCAGCGAAGTGAGCAGCGAGGAGGCTGATGAAATGGCAGCAAAGAATGTGGCAGACCTCATCGACGCCATCTATGTGCAGGAGCGCAACGAGAACACCGACGCTCAGTGTGAGGCTGCAAAGGCAGCATGGGACGCTCTGACCGACGCTCAGAAGGAGATGGTCGAGGGCGAGGAGGCTGACCCCGATTACTTTGGCCGCGACACCGGCGACGCCTCTAAGGACGACGCCCGCAACCAGGACAACATCGGCGACAACGAGATCCTGGTCGTCAGCTTCGGCACCTCGTTCAACGACAGCCGCGCAGCGGACATCAAGGGCATCGAGGACGCCATCCAGGCCGCATACCCCGACTGGTCTGTCCGCCGCGCCTTCACCGCACAGATCATCATCAACCATGTTCAGGCCCGTGACGGCGAGAAGATCGACAACATGGAGCAGGCTCTGGAGCGCGCTGTTGCCAACGGCGTGAAGAATCTGGTCGTCCAGCCCACCCATCTGATGCATGGCGCTGAGTACGACGAGATGATGGAGATGGTGGACAGCTACCGCGATAAGTTCGAGTCCGTCGCCATCGCCGAGCCTCTGCTGGGCGAGGTGGGCAGCGATGCCACCGTCATCAACGCCGACAAGGAAGCTGTCGCCAAGGCCATCACCGCCGAGGCCGTCAAGACCGCCGGTTTCGACAGTCTGGACGCCGCTGCTGAGGACGGCACCGCTTTCGTCTTCATGGGCCACGGCACCTCTCACACCGCAAAGGTGAGCTACACCCAGATGCAGTCTCAGATGAACGCTCTGGGCTACAAGAATGTCTTCATCGGCACCGTCGAGGGCGAGCCTGAGGAGACTGCCTGCGAGAACGTCATCGAGGCTGTCAAGGCCGCCGGTTACACCAAGGTCGTCCTGCGTCCCCTGATGGTCGTTGCAGGTGACCACGCCAACAACGATATGGCGGGCGACGACGAGGATTCCTGGAAGAGCCAGTTCGAGGCCTCCGGCGAATTCGACTCTGTGGATTGCCAGATCGCCGGTCTGGGCGAGGTCGCTGACATCCAGCAGCTCTACGTCGCACACACCAAGGCCGCTGTCGATTCCCTGAACGGCTGAGCATAAGTTTATGATTGCCCGGAAAGGAGTGCCTTTTCGGGCAATTTCTTTTTCGGCCTGCTTTGAATTCGGGCCATTGCGTGTTATAATCTTTTCTGTAAAATAGATACTTCGAGGTATATCATCATGAAACTGAACAATAAATTTGCTCTTTTGCTGGCCGGCGCTGTGCTGGCTGGTTCTCTCACCGGCTGCGGCGCATCCGGCACCCCGGCCAGCTCTGCCGCTTCCTCCGAGGCTGCGGCTTCCGCTGCCGTGAGCGAGGCGACTTCCGAACCGGCGGCAGAGGCTGCTCTGCCCGACGGCGTCTACACCGCCGACTTTGACACCGACAGCTCCATGTTCCATGCCAACGAGGCCAACGACGGCAAGGGGACCCTGACCGTGAAGGACGGTCAGATGACCTTCCACGTCAGCCTCGCCTCCAAGAAGATCGTCAACCTCTACGTCGGCATGGCTGCTGACGCCGAGGCCCACGAGGGCGACTGGCTCCAGCCCACCACCGACACCGTCACCTACTCCGACGGCCTGTCCGATGAGGTCTACGGCTTCGACATCCCGGTGGAGGCTCTGGACGAGGACTTCCAGCTGGCCATCCTCGGCGCCAAGGGCAAGTGGTACGACCATACCGTCCGTGTCGCCAACGCCCAGCCTGCTGCGGCGGAAGCACCTGCCGACGGCACCTACACCTGCGATGTGACCCTCGAGGGCGGCTCCGGCCGTGCCACCGTGGAAAGCCCCGCGGCCCTGACCGTGGCCGACGGCAGGATGACCGCCACCATCGTCTGGTCCAGCCCCAACTACGACTATATGCTGGTGGACGGCGAAAAGTATCTGCCCACCAACACCGAGGGCAACTCTACCTTCGAGATCCCCGTCACTGCTCTCGACACCCCGCTGGATGTGGTGGGCGATACCGTCGCCATGAGCACCCCGCATGAGATCGAGTATACGCTGACCTTCGCCTCTGCATCCCTGATCGAGGCAAAGTAACGATGAAACGCCGCAATTTCCTGAAAGCCCTGCCTGCCGCCGCCCTCACCCTTGCGGGCTGCGGGCGGCACAAGACTGCCCCGGCCAATACAGCATCCCTCGTGTTCGACCACAGCTATCCGCTGGATTATGCCACCCAGTTTTCCGCCGACTGCTATGAGGGCGGCTATGTGATGATCGACATCCCGGACGCCGGGCGGTTCCTCGTCGTCCCTGAAGGGGCCGCCGAGGTGGACGACCTGCCCGAGGACGTCGTGGTGCTGCGCCAGCCGCTGGATCATATTTATCTCGTCTCCACTTCGGTGATGGACCTCTTCGTCCATCTGGACGCCCTGGACAGCATCGCCCTCTCCGGCACGAAGGCCGATGGCTGGTATGTGGAAGAGGCCAAACAGGCCATGCAGGAGGGCCGTATCGCCTACGCGGGCAAGTACAGCGCCCCGGACTATGAGCGCATCCTTGCCGCCGGCTGCACCCTCGCCATCGAGAACACCATGGTGCTCCACGACCCCGAGGTCAAGGAGCAGCTGGAAAAGTTCGGCGTGCCGGTCCTCGTGGAGCGCTCGAGCTACGAGAGCGGCCCGCTGGCCCGGATGGAGTGGCTCAAGCTCTACGGCATCCTGCTGAATAAGACTGAGATGGCGGAAGAGGTCTTTCGCCAGAAGGTCGAGCAGGTGGCCCATATCCTCGAGCAGGAGAACACCGGCAAGACCGTGGCCTTCTTCTCCATCACCACAAATAACCTCATCACCGTCCGCCGCACCAGCGACTATGTGGCCCAGATGGTGGGGATGGCCGGCGGCGTCTACATCTTCGACGACCTCGAGGGGGAGACATCGGCCCAGTCCACCATCAAACTGCCGCTGGAGACGTTCTACGCCCGGGCCAGGGACGCCGACGTCCTCATCTACAACAGCACCATCGAGGGCGTGATGGAGACCCGTGACCAGCTCATCGAAAAATGCCCGATGCTGGCGGATTTCAAAGCCGTCCAGTCCGGCGACTGCTGGTGTACGGCCCAGAGCCTCTTCCAGCAGAGTATGGAGCTGGCCGACCTCATCTCGGATATGAACCTCGTCTTCACCGAGGGCTCGCCCGACCCGGCGTCCCTCCGTTTCTTACAGCGCATCGTATAAAAGGAGCTTTGTCATGACCACCACCCGCCGCCTCAGCCTCGCGTACCTCGCCCTCACGGCGGGGGTTGCGGTGCTGTTTGCACTCAACCTGTTCTGGGGCAGTGTGTCCCTGACGCCCGGCGCGGTGGCGGCGGCTCTACTGGGCCGGGGCGAAGATGTGCTGGCCGTGGGCATCGTGCTCCAGCTCCGTCTGCCCCGGGCGGTCATGGTCGTGCTGCTGGGCGCGGCCCTCTCGGCTGCAGGCTACCTCCTGCAGACCTTCTTCGCCAACCCCATCGCCGGCCCCTTTGTCATGGGCGTGTCCAGCGGCGCAAAGCTGGCAGTGGCCCTGACGATGGTGGTGTTTTTACAGCGGGGGCTGCTCACCAGCTCGGCCACCCTCATCATCGCCGCCTTTGCAGGCTCGATGGCGGCGATGGCCTTTGTGCTGGTGGTGGCCCGGCGGGTGCCGCGGATGAGCATCCTCGTCATCTGCGGCATCATGATCGGTTATATCTGCTCGGCTGTCACCGACATCGTGGTGACTTTCGCTCAGGACTCCAACATCGTCAATCTCCACAACTGGTCGATGGGCAGCTTTTCCGGCATGACCTGGGCCAATGTGGGTGCAGCGGCCTGCGTGGTGCTGCCCGCGCTGGCGGCGGCGTTCCTGCTCTCGAAGCCCATGGCGGCCTACCAGATGGGCGAGAGCTACGCCAGGAGCGTCGGCGTGCCGGTGCGGGCCTTCTCGACGGCCCTCGTGCTGCTTTCCAGCCTGCTTTCCGCCTGCGTGACGGCCTTTGCAGGCCCCATCTCCTTTGTGGGCATCGCGGTGCCGCATCTGGTCAAGAACCTGCTGGGCAGCGCAAAGCCCCTTTATGTCCTGCCGGGCTGCTGTCTGGGCGGGGCAGCGTTCTGCCTGCTCTGCGACCTCATCGCCCGCAGCCTGTTCGCGCCCACTGAGCTGTCCATCAGCTCGGTGACGGCGGTTTTCGGTGCGCCGGTGGTCATCTGGCTGCTGGTGCGCCGCCAGACACAGGAGGGCCGGGAATGAGCGATCCGAAATTCTACTGCCGCGCCGAGGACCTTGCCATCGGCTACGGCAAAACGCCCCTGATAGAGCACATCGGACTCGGCGTCGGGAAGGGGACCATCCTCACCCTCATCGGCCCCAACGGCGCGGGAAAATCCACCCTGCTCAAGACGCTGGCAGCGCAGCTGGCCCCCCAGGGGGGCGCTGTGCTGCTGGACGGCAAAGATCTCGCGGACTGCTCCGGCCCGGAGCGCGCCCGCAAAATGGCCCTGATGGTGCCCCACACCCGCCGCACCGAGCTGACCACCTGCTTCGAGATGGCGTCCGCCGGGCGCTACCCCTACACGGGGCGGCTGGGTGTCCTCTCGGCAGAAGATAAGCGCCAGGTCCATGCCGCGCTGGCCCTCGTGGGGGCCGAGGCGCTGGCGGGCCGGGACTTCAACCGCATCAGCGACGGCCAGCGCCAGCGCGTCCTGCTGGCCCGGGCCATCTGCCAGCAGCCGGAGCTGATATTATTGGACGAGCCTACGTCTTTCCTCGACATCAAGGGCAAGGCCGAATTGCTGGCCATCCTGAAAAGCCTCGCCCGCGACAAGAAGATGGCCGTCATCCTCAGCCTCCACGAGCTGGAGCTGGCGCAGAAAGTTTCCGACAAGGTCGTCTGCGTCTCGGCGGCGGGCGTCTCGGACGTCATGACGCCGGAAAAGGCCTTTGCCCGGGAAAACATCTGCAAAATTTATGCTCTGACCGATGAGCAGTACGCATTCCTCTACGGTGAGGCAAAAGCGCCGGAGGAAAAGCGCCCGCTCTTTGAGCACTACGTCCGCAGCGGCCAGAAGCTCCTGCGCTGCGGCTATACCACCGGCACCTGTGCGGCGTTGGGCGCGGCGGGCGCGGCACGGCTGCTGCTCACCGGCCGCACCCCCGAGACGGTGGCCCTCCGCACCCCGAAAGGCATCGTGGTGGAGGTGGAGCCCATCTTCTGCCGCCTGTCCGGCGAGGGGGCTGAGTGCGCCATCCGGAAGGACGGCGGCGACGATGTGGACGTGACCACCGGTCTGCCGGTCATCGCCAGTGTCGCCCGCCGGCCCGAACTGTCCGGCGAGGTGCGCATCCACGGCGGTGAGGGCGTGGGCCGGGTGACAAAGCCCGGTCTCGACCAGCCTGTGGGCGAAGCTGCCATCAACCACGTCCCCCGGGCCATGATAAAGGAAGCGCTGGAAAAAGAGGCCGAATCTGCCGGGTACGCGGGCGGCTTTGACGTCACCATCTCCATCGAGGGCGGGGCCGAAACGGCGAAGCGCACTTTCAACCCCCACATGGGCGTGGAAGGGGGCCTCAGCGTCCTCGGCACCAGCGGCATCGTCGAGCCCATGAGCCAGCAGGCCATCCTCGACACCATCCAGCTGGAAATGGGGCAGGCGGCGCTTCGGGCCGGAAGCCCCCGGCGGCTCATCCTTGCCCCGGGCAACTACGGCCTCGACTATCTCCACGAGAAGATGCCCGCCCTAAAGAATATCCCGGTGGTCAAGACCTCGAACTTCATCGGGGATACGATGGATATGGCGGCGGCATCCCACTTCGAAGAGGTGGTGCTGGTGGGCCACATCGGCAAGCTGGTCAAACTGGCGGGCGGCGTCATGAACACCCACTCCCGCACAGCCGACTGCCGCACCGAGCTGCTCTGCGCCCACGCCGCCCTCTGCGGTGCGTCCCGGGACGTCTGCGCGGCCCTGATGAACGCGGCCACCACCGACGCCTGCATGGAGATCTTAGACAAAGCAGAGATGAGAGAACCGGTGCTGTCCAGTCTGCTGGACGCCATCCAGCTCCACCTCGACCGCCGCGCCGCCGGGGCGTTCCGGGTGGGCGCGGTGCTCTTCTCGAATCAATATGGCCCGCTGGGCCAGACCAGAACTGCAAAGGAGCTGCTGGACGAATGGAAAAACGGATAGGCACTTTTTACGGCGTCAGCGTCGGCCCGGGCGACCCGGAGCTCATGACCCTGCAGGCTGTCCGCTGCCTCGAAAACTGTCCGGTCATCGCCGCGCCCCAGACCCCGAAGGGCGGGATGCTGGCGCTGGACATCGCAAAAGCTGCGGTGGATCTGAGCGGCAAGACCATCCTGTCGCTGCGCTTCGCCATGAGTCTTGACCCGGCGGTGCAGAAAGCCGCCCACATCGAGGCGGCCCGGGCCGTGAAAGAATATCTCGACGCCGGGCAGGATGTCGCCATGCTCAACCTCGGCGATGTGTCCGTCTACGCCACCTTCGGCTACCTGCAGGAGATCCTGGAGGCCGAGGGCTGCAAGACCGTGATGCTTCCCGGCGTGACGAGCTTCTGCGCCGCTGCGGCCCGGCTGGGCCAGTCCCTGACGGGCGGCATGGAGCAGCCGCTGACCATCGCCCCGGGGCGCTGCGCCGCTGAGGTGCTGGCCGCACCGGGCGCAAAAGTGCTGATGAAATCGGGCCGTCAGCTGCCCGAGACGCTGGCCGCGCTGGCCGACGCCGGGCTTCTGAGCCGGAGCGCGATGGTCTGTAACTGCGGTCTGCCGAACGAGGAGGTCTGGCCCGACCTGGCCGATTATGACCCGGCCCGGCCGGCGGACTATTTCGCAACGATTTTGGTGAAGGAGGGGTAAGATATGGTCCATTTTGTAGGAGCCGGGCCGGGCGCGCCCGACCTCATCACCCGGCGGGGTGCAGCCCTGCTGGCCGATGCCGACTGCATCATCTACGCGGGCAGTCTCGTCAACCCGGCCCTGCTGGGGCTGGCGAAGTCCGGCTGTGCCATCTATAACAGCGCCGAGATGACGCTGGAACAGGTGCTGGACACCATCCGTGCCGCCGAAAAGGCCGGAGGCACCACGATCCGCCTCCACACCGGCGACCCCTGCCTCTACGGGGCCATCCGGGAGCAGATGGACGCACTGGACGCCGACGGCATCCCCTATGACGACACCCCGGGCGTGTCCAGCTTCTGCGGCGCGGCGGCAGCACTCTGTGCCGAGTACACCCTGCCCAATGTGAGCCAGACCGTCATCATCACCCGGATGGAGGGCCGCACTCCTGTCCCTGAGGCCGAGCAGCTGGAAAAGCTGGCCGCTCACGGGGCTACCATGGTCATCTTCCTCTCCATCGGGCTGGTGGACAAAGTCCAGCAGGCCCTTCTCGAGAGCGGCGGCTACCGCCTCGATACCCCTGCCGCTGTGGTCTATAAGGCCACCTGGCCCGAGCAGAAGGTGGTGCGCTGCACCGTCTCCACACTGGCCGAGGAGACCCGCAAAAACGGCATCACCAAGACCGCCCTCATCGTCGTGGGCGACTTTCTGGGCGAAAATTACGAGCGCAGCAAGCTCTATGACCCCGCCTTTACCACCGAGTTCCGGCAGGGGACGGAGGCCGGGCAGTGAGCCGAGCATATCTGGCCTTCACCGCAAAAGGCGAAGCGCTGGCCCATCGGCTGGCGGAAGCTCTGCCCGGCAGCGTGAGCCGCTGCGGCGGAGACGTGACCCTGAAAGGCTGGACGGCGGAGCATTTTGCACAGGATGAGGCCCTGATTTTTGTAGGAGCTGTGGGCATCGCGGTGCGGGCCATCGCGCCCCACTGCAGGAGCAAGGCCGCTGACCCGGCGGTGGTGGTCGTGGACGAGGGCGGGAACTTCGCCGTGCCGCTCCTGTCGGGCCATCTGGGCGGTGCCAACGCGCTGGCTCGGGCGCTGGCAAAAGCGTGCGGCGCGGTGCCGGTCATTACGACGGCCACCGACGTCAACGGTCTCTTCGCCGTGGACCTCTGGGCCAAGGCCCAGAACTGCGCTGTCCTTGAACCGGAGTGCATCAAGCGCGTCAGCGGCGCCCTGCTGGCCGGGCAGACTGTCCGGTACTGGTCGCCGTGGCCGGTGGCGGGGGAGACCCCCGCCGGAGTGAAAAAGGCTGATGCACCCGAAGCCGCCGACTTCGCCCTGACCCTCACGCCGCAGGGCGAGGCGCTCCACCTCGTACCCCGCATCGGGGTACTGGGGGTGGGGTGCCGCCGCGGCACGACGGCCCAGCAGCTGGAAGAAGCCTTCGCGGCGTTCTGTGCCGCGTCCGGCCTCAGCCCGGCGGCGGTCTGCGCCGCCGCCAGCATCGACCTGAAAAAAGATGAGCCGGGGCTTGCAGAGTTCTGCAAAGCCCACGGCTGGCCCATCACGTTCTATCCGGCCGACGAACTGCGGGCCGTGCCGGGACAGTTCACCCCGTCGGCCTTTGTGGCAAGTGTCACCGGCGTGGACAACGTCTGTGAGCGCTCGGCGGTAAAAGCCTCGGGTGGGACACTCCTTCTGCCCAAAACGGCAGGCGGCGGCGTGACGCTGGCGCTGGCCGTCCGCCCCTTTACACCCGATTGGAGGACAGAGCAATGAGTGAGAGTAAAAAGACCGTGTTCGTCGTGGGGCTTGGCCCCGGCGGCGGACAGTTTCTGACCGTGCAGGCGCAGAGCGCCTTGCAGCAGGCCGAGGTGTTGTGCGGCTATACGGTCTACATCGACCTTGTGCGCCCCCTCTACCCGGAAAAAGAGTGCTACACCACCGGCATGACCCGGGAGATCGACCGCTGCCGCTGGGCACTGGACACCGCCCGGGCGGGTCGGGACGTGGCGCTGGTCTGCTCCGGCGACGCCGGGGTCTACGGCATGGCCAGCCCGCTGCTGGAGCTGGCCGAAGAGTACCCGGACGTCAATGTGGAGGTCGTCCCCGGCCTGACCGCCGCCCTCAGCGGCGGCGCGGTGCTGGGTGCGCCGCTGGCCCACGATTTCTGCGTCATCTCGCTGTCGGACCGCCTCACGCCGTGGGAGGTCATCGAAAAGCGGCTGGCCTGCGCGGCGGCGGCGGATCTGACCATCGCCCTGTACAACCCCGCCAGCCACGGCAGACCCGACTACCTGAAGCGGGCCTGCGATATCCTGTTGCGCCGTCTGCCGGGAGAGCGGCTGTGCGGCATCGTGCGCAATATTGGCCGTGAGGGGCAGAGCAGCCGCATCCTGACGCTGGCAGAGCTGCGGGAGGCGGAGGTGGATATGTTCTGCACCGTGTTTATCGGCAACAGCGCGGCAAAGACGGTGGCCGGTCAACTGGTCACACCCAGAGGATACCGCAATGTGTAATATCTGCGTGTTTGCCGGCACCACGGAGGGCCGGGAGCTGGTGGAATTCCTGGCCGGACAGCCGGTGCAGGCTACGGTATGCGTGGCCACGGAGTACGGTGAAACGCTGCTGCCGGAGGCGGAAAACATTACGGTTCTGGCGGGACGCATCCCGGTAGAGGACATCATCCGGATGCTGCAAAGGATGCGGTTCGATCTGGTCATCGACGCTACCCACCCCTATGCGGTGGAGGCGACCAAAAACATCAAAGCAGCGGCAGAGAAGGCCGGGGTAGGATACCTCCGCCTGCTGCGCCCGGCCAGTCCGCTGCCGGAAAACTGTCTCGTCTTTGAGAGCGCAAAGCAGGCAGCCGAGGCGCTGGCCGCAAAAGAGGGCAACCTTCTATTGGCCACCGGGGCCAAGGAGCTGGCGCAGTTTGCGGCCATCCCGCCCGAGCGGCTCTACCCCCGCGTCCTGCCCACGCTGGAAAGCATCGCGGCCTGCGAGGCGGCGAATATCCCCCACCGCAACATCATCGCCATGCAGGGCCCCTTCAGCTTTGCCCTCAATCAGGCCATGATGGAGCAGTTCCATATCCGCTGGCTCGTCACAAAGGACGGCGGCGCAGCCGGAGGCTTCGACGAAAAAGCCGCCGCTGCCTCTGCTGCCGGTGCGCAGCTGGTGGTCATCCGCCGCCCGCCCGAGCAGGGCGAGACGGCTTCCGAGGTGCTGAAACGCTGCAAGGAGATGATAAGATGAACGTGACACTCATCGGCATGGGCTCCGGCCAGCCGGAGAACCTGACCCTTCAGGGCCTGGCCGCACTGCGGCAGGCCGACCTCATTCTGGGCGCACGGCGTCTGCTGGCAGTTCTGCCTGCCGGCTGCACCGAGAACCGCGCCGCCGCCTACCGCCCCGACGAGGTGGCAGAGCTGCTGCAGACTTCCGGCGCAGAGAACGCCGTGCTGGTCTACAGCGGCGACACCGGCTTTTACTCCGGCGCGTCTGCCATGATGGAAAAGCTGGAGGCCCTCGGCGTCCGCGCCCGGGTGCTGCCCGGCCTTTCCAGTATCCAGCTGCTGGCGGCGGCGCTGGGCCGTCCGTGGCAGGGGTGGAACCTTGTTTCGGCCCATGGCCGCACCTGTGACCCGGTGGCCGAGTGTATGCAGGGCAGACCCACCTTCTTCCTCACCGGCGGCAGCGAAGACCCCGCCACCCTCTGCGCCCAGCTGGCGGCAGAGGGCTTCGGGGACGTGCAGGCTGTTGTGGGCCAGTGCCTCGGCACGCCGGAAGAGAAGATCTTCCGCGGCAGCGTCAAAGAGCTGGCCGCAGGCCGCTTCAACAGCCTGAGCGTCCTTCTCGTGGAGGCGGCGGAGGTGCTGCCCCGCCGCGCCCCGGGCCTGCCGGACGAAGCCTTCGAGAGGGGCGACGTCCCCATGACCAAGCAGGAAGTCCGGGCCGCTGTGCTGGCGAAGCTGGCCGTCCGCCCGGAAGACATCCTGTGGGACGTGGGGGCCGGGACGGGCAGCGTCAGCGTGGAGCTGGCATTGGCCGCGCCCCGGGGCCGGGTCTACGCGGTGGAGTGCAGGCCGGAGGGCTGTGCGCTCATCAAAGCCAACCGCGAAAAATTCAGGACCCGGAACCTCGTCCTCGTGGAGGGGCTTGCCCCCGCCGCGCTTTCGGACCTGCCCGCGCCGGACGCTGTTTTCATCGGCGGCAGCAAGGGCAGCCTTGCCGCCATCGTGGACGCCGCGCTGGATAAGAACCCCGACGCCCGCATCTGCGTGTCGGCCATCGCCCTTGAGAGCCTTTCGGCGGCGGTGGCCGCGCTGACGGCCAAAGGCCGGACCGTGCAGGTGAGCCAGATCGCCGTCAGCCGGGCCAGGGCCGTGGGCGGACTGCACCTCATGATGGCCCAGAACCCCATCTACCTCATCACAGGAGAATGACATGATACAGTTTCTGCTGGCGGCGCCCCGCTCGGGCAGCGGCAAGACCACCATGACCTGCGCCCTGCTCATGGCGCTGAAGCGGCGGGGCTGTGCGCCCTGCGCCTTCAAGAGCGGGCCGGACTACATCGACCCCATGTTCCACCGGGCCGTGCTGGGGGTGGAGAGCCGCAGCCTCGACCTCTTTTTTTCTGCGCCCGAGACGGTGCGCACCCTCTACGCGAAGGGGGCCGCCGGCCACGGTGCGGCGGTGTGCGAGGGGGCTATGGGCTTTTACGACGGCCTCGGGGGCGTCAGCGACAGGGCCAGTGCGTGGCATTTGGCCGACACGCTGGGTCTGCCGGTACTGCTGGTGGCAGAGCCGAAAGGTCAGAGCCTGACGCTGGCTGCAGAGTTGAACGGGCTCGTAAACTTCCGCACTCCCAGTCACATCGCAGGCATCCTGCTGAACAACTGCACGGCACGGATGCACGCTCTGCTGGCTCCGATGCTGGAAGAAGAGACGGGTCTGCCGGTGTTGGGCTTTCTGCCGAAATTCCCGGAGGCTGTCATCGGTTCCCGCCATCTGGGCCTCTACACGGCGGCGGAAGTGGAAAATTTACAGCAGAAGCTGGCCCTTCTGGCCGACGCGGCAGAGGAGCACATCGACTGGCCCCGCCTGCTGGCCCTCTGCGAAAAGGAGCCGCCCGTCCTGCCGGTGCAGCCGGAGACGCCTCCGGCCCGCGTCCGCATCGCCGTGGCGCAGGACGAGGCGTTCTGCTTCGCCTACGCCGAGACGCTGGAAGCCTTCCGGGACGCCGGGGCAGAGGTGGTCTTTTTCAGCCCCCTCCGCGACACGGCTCTGCCGGAAAACATCGGCGGGCTGTATCTGCCCGGCGGCTACCCGGAACTTCACGCAAGAGAATTGAGTGAAAATACCTCGATTCTGTGCGAGATAAAGCGAAAAATCGAGTCCGGTCTGCCCACGGCGGCAGAGTGCGGAGGCTTCCTCTATCTGGGGCAGAGCCTCACGGACGCCGAGGGGCAGAGCTGGCCGATGGTGGGTGTTCTGCCGGGCGAAGCAAAAGATGCCGGACGTCTCGTCCGCTTCGGCTATGCTACGCTGAGCGCAGACTCGGACAGTATGCTCTTCCGGGCCGGGGAGAGCTTTCCCATCCACGAATTCCACCACTGGGATTCCACCGCCAACGGCACGGCCCTCGCGGCAAAAAAGCCGGTGGGCGGCGCAGAGTGGCGGTGCGGATCTGTAAACGAGCATTTCTATGCGGGCTTCCCGCATTTGTACTGGGCGGGTACGCCCCTGCCGCAGCGCTTTGCCGCCGCGGCTGAAAATTACAGGAGAGACCATGACTGAGAAAGAACTGGCTGCCCTCTGTGCGGCCATTACGCCGCCGGACGAAGCCGCCCGGGCGGCGGCGCACGCCCATTGGGCCAGCCTTGCAAAGCCGCTGGGCGGGCTGGGCGGATTGGAAACGACCATCGAGGACGCCGCCGCCCTCACCGGCAGCGCAAAGCTGGATATTTCCCGCCGGGCGGTGCTGGTGCTCTGCGCCGATAACGGTGTGGTGGCCCAGGGCGTCAGCCAGACCGACAGCAGCGTGACCCGCGCCGTGGCTGAGAATCTCGCCGCCCGCCGCACCAGCGTCTGCCGGATGGCACAGACCGCCCGGTGCGAGGTGGTGCCGGTGGATATGGGCATCGTGGGCGACCCGATCCCGGGCGTCCTCGACTGCCGCATCGCCCCCGGCACAGCGGACTTCACCCTCGGCCCGGCTATGAGCAGGGCTGAAGCTGTGGAGGCCATCGGCAGGGGCATCCGGCTGGTGCAGGAGCAGAAGAAAGCGGGCGTCGGCCTGCTGGCTACCGGTGAGATGGGCATCGGCAACACCACGACATCCAGCGCCGTGGCCGCTGTGCTGCTGGGCCAGCCCGTCGAAGTGATGACGGGCCGGGGCGCGGGCCTTTCGGACGAGGGACTTGCCCGGAAGTTAAACGCTATCCATCGTGGCATCGCAAAAAATCAGCCCGACTCTGCCGATGCACTGGACGTGCTGGCGAAGCTGGGCGGTTTCGATATTGCCGGGCTCTGCGGCGTCTTCCTCGGCGGTGCGCTGGAAGGTGTGCCGGTGCTGGCCGACGGTTTCATCAGCTGTGTGGCGGCGCTCTGCGCTGTCCGGTTCTGCCCGGCAGCGGCCAAGGCTGTTTTTGCAAGCCATTGCTCCACCGAGCCGGCCGCAAAGCTGGTGCTGAACGCTCTGAACAAAAAAGCCCTCATCACGGCGGGCCTGCATCTGGGCGAAGGCACCGGCGCGGTGGCCGCCATCCCGCTGTGGGACATGGCGCTGGCCGTCTACGATGGCTGTTATTCCTTTGAAGAGGGCGGAATCAAAGCCTACACGCCGCAGGGGAGTGCGGGATGCTGACGCTGGTGCTCGGTGGCGCGGCCAGCGGCAAGAGCGCCTACGCCGAGAGCCTTGTGCTCAAGACCGGCCTGCCCCGCTATTACCTCGCCACCATGCAGGTCTGGGATGCCGAGTGCGCCGCCCGGGTGGAAAAGCACCGGAAAATGCGGGCACAAAAGCAGTTCGAAACGCTGGAATGCCCGCTCCACCTCGACCGTCTGGCTCTGCCCGACCGGGGGACCGTCCTGCTGGAAGACCTCGGCAACCTCGTCGCCAACGAGCTTTACAGCCCCGGCGGGGCAGGAAAGCACACCGCCGAGGCCGTTTTGGCCGGGCTGGAACGCCTCGCCGCCGGGTGCGATCACCTTATCGTCGTATCGAACGAGGTGTTCAGCGGCGGTGCCGACTACGCAGGCGACACCGACCAGTATCTGCTGGCGCTGGCGCAGGTGAACAACGCCTTCGCCGCCCGGGCGGACAACGTCTGCCGGGTGGTCTGCGGCCTGCCGGTGTACTACAAAGGGGGAGAAAAGCTGTGACTGTTTTGCAGACCATCGCGGTGGCCTTTGCGATGTTTTCGGCCCTGCCGGTGCCGCAGTTCGAGTGGAACGAAAAAAATATGCGGTACGCCATGTGTGCCTTCCCCCTCATCGGGCTGGTGTGTGGCGGGCTGTGGTGTCTCTGCGGCGTCCTGCCCCTGCCGGAGCTGGCCCGGGCGGCGGCGTTCTGCCTCGTGCCGGTGGCCGTCACCGGCGGCATCCATCTCGACGGCTACGCCGACACTTCGGACGCCCTCTCGAGCTACGGCGACCGCGAAAAAAAGCTTGAAATCCTGAAAGACTCCCACTGTGGGGCCTTCGCTGTCATCCGGCTGTGCTGCTACTTTGTGGCCTACTTCGGCCTCTGCGGCAGTGTGCGGTTCACACCCCGGGCGGGCCTGTGCTGGACGCTGGCGCTGGTGCTGGAGCGGGCGCTGTCGGGCTTTGCCGTGGCGGCGTTCCCGCTGGCGAAAGACACCGGCCTCGCCCATACTTTTGCCACAGCGGCCGACAAGCAGACCGTCTGCCGCTTCCTCTGCGGCCTGTCGGCTCTGCTCATCCTGGCGCTTCTGGCGCTGGGCGGCGGCGGGCTGGCGGCGGCGGCGCTTCTGGCGCTGTGGCGCTATTATTTCGTGGCCAAAAGGCAGTTTGGCGGCATCACCGGCGACCTGGCCGGGTGGTTTTTACAGCGGGCCGAGCTGTGGATGCTGGCGGCTCTGGCCGTCAGTCAGTGGGGAGGAGTGCTGTAAATGATGTTCATCACAGGGCCGCTCTACAGCGGCAAGCGCACCTTTGCGCGGAACTTCCGGGGCAGCGTCATCGCCGATGTGCAGGACGCCGCTGCCGAGACTCAGACCCCGGAGCAGCTCGAAATGCTGGCCCGGGAGCTGGCGGAATATGATATTGTCATCGCCACCGAGGTCGGCGGCGGTGTTGTCCCGATGGATGCTGAGGAGCGCGCCGGGCGGGAGGCCGCCGGACGGCTGGCCTGCCTGCTGGCAGAGCGCGCCGACTGCGTGGTGCAGATGTTCTGCGGCATCCCGACGGTATTGAAAGGAGAATTACCCCAATGTTGATCTATCTGCTGCGTCACGGCCTGACCGAATACAACGCCCAGAAGCGCTATCAGGGCCAGCGCGACATCCCGCTCTCGGCGGAGGGCCTGAGCCAGCTGCACCGGGCCGACATCGACCCGAAGGTGGTCTATATCACCCCGCTGCAGCGGACGGCCCAGACGGCCCGGGTGCTCTTCCCGGAGGCAGAACTCGTGGTCGTGAAAGACCTGCAGGAGATGTGCTTCGGCAGCTTCGAGGGCAAAAACTACGTCGAGATGGAGCACGACGCCGATTATCAGGCGTGGGTGCAGGCCAACTGCGAGAGCAAATGCCCCGACGGTGAGCGGAAGGACGACTTCTCGAACCGCATCTGCAATGCCTTTTCTGCTCTGGTGGACAAGGCGCTGGCCGACGGCGAAGAGCTGCTGGTCATCCTGGCTCACGGCGGCACCCAGATGGCGGCGATGGAGCGGTACGCCCTGCCCAGGCGCGATTATTATGCGTGGTGCGGCCCCAACGCGGGCGGCTATGTGCTGGACGCCGCCGACTGGGCCGAGAAGCGCCAGCTCCGCCTCGTGAAGACCGTGCAGTATACGAAAGACGCGGAGGCCGGCGTATGATGACCGTCTGGGCTGTGCTGGGGGGCTTCGTGCTGGACGCCATTTTCGGCGACCCGGCATGGCTGCCCCACCCGGTGGTGTACATGGGCAAAGCCATCTCCCGGCTGGAAAAATTCCTCCGCGTCCGCCTGCCCAAAACGCCTCAGGGCGAGCTGCTGGGCGGTGCGGTGACGGCGTTCTGCCTGCCGGTGGGGACGCTGCTGTTCACGGGCCTTGTCTGCTGGGGCGCGGCGATGCTTCACCCCCTGCTGGGGCTGGCCGTCCAGATGTTCTGGTGCGGGCAGGCGCTGGCCGCAAAGGGGCTGGTGCAGGAGAGCACGAATGTCTATGTCGAGCTGAAAAAAGGCAGCCTGCCCGCTGCCCGGAAGGCCGTGAGCCGCATCGTGGGCCGCGACACGGAAGCCTTGACTGCCGAGGGCGTGACCAAAGCGGCGGTGGAGACGGTGGCCGAGAACGCCAGCGACGGCGTCATTGCGCCTTTGCTTTATATGCTGCTGGGCGGTGCGCCGCTGGCCCTGACCTACAAGGCCATCAACACGATGGACAGCATGGTGGGCTACAAGAACGAGAAATATCTCTACTTTGGCCGCGCCGCCGCAAAACTGGACGATGTGGCAAACTATATCCCGAGCCGTCTGGCGGCGCTGCTCTGGATCATGGCGGCGGCGTTCACCCGCAATGACGCCAAGGGCGCGTGGCGCATCTGGCGGCGGGACCGCCGCAATCACGCCAGCCCCAACAGCGCTCAGACCGAGAGCGCCTGCGCGGGTGCGCTGGGCGTTCAGCTGGCCGGGCCGGCCTACTATTTCGGCGAGTATTACCCGAAGCCCACCATCGGCGACCCGCTGCGGCCCATCGAGCCGGAGGATATTCTGCGGGCAGATCGGATGATGTATGTAGCCAGCGGGTTTGCGCTGGCGTTTGGATGTGCGATACGGGGGTTCTTGGGATGAAACAACTGGTCCACGGCGGTGACTGGATGGGCTACCGCGAACGCTTTGGCCGCGACGCGCTGGATTTTTCGGCGAACGTCAGCCCCCTCGGCCTGCCCGAGGGGGTGGCGCAGGCCATCCGGGACGCACTGCCTCTGGCCGACCGCTACCCCGATCCGCTTTGTCGCACCCTGCGGGCGGCACTGAGCCGGGCCGAGGGTGTGCCGCAGGAGCATATCCTCTGCGGCAACGGCGCGGCGGACCTCATCTTCCGGCTGGTCTGGGCCGTAAAGCCCCATAAGGCGCTGGTGACTGCCCCGACTTTTGCCGAGTACGCCTCTGCATTGGATACGGTGGGGTGCGAAGTGAAACGCTTCTTCCTCGATGAAACGAATGATTTCGCCCCGACGGACGCCCTCGTGGACGCCGTGGACGAGAGCATCGACATGGTGTTCCTCTGCCAGCCGAACAATCCGACGGGGCAGCTGGCCTCACCCGAACTGGTGAAAAAGCTGCTGCGCCGGTGCGGGGAGTGCCGCACGATTTTGGCCGTAGATGAGTGCTTTCTGGACTTTCTGCCCGACGCCGACGGGTGGACGGCAAAGCCTCTGCTGGAAAGTGGGAACCTCGTCATCCTGAAAGCTTTCACCAAGCTCTACGGCATGGCCGGCGTCCGGCTGGGTTACTGCCTCTGCGGCGACGAAGCGCTTCTGGAAAAAATGCAGACAGCGGGCCAGCCGTGGGCCGTGTCCAGTCTGGCGCAGGCGGCAGGCGTCGCGGCCCTGAAAGAAACCGCTTATGTGGACGAGGTGCGCGCCCTTATCGCCCGGCAGCGGCCCGTTCTGACGGCGGGCCTGCGGGCGCTGGGCCTGCGGGTCATCGATGGAAAGGCGAACTATCTGCTCTTCCGCGCGCCCGCCGACCTGAACGAGAGGCTTCGCCCGCTGGGAACACAGGTGCGCAGCTGCGCGAATTATCCGGGCCTCGGGCCGGAGTGGTACCGCACGGCGGTGCGCACGGCCCCCGAGAACGCCCGGCTGCTGGAACTTATGAAAGAGGTGCTGGGATGAGCAGGGCAAAATGCATCATGGTGCAGGGTACGATGAGCGGTGCAGGCAAAAGCCTGCTCTGCGCGGCGCTCTGCCGCATTTTTGCGCAGGACGGCCTGCGCGCCGTGCCGTTCAAGAGCCAGAACATGGCTCTGAACAGCTTCGTCACCAAAGACGGCCTCGAGATGGGCCGGGCGCAGGTGGTGCAGGCGCAGGCCGCCGGTGTTGAGCCGGACGTGCGGATGAACCCCATCCTCCTGAAGCCCAGCAGTGACGTGGGCAGTCAGGTCATCGTCAACGGCGAGGTGCGGGGCCAGATGAAAGCGTCGGAGTATTTCCGCACGAAACGGCAGCTGGTGCCGGACATCCTGAAGGCGTATGACAGCCTCGCCGAGGAGGCTGACGTCATCGTCATCGAGGGCGCGGGCAGCCCGGCAGAGATCAACCTCAAGAGCGAGGACATCGTGAACATGGGCCTCGCCGAGATGGTGGACGCGCCGGTGCTTCTGGTGGGCGACATCGACCGGGGCGGCGTGTTCGCCCAGCTATACGGCACGGTGGAGCTGCTGGAAGAAAAAGAACGCCGGCGCATCAAGGGACTCGTCATCAATAAATTCCGTGGAGACGTGGAGATCCTGCGCCCCGGCCTTTCGATGCTGGAAGAAAAGACCCATCTGCCCGTGGTGGGCGTCGTACCGTACCTGAAGGTGGACATCGAGGATGAGGACTCCCTGAGCCAGCGCCTCGAGATGCGGGACGGCAAAAAGCCGCTGGATGCGGCGATCATCCGTCTGCCGCATCTGTCCAATTTTACGGACTTCATGCCGCTGGAACAGCACCCGCTGCTGGGGGTGCGCTATGTGCAGAGCCCCCGCCAGCTGGGCACGCCGGATGTGGTGATTCTGCCCGGCACCAAAAACACCATAGACGACCTGCTCTGGCTACGGCAATGCGGGCTGGAAGGCGCCGTGCAAAAGCTGGCAGCTGCCGGCACACCGGTGCTGGGCGTGTGCGGCGGTTACCAGATGCTGGGCGAGGCCCTTGCCGACCCCGAGGGCACTGAGAGCGGACGCAGCCAGACCGTGCGCGGGCTGGGGCTGCTGCCCACCCAAACCGTGTTTACGGACGCAAAGCACCGCACGCAGGACACCGCCACCGTCACCGCGCCGCAGCTGGCGGGGGCAGCGCTGACCGGCTACCAGATCCATACCGGACGTACTGCCGTGCAGGGCGTGCCCTTCTGCCGCCTTGCAGACGGCAGCGCCGAGGGCTGCGTAAAGGACAACGTGGCGGGCACTTATCTGCACGGCCTGTTTGATACCGGTGCGCTCACCGAGAAGCTGGTGGCCCTGCTCTGCCGGCGCAAGGGCATTGCGCCGGACAGCGCGGCCCTCATCCCGATGGAGCAGTACCGCCAGCAGCAGTTTGACCTGCTGGCCGATGGCGTGCGCGGCGCGCTGGATCTGGATATTGACGAGGCGGTCATCAACGAAGTCGTTGATTCGTTACGTTCCGG
>OHBU01000185.1_pt1 | contig 28777 bp, 29 predicted proteins | sample 1577421 | NCBI WGS metagenome assembly OHBU01 (sample SAMEA3879550, study PRJEB24766) | human gut metagenome | biome: human-associated habitat; feature: feces | place: USA | collected 1985/1987 | reverse complement strand
TAGATAAAATCAGCGTTATAATTCATCGAAATTCATCACTTGTCGCTCAAAGCGTGATTTCTCACATTTTCCTGATTATATCTATTATCTGCGTCATCGGATCCTCGTTGTTGGATCCTATTATTACATCAGCTGATGATTTTACCTCGTCGTGCGCATTACTTACAGCAACTCCCAGATCGGCACTGCGTACCATTTCTGCATCATTCGGATAATCTCCTGCCGCCACAGTGAACCTGTCCTCGCTTCCCGTCACCCTCAGAAGCTGCTTATATCCATAAGCCTTGCTCACGCCCTCGGGCAGAAGCTCGTAGAAGAACGGCGCAGACAGTACCCTGTTCGTCCCCTCAGCACAATGCTCATCTATGAATCTCGCAAGCTCAGGCATCTTGTCCTCAGGGTAGGCGAACAGCACCTTAAGCCAGCCCTCATGCGGAATATCATCAAGCCTGCATACATCCCCGTGTACGTTCTCCAGCGCCATGTGAGCCCTCTCAACATCATTCAGTGCCGGCACATATACCGTGTGCTTGTGAAGCACCTCTATGCCTACATCGGGGAACCTGTCCATGACCAGCTTTATGTAATCTCTGGCTTTCTGCGTAACCTCGCTCTGCCACAGGAATTCGTCCTTGTCAAAATCATACACCGCCGACCCGTTGAAGATGACCGCAGGTATCCTCAGCTTCAGCTTTTCCGCAACCGGCCGTGCCATTGAATAGCCTCTGCCGGTAGCTATCGTGAACATTCCGCCCTTGTCGCAGAATTCGTTTATTGATTCCATATCCCTCGGAGAAATCTCTTTCTTATCGTCAAGGAGCGTGCCGTCAAGGTCGCTCATTATTATTACATTTTTGAAGTCCATAGTTTCTTTCCTTTGTTCAAGCCGTTTATATCTCTGTCTTCTGCGTTTCGAGGTTTGTGAGCAGCTTTTTGAAGTAGTCGGGCAGCTCGCTGTCAAATTCCATATACCGCCCGTCAGGGTGGATAAATCCTATCTTTTTTGCGTGAAGGCACTGTCCGCATAGCCACTTCGGACTGCCGTTTCCGTACACCTCGTCACCCGTCACCGGATGACCGATATATGCCATGTGGACCCTTATCTGATGCGTCCTTCCCGTTTCAAGACGAAGCCTTACAAGCGTATTGTTCCTGTAAGTCTGCTCGACAAAATAGTGGGTTACCGCCTCTCTTGAATTCTCGGTCGTAACGCACATCTTCTTGCGGTCGGTCTTATGTCTGCCTATCGGCGCATCGACCGTCCCGTCCTCTTTTATAACGCCCTGAACAACCGCCATATATTCCCTTGTAAAGCTGTGTACCTTTATCTGTTCGGCAAGTATATTGTGTGCGGTATCGTTCTTTGCTACGATAAGAAGTCCGCTCGTATCCCTGTCTATCCTGTGGACGATACCGGGTCTTATAACCCCGTTTATCCCCGACAGACTGTCGCCGCAGTGGTACATAAGCGCATTTACAAGCGTTCCGCTGTAGTGACCCGGCGCAGGATGCACCACCATTCCCTTGGGTTTGTTCACTACCAGCAGGTCGCTGTCCTCATAGACTATATCAAGAGGTATATTTTCGGGCAGAATATCGGCAGGCTGAGCCTCCGGCACATCAAGCGTCACTGTATCTCCCGTTTTGAGTTTCTGATTCTTGGCGGCAATTTTCCCGTTTACAAGACAGCAGCCCTGCTCAATAAGAGCGGCGGCTGCTGATCTGGTTATTCCCGTATCCTGCAATGCAAGAAACTTGTCTGTTCTATCGCCGCCCGTTTTACAGGTAAATTCGTAATGCAACATTACCCTCCATAGCGGTGTTATTTCTGTTCGTTGACGGCATTGTCTGATGCGGCTTTGCTGAGCTTCTCCTCATCCTCTGCTGTATCTTTCTTAGCCTTTTTCTTGTTTGCCTGTTCCTTTATCTCATCAATAATCACAAAGAGAAGCAGTCCTGTTGCACCGAGAACGGCACATATATCCGCAACATTGAACACGGCAAAGTTTATTATTCTTACATCAATAAAATCTACTACTTCGCCTCTTATCATTCTGTCGATAAGGTTACCGATACCGCCTGCCACTATAAGCGACATAGACCATATATACGTCGGCTTCTTCACTCTTTTCGAAAGCATCAGATACAACATAACAACGATAACCACAGCCGTAAACAGTATAAGAAACAGCTGTTTTCCCTCAAGGATGCTGAAAGCAGCTCCGGGATTTCTCTCGTAGGTGATATTCAGTACATTTGTATCTCCGAATGATATTATCGGTATTGATTGGTGTAGCTGCATATTACTGTCAACCAGTATCTTTGTCAGCTGGTCAAGCCCGATAAGTCCTGCGGCTGCCGCAAGAGCGATATATAGCATTAATTCCGATTCCTTTCGTTGTCCGATATTTTTCTTATGTTATTTCAGTTATTATAATTACTTATTCTTTCCGAATTCAAGATCGGCTACAGGAGCGTTCTTTTCTTCTTTTTCACTTTTAAGATTGAACAGAACAGAATCACCCGTTACTTTCTCTTCCGCCTTCTTTTCGGGAGCAGGTGCAGGCTTTACTTCCTCTGCCGGCTTTGCTTCGGGAGCGGGCTTTGCCGGAGCGGGAGCAGGCTTCTTTGCAAAAGCACTGTCCTCAGGCTTTCTGGCTTCTACCTCTTTTACCGTGTTTATAACAAACTCATTCTCACAAGCCTTGGGCATAGCCTTTATATTTTCGATATGTGCGCTGTATGCGGCAAGAATCTTGGTTGTGTATTCCTGTACTTCTTTTCTTGTTCTCTGGAGAACGATCTGCTCTCTTTCGGTCTGCTGCATCATTATTGTATGAATCTCTTCAGCCTTAGCGTTTGCCTCATCAACTATCTGCTTTGCTTTTGCATTTGCATCGGCAAGATTCTTTTCTGCTATTTCTTTCTTCTTTGCAGAAAGTGCGTCTGTGTCCTTTATAGTCTTGTCAGCCTTTTCCTTGGCCTCTTTTCTTATCTTCTCGGCATCTTCCTTTGCCTCGTTTACAACAGCTATACCCTGCTTCTTTGCGATAAGAAGCGCATCTCTAAGAGCGTCCTCATCCTTGCGGTATTCTCTTATCTTTTCAGCGAGAACCTCAAGCTTCTTTTCAAGTTCATCATTCTCGTTCTGTAACTTTTTGTATTCGATTGAAACATCTTTTAAAAATGTATCAACTTCAGCGGCATCATAACCACCGCGCTTTACCGTATCAAATTCTTTAGATACTATATCCTTAGCGTTCACGGGATAATCCTCCTAAAAACCTTAAATGTATTTTTTTACTTTTACGTGTAAATTGCCTTTTCTTCCGGTTTCTCCGATATTCTCGATTCTGAATTTTCCTTTTCCTCTTACCGAAAAAATGTCACCTTCGCACAATTGTTTTGAAACGTCGGTACACACTGTGCCGTTAAGCTGTACGAGCTGAGGCAATATATATTTTTCGACCGCTCCCGTTCTTGATGTGCCCGAAACACATTTTACTATATTATCAAGTCTGAGAGAAGCAACCGATAAAAATAAATCTTCATATTTTCTTTCCGGCAATGCAAAGTCTGCCTTTATACCGGTTTGTATACGAACTCCGATTCTTCCTATCTTTGAGATATTTTCTTCGATCAGAGGAACTACCTTCTCATAGACAAACACAGCAGCCGCACCATCGGTAACGAAAATATCACCGACCGTATCACGCTCTATGCCGAGTGCCATAAGAGAACCGAGAACATCTCTGTGAGTGACCGTATCTTCACGTCTGAATCTGAACGTCACAGCCTTTACGGGAAACATTTCCGCCATACTCTCGTCAGCCGTATATGATTTGCCGCCATCGTCAAAATAATACGACGGGAAAAGACCCAGACAACACCTCTGCGGTTCGCTGTTGCCTGCGCCGCCGCAAAACAAAGCGGTAACGCCTTTGGGCATACCTATCCCCTTGAGCTGAAGCTGTTCGGCTTCCGAAAGAAAACTGGTGAAATACGGTCCGGATCTGTCAAGGCAGTCCCTCGCCGCATTGAGTATCGCCTTTGCAAGCTCACGTTCAGCCATATCAGCCTATTTCGTCAAAAATAGCCTCGCCCGAAATGTTGCTGATTTCGTCTATGAATTCGCCTGATATATCAACATTGTAAGGAGCGAGAACATAAGTGGTTTCGCCTATTCTTCTTATCTCGCCGCCCGTGATATAGCTGACACCGCCTAAAAAGTCGATAAGGCGATTTGCTGTATCCTTGTTTGTATTGTTGAACATAAGGATAACGGTTGTCTTGTTCTTATAAAGTTCAGCTATCTCACCTGCGTCGCTGAACTTCTTGGGTCTGTTTACAACAAGGTGAAGCGTTGTGCTTGCATTATATGTATAGATCTTGCTTGAGTTTGAACTCTGTCCCGCACTGCGTGCAGATGCTTCGGGAGCCTCCTGCTTTTCGGGCTCTGATGTGTATTCGTCCTCTTCGTCGGGACCTCCCCACTTCTTGAATGAATTTTTGAATGACTCAAATGCGCTCATTGTTCTTTACCTCCGTTTTGTTATTTAACCGAATAATTTCTGTAGCCGAACAGACCGCTGCCGATCCTGACTATTGTTGAGCCGTATTTTACGGCTGACGTGTAATCTCCCGACATTCCCATTGACAGCGTGTTCATATCGGAAAGAAATGAGTATTTCTGCTTTGAATTCTCAAAAAGCTCCTGCATTAACGCAAAATACTTTTCATCACAGTGTGCAGGCGGAATCGTCATAAGCCCTTTTATCCGGACATTTTCGAGTTCGGATACGGCTTTTGCCGTTTCGACAAGTCCATCGGGAGATACACCGCTTTTTGTCAGCTCTCCGCCTATATTTACCTCTATGAGTATGTCCATTTTCAGTCCGTGCTGTAAAGCTCTGCGATCAATCTCAGATGCAAGAGCAAAATTATCTACGGAATGTATCATACTCACCTTATCAATTATATACTTTACTTTGTTTTTTTGCAAGTCCCCTATGAAATGAATTTCGGAATTTTCCGAATAATTTTCGTATTTTCCGAGAAATTCCTGCACACGATTTTCTCCGAGAAGATTGATCCCGAGACTTTCCGCATAATTTATCTTTTCGCAGGGTACTGTTTTAGTGACTGCCATAAAACGAACCGTATCCTTACGACCCGCTTTATCCATAGCCTCGGCGATATTCTGCTTTATCGCCTCATAGTTTTGCCTGATATCTTCAAGTGTAGTTTCTTCGGCGGACTTAGAGATTCTTTCCGTCATAAAGATCCTTCCCTTCAACTATAACGTTATCATAAAGCGACAGATATCCACTCTTATCGGTAGTATCACGGACAATAACATAATCCTCGCTTGAATAAATACGGTCTATTCTTACAAACTCTGCCTGTGAACCGCTCTTGATATATACGCCGATATTGTTATCCTTATCAAAGTGAATTGCAGACGATGCTATTCGTATACCGTTATAGCTGTCTACAAGCAGCTTGAATCTTCCGATCCTTGACGATGCGATAACCGAATTGAGATCATCAGCCGAAAATACCACAACATAATCATTATCATACTTTTCAATATTTTCAACCTTTGCGGTTATCTCTGACTGATCAGCACCGACAATTATCTGTACATTTGTATTCTCGGTAAGAACAGCAGCCTGTCCTTCTGTAAAAGTTGCGGCAAGCTTCCATTTATAGTCCTCTATAATCTTGCCGATAACGTTTCCCGAAGCTGAACTGAGATTAGGCGTTTTTACCGTTTCAGCAATTTGCGACGGGGTTATACTTTCGATATTATCGTAAGTTATCTTGCTTTCGTACCCGTCGATACTGCTTACAAAGTATCCGGTTTCTTCGGCAAGGACCTGTACGGAAGATGCGGAAATACGTCCCTCAAGTGTTTTTATCTTCGCATTGAGCGAGGATATTACAGATGAATAATCCGTCACCTTTCCCTTTACCATATCACGTTTGCTTTGCAGATTGAGCAATTCATACTTGATATCGGAAACAGACGAATAATCGCCGTCAGATATTGCCTGCATAAGCTTGCTGTGTTTTTCGGTTATCAACTTGTCAAACGCTTCTATCTGAGAATTATCCGTACCGGCAAGACTCTGTGCATCGGTAAGCGTATCTATTCTCGTCTGAAGATTCTTTATCTCGGCAGTAAGCGCTATATCGGACACAGAACTGTATGTGCTTGCCACAACACTGTTTTTTCCGACTTTAGAGCCGTCTTCGTGCTCGTACTGCATTATACCGCTTGTTTCCCTGCTTACAGTGTGTTCGTTTCTCGCAAACACGCCGTAAAATTCTATAGTATCCTGTGAATCGTATTTGAGCGCAACTTCAGTTTTGTATGAATGTTCGCTCCCTACAAAAAACTGACTTATGATAGTCACAAGCAAAAATACGGCAAGAACCGCAGTTACAAGTTTAGTCGTTAATGTCCTGTCCATATATCCTTATTCTTTTACGTCTTCGCTGTCCGGCCTGTCGAATGCGTCAAGGATTGATACAGCTCTGAGAGGTGTTATTGTCGAGATAGCGTGCTTGTATATCAGATTCTGCTTTCCGTCTGTATCAAGGATAACAGTGTAATTGTCAAAGCCTCTTACAAGCCCCTTGAACTGAAAGCCGTTCGTAATGTAGATAGTTACAGGTATCTTCTCTTTTCTCGCCTGATTTAAAAATACGTCCTGTAAATTGAGTTCCTTTGCCATTTTGATTACGTCCTTTCTTTTCTCCGCTTTTTTGCGGAACATAAAATAAAATAAAATCATAACTGTTTTTGTGATAAATCACAGCTACAGATAGCTTAACTTATATTGTAACACATATTGATTGAAAATTCCATAGCTTTATGACAGTTTGGGGAGATTTTTTCGACAAGTGAGAATTTCACTTGCTTTTATTTCTTACACTGCCGATATAATCTATTGCCTCGTCAACAATCTGCGAAAAATTCTTTCCTCCGTCAGTCTTGATATAATGGATTCTTTCGTCACGGCGGAACCATGTAAGCTGACGCTTTGCGTATTTTCTGGTTTCCTGCTTCAGCCGCTCTACGCAAGGTGTAAGCTCACTTTCGCCTTTAAGATACGGCATAAGCTCCTTATAGCCTATCGCCTGCGCCGCCGTAGGATAATCGTCGATATCAATAAACTGCCTTGCCTCCTCGACAAGTCCTTCGACAAGCATTATGTCAACACGTCTGTTTATGCGGTCGTACAGCGTTTCCCTGTCATAATCAAGCTGTATCATACACGGCTCATACGGCGAAGGGGCAAGCCTTGAAAGGCGCTGTTGCTCGCTCATTGTCTTTCCCGTAGTCTTGTAGACCTCAAGCGCTCTTATTATCCTGTTGAGATTATTCTCGTGAAGCTTTTCCGCCGTTTCGGGATCGGTTTCACGGAGCATTCCGAGCAGAAAGCCGTTACCCTTTTCCTGTGCCAGCTTACGCAGTTCGCCACGGTATGCGTAGTCGCACTCGGTTTCCTCAAAGCTGAGATTGTCGATAAGAGAGCTTATATAAAGGCCTGTGCCGCCGGTTATTATCGGAAGCTTTCCTCGTGCCGCTATATCTGCGATAATACCGTGTGCCGCCTTAACATAGTCGGCTACCGAAAAGCTGTCGTGAGGATCGAGAAAATCCATAAGGTAATGTGGTATGCCCTGCTTTTCCTCCTCTGTGGGCTTTGCGGTGGCTATGTTCATACCTCTGTATATCTGCATAGAATCGGCTGAGATTATCTCGCCCGAAAGCCTTTTTGCAAGCTCGACCGAAAGAGCGGTCTTGCCCGATGCTGTAGGTCCGCAAACTACTACGATAAACTGTTTATCCATAACTCAACTCCTGTTGAAGAAGCGTTCTATCCTGTATTTTGAAAGCGAGGTCATAACCGGCCTGCCGTGCGGACAAAAACGTATTGTCCTGTCATTCATCACTCTGTCGGCAAGCGCCTGCAATTCGAGAATATCCGTATCATCGTGTGCCTTTATCGCCGACTTGCAAGCCATCGTATGAAGCATATCGTCAAAGAGAGCGCCTTTCTGGTCGGTGGCAGTATTCATAAGTCTTTGTGCGACATCGGATACTATTTCCTGCGGCGAACATTTCACTACGGACGGCATTGCGGTTATCTGCACTGTGCTGTCATCGCAGAAAACAAGCTCTATACCGCTTTGCTCCACATATTCGTAATATTCGTGCAGTGCCTCGTATTCTTCGGGCGACAGCTTAAGCTCGGTTTTGTCGATAAGAAGCTGTGAGGTGGTTACAAACTCCTCTTTCAGCTTCTCAAACCTTATGCGTTCGTGGGCGGCGTGCTTGTCGATTATTATAAGCTCCTCGTCCGCCTCGCACAGTATATAGGTCTTTAAAAATTCTCCGATAACACGAACACTTGTTTTTTCGGGCTTCGGCTCGTCTATCCTTTCAACCGTTACCGGCTTTGCGTTTATAAATCTGAAGCCTTCGTCAGTTTGCGGTGCTGTTACGGGAATATCGTCCGTATCATCGTCAACGGTGACAACAACACTGCTGCTTACCGCCTTATATGACGGGATGTGCGGCTCTTTTGGCAAAGGTATTTCGTCAATAGCTTCACCTGTGTTTTCTTCGGGCTTTGTACTGTAGTCCGAGCGTGTGCTGTGCAGTGAAACGGGCTTTATTGTGCTGTCGCCGTATATTTTTTCAGCCTTTACCGTTTCGGTCGGTTCTTCGGGCTTTATATCAACGACCGGACGTTCCTCAGACAAAAGCGGAAGCGTTACGGGGATATGTGCGAGCGTCTGCTGTTCACGCTTTATTATTTCGGGGTTGTGCCTGAAATAATCGTCTGCGTTATCGTATTTCTTCGGTTTTTCAAGCTCTATCTGCCGTTTATCGTCTGCGGCGTTCACCAGTGCGTTCTTTACCGCAAAATACACCGCATCGAACACAGGCTTTTCATAAGCGAAGCGTATCTCGGTCTTTGCCGGGTGTACGTTTACATCGACAGTTTCGGGAGAAAGCGATATGTTCAGTATGCAGGCAGGGAATTTTCCGACCATCATACTGTTACGGTATGCCTCCTCAAGCGCCGCCATACAGGTGGTGCTTTTTATATATCTTGTGTTCACGAAAAACGTCTGCATACTTCTGCTGTTACGGCAAAAAAGCGGAGATGAAACATAACCGCTTACGTCTATGCCGTTAAGCGAAAAGTCAACGGGAATAAGGCTGTCGGCAAACTGTCTGCCGGATACCGCCTTTGCCGCAGATAAGAGCGAGCCGTCACCCGATGTCATTCTGACGCTTTTGTTATCTCTTATGAATCTGAAGGAAATATCGGGGTGGGAAAGGGCAAGTCTGTCTACCGTCGCCGCTATGAAATTACCCTCGGATATATCTTTTTTGAGGAATTTAAGCCGTGCGGGAGTGTTGTAGAAAAGCTCCTTTATCACGATAGTCGTACCTGTGGGACAGCCGCAGGATTCGTGTTCCTTTTCCTCGCCGCCTTCGATAATGTAACGTCCGCCGAGTTCATCGCCGTCCTGCCGTGACATCATCTCTATCTTTGCGACCGCCGCAACGGACGCCAGCGCTTCTCCTCTGAAGCCCATCGTCATAATGCCTGTAAGGTCATCGCCTGTGCGTATCTTGCTTGTGGCATGACGGAGAAAGGCTGTCGGCATCTGATCATAAGCTATGCCGCAACCGTCGTCCGTTATACGCATATAGCTGATACCGCCGTGCTTTATCTCAACGGTGATATGCCGTGCGCCTGCGTCTATTGAATTTTCCACAAGCTCCTTTATTACGGAGGACGGGCGCTCTATGACCTCGCCTGCCGCAATAAGCTCCGCTACGCTTTTATCAAGCAGTCTGATTTCGGGCATTGATTTTCCTTTTCTTTATAACATTGCTTTTAGTTCTTCAAGCTTTGCGTAAGCCTCTCTCGGCGTCATATCGTCAAGGTCGAGGTTTTTTATCTCGGCTATGACGTTCTGCCTGCCTGTTGCCTCGAAGTCTATCTGGCTTTCGGATTCCTCCTCGGCTCTCAGTTCAAGCTCACGCTGTATTTTCGGTGCTTTTTCAAGTTCGGCAAGAAGCTGTTTTGCTCTGTCGGTGACCTTCTTCGGAAGTCCTGCAAGGCGTGCGACCTCTATGCCGTAGCTGTCGTCCGTGCCGCCCTCGACTATCTTATGCAGGAACTTTATATCCTCGCCGCTTCGCTTTACCTTTACGCTGTAGTTACGCACACCGTCAAGCTCGTTTTCAAGCGAAATAAGCTCGTGGTAATGCGTTGCGAAAAGCGTCTTGCATCCGATAGCCTTTGAACTTATGTACTCGGCTACCGCTTTTGCTATTGATACGCCGTCGTAGGTCGATGTTCCTCTGCCTATCTCGTCAAGGATAACGAGCGAGTTTCTGGTTGCTTCGTTGAGGATAGTTGCAACCTCGGTCATTTCGACCATAAAGGTGGACTGACCTGCGGACAGATCATCGCTTGCACCGACACGGGTGAATATTCTGTCCACTACTCCGAGCCTTGCGTAGCTTGCAGGCACAAAGCAGCCTATCTGCGCCATAAGGACTATCACGGCTACCTGCCGCATAAACGTGGATTTACCCGACATATTCGGGCCTGTGATTATCATAAGGCGGTTGCTTTTAACATCAAGGTAAACGTCATTCGGGGTGAAAAGTATCTCGTTGACCATCTTCTCGACAACGGGGTGTCTTCCGTCCTTTATCTCTATGACGCTGTCATTTGCCATCATCGGACGGCAGTAGTTGTTTTCTATGGATACAACGGCATAACTGCACAGCACGTCAAGCGCCGCTACAGATTCGGCGGTCTGCTGGATAAGGTCGAGCCGCTGTGCGATAAATTCACGCACCTCGGCAAATATTGCCGCCTCAAGTGCAAGTATCTTATCGTTTGCACCAAGTATCTCGTTTTCTATCTTCTTAAGCTCATCGGTAATGTATCTCTCGCCGTTTGTGAGCGTCTGCTTTCTTACATATCTGTCGGGCACCATCGACACGTTGCCCTTTGAAACCTCTATATAATAGCCGAACACACGGTTATAGCCGACACGCAGATTCTTTATGCCGGTAGCCTCTTTTTCCTGCTGTTCTATCTGAGTGAGCAGGTCCTTGCCGCCGCCTGTGATATTTCTCAGGCGGTCAAGCTCCTCGTTGAAGCCGTTCTTTATATAACCGCCGTCCTTCATCAGTGCAGGCGGTTCATCGGCTATCGCCCTTTCTACTAAATCCGCAATATCGTCAAGAGGGCTTATCTTCTTATCAAGGCTTCTTGTAAGCTGTGTGCTTATCTGCGACAGGTCGCTTTTAAGCTGAGGAAGTATCCTGCAGGTAGCACCGAGCGCCTTTACATCCTTTGCGTTTGCCGCCTTGTAGATTATCCTTGTCATAAGACGTTCAAGGTCATAGACTTTCGCAAGGTCGGTCTTTATATCATACAGTGCCGCAGAATTGTTTATGAGCGCTTCTACCGCATCGTGTCTGCGTATGATAGCCGCCGTATCTGTAAGAGGCTGTTCTATGCACTGCCTTAGCTTTCTTCTTCCCATTGAGGTATCGGTCTTATCAAGCACCCACAGAAGCGAGCCTTTCTTTTCACCGCTTCTCATTGTCGATGTCAGTTCAAGGTTTCTTCTTGTGGCAAGTCCAAGCTGCATAAATTCGCCGCTGCTGTGTACGTTCAGCTTTACAAAACGTTTTGCTCCGCTTCTTTGTGCCTTATACAAATAGCGCAGCAAAGCGCATAAAGCCCTTAATGCGTTGTCCTTTCCGGCAAGGCCTATTTCATCTGCCGTGCCGCCGAACTGTGCGGTTATCTCGGATACGTCATCTATGGAAAAATCCTCATCGGAAAGCTGTTCCGCAGAGCATTTTCCATAACGGTTCCTTATAAAAGTATATGCCTGTTTCCGATTCAGAAACTCCGCATTGAATAGTAGCTCAACAGGGGTATACTGCGAGAACTGTGCTATTATATCCTCGTCGGTCTTTTTTGAATTTGCCTTTTCGACTGCGTGTACCTCGCCCGTTGAAATATCGGCAAACACCATACCTGTGCCGTTTTCTCCGACATAGATACAGGAAATATAGTTATTCGAGCCGTCCTCAAGCATTGACGCTTCTATGACCGTGCCTGCGCTTACAAGCCTTACTATATCACGCTCTACAAGTCCCTTTGATAACGCAGGGTCGGTTGTCTGCTCGCAGATAGCTACCTTGAAGCCTTTATCTATCAGCTTTTTTATGTAGCCTTCCGCAGAATGATGCGGTACGCCGCACATGGGCGTACCCGCTCTTGATGTCAGCGTCAGCTCAAGCTCCTTTGACGCTACCATTGCGTCCTCGTTGAACATTTCATAGAAATCGCCCAGACGATAGAATAATATATAATCCTTGTAATTTGCCTTGATTTCAACATACTGCTGCATCATAGGCGTGAGCTTTTCTCCGCTGTTTCCTGCTTTCAAGAGTTTCATTCCTTTCGGTTTTATTGTTTAATCTTACAATGCCATACTATCAATGCCATTCAGTCAAGGCAATCAGTGGCATCCTCCGCAGGTCGAGCATGAGCCTGAGCATCCGCCTGCCTGTACCTCGCAGGTATCGGGGTCTTCACCGTCACAGCACAGTGCGATAATGCCGTTGATCTCGTGTAACAGCTTATCCATATCAGCCTTTGCCATTGTGAAATCAGCCATATGCTCGTTCTGCATAACGAGAGTGTATAATCTCTGCATCTCCTTGTTCTGTGTGTCGAGCTTTTCCTTGTTCTGCTCTTCCTTAGACTTGCTCATTTCAAGTGCTACGTTCTGACGTGCAAGGTTGAATTCGCCTATAAGCTCCTGAAGCTCCATATCTGCGTCATTTGCCTTCATTGCCTCGTTATAACGTACATAACGCTCGTCTGCCTGTATAGCCTTGCCGAGCTCTCTTGCTGCTTTTATTGCGTCCATTTTATTTTTCCTTTCTTTCCGCTTTTGCGGCTGTTAAAAATATATATCTGACGGGGATTCCCGACCGATTGCTAAAATTCAGTCATTCACGCTTACAAGCTCGCCTGTGACTGCCCAGGGCAGAGCCTTTTGTATTCTTACCGTGACGTACTTTCCTATCATATCCCTTGTGCCGTTGAAATCAACGATAACACCGTGGCGGGAATGGCCTGTCATAAGTCCGTCAGCCGTTCTGCCGATGCCCTCGCACAGAACCTCGACCTCATCTCCGATAAAACGCTCATAAGCCTTTTCACCGATAGAATTCTGCACATCAAGAAGCTGTCTGAACCACTTTCCCTTATCCTCATCACTTATGGGGTCGGGCATAGCCGCCGCCTTTGTTCCCTCACGCTTGCTGTAGATAAAGGTATATGCGGAATCATAGCGTACTTTTTTCATAAGCTCCACAGTGCCGAGAAAATCCTCATAAGTTTCGCCAGGGAAGCCTACTATAATATCTGTAGTGAGTGCTACCTTCGGTATGCGTTTTTTTGCATATTCGATAAGTTCAAGATAATGCGCCGTGTCATAGTGGCGGTTCATTTCCTTTAAAATCCTGTCGCTTCCGCACTGTACGGGCAGGTGCAGATGATACGATATATGCCTGCTGTCCGCTATCGTATCTATAAGCTCGTGCGTGCAATCCTTAGGGTGAGATGTCATAAAGCTGAGCTTATATTTTCCGGGTATCTTATCAAGCTCGGAAAGCAGCTTTGCAAAGCCGAAATCATACTCCTTGCCGTATGAATTCACGTTCTGTCCGAGCAGTAGTATTTCCTTATATCCGTCATTTATAAGCCCTTTTACTTCGGCTATGACCTCTTCGGGTCTGCGTGAACGCTCTCTGCCTCTTACAAAGGGAACTATACAATAGGTACAGAAGTTGTTGCAGCCGTACATTATCGGCACGCTTGCCTTTACCTTGCTTTCTCTTATTACGGGAAGTCCCTCGGCAATAACACCGTCACTTTCGGGGATAGACAGCGTTCTGCGGTTCTCGCTGAGCTTTTCGTATATCATCTGCGGCAAGGTGTGCATAACGTGAGTGCCGAAAATAATATCGACCTGCGGGAACGATTTTCTCATTCTCTGTGCTATATGCTCCTGCTGTACCATACAGCCGCCGACTGCAATTATGAGATTTCTGTTCTTCTCTTTCAGCTTTTTGAGTGCGCCTATATTGCCGAAAACTCTGTCCTCTGCGTTTTCTCTCACGGCGCAGGTATTGAAAAGAATAAGATCCGCAAATGCGGTTTCGGGCGTGAAGCCGTAACCCATCTGTGCAAGCATACCCTTTATTTTTTCTCCGTCGCTCACGTTCTGCTGACAGCCGAAGCTGTGGACGTGTGCCAGCGGCATCTGCTCACGCTTTGCGTTTATCGCTTTTACTTTTTCTATATATTCCTGCTGAACAAGCAGTTCTTCCTTGTTTATCTCTTTAGTCAAGCTGTTTCTCCGTTTCTTATCCAAAGTCCTGTTGCAAAGACAGTATACCATAAAAGACAGCATACCATAATAGATTATAACATTATTTCATCGTGCAGTCAAGCACTTCATCAACCATCAAGCACGATGAAATAATGTTAAAACGTTCTCGGACGGTTGCGTAGCAACGCCGCATAAAAAGCCTTATGGCTCAGAAATATAAAAAGGAACAACAGTGACAGTTGCTCCTTTTGTGTTAAACTGCTTGATAAACGGGAATTTATAAATCTTTTTCCTCGTATGACTTATTCCAAGAACCAATCTCAATCAGATTACCTTCCGGGTCAGCAATATAGCAAGTTCTTTGTCCCCACGGTTCAAGCTCCGGTTCTAATACAGATGTTGCACCATTTTTTATAGCATTATTGTATGCCGTATCCACTTCTTCAAAAGTATCAACATAGAGCGCAATTTCACTATGACCATTCATGCCTTTTATATACTCATACTTTCTGTGCGTCATGTTTTCAAAATCTTTTCTTCCATACAGCAAAAACAATGTTCCGTCCTTAACAAGATAAACATTTGATGTATCTTCGCATTCTTTAATCTCAAAACCAAGAACATCTCTATAAAATCTAATCATTCTCGCCATATCTTCAACAAACAATCCAAATCCGTCTAATCGCATAATCAACCTCCGTAATTTCCGATCTATAGGGCAGATTAACTCCCCCATAAGCTCATTATACCACGCATTTCCACTTTATGCAACCGATTTTCGTATCTAATTGCCATTGGGCTGACATCGTAAACCGCATAAAAAAGAGCCTTGCGGCTCGGGGGGGTATAGGAAAAGGAGCGACCGTGGCAGGTGCGCCTTTTGTGTTAAACTGCTCGATAAACGGGAATTTTACAGTCTTATCTTGTAATAACCATATTGCACCTTCCCCATAATTCATCCTTAAAGCGAAACGCATTTTCTATTAATGCTCGTTCTCTAAATCCCACTTTTTCATAACATTTCTTTGCGCCAGGATTTTCAGGAAAAACATTCAATTGCACAACATCTGCTTTCGCTATTTCAAAGGCATATTTAACAGCCTGTTTTATCATTTCACATCCATATCCTTTATTCCTTATAGCGTTGTCAACCACTACAAATTTGAGCATACCTTCATTTGTATTCAAATTCACAGAAAAGCAGAAAAAACCAACCAGCGTTCCATCATCCGTAGTTGCAACAAAGGGACTATCTCCAAATCGTTCTTCCGCTTCTTGCAATAAATCATCAAAACCTTTTTTCTCCAGTGGATAAGGTATTAAATTTGCACACCATAGAGCGTGTGAACGTTCCTCTGTTATCCATTGAGATATAGTATTAAAATCTTTATTTTGATATGGTCTTATTCTCATTGTTCTTCACCTCATAAAATTCCGATTTATAGGGCAGTTTACCCTCACTCTTCAACTCATTATACCATACATTTCCACTTTTTTCAACCGTTTTTGCAAAGCGAGCTGTAACGCAATGGGCAACAGCTTGCCGGAATCAAACAAAAAAGCGGAACAAGGAGGTCTGCCCGGTTGCAATCCTCCTTCATAAATGCTATAATTAATTATCCATAAAAAACGGACGAAAGGACTTTATATGAATACATTATTTAAAGGGATAACCGCAATTCTTCCGGACGAAGAAAGCGGATTTTCCGCAAAGGTATGCGATATTGCGGTAAGCAACAGCGTTATCTCCTATATCGGTGACGATGCAGTAAAAAACGGCTTTGTTCCGGACAGGACGATTGACGGCAGGGACAAGCTCATTACAGCAGGGCTTGTAAACAGCCACACGCACAGCTATATGTCGCTGTTCAGAAACAGTGCTGACGACCTTATGTTCCACACCTGGCTGTTCGACAGGATAATGCCGATGGAGGACAAGCTGACCGCCGAGGATATGTACTACGGCACACAGCTTGCCTGCCTTGAGATGATAAAGACGGGTACAACGGCTTTTCTGGATATGAATATCGCCCGTGACTGCATTACAAGAGCGATAAGCGAAAGCGGTCTGAAAGCGACAATATCAAGAGGTCTTGTAGGAAACGGCAGAGATGACGAGGGCGGAAAGACAAGAATTGAGGATACGCTGTACGATATGCGTACCTACGGCGACAACAAGCGTCTTAAATTCATGATGGGCCCTCACGCTATCTATACTACCGACAGGGGCTATCTTGAGCTTGTAATGGAGAAAGCCGCAGAATACGGCCTCGGCATAAACATTCACCTTTCCGAATCGGTAAAGGAAATTGAGGACTGCATAGCTCAGAACGGCTGTTCGCCTGTCAAATATCTCGATGATATGGGAATGTTCAAGTTCCATACGGTTGCCGCTCACTGCGTACAGCTATCCGACGAGGATATTGACATTCTCGCTGAAAGAGGCGTATTTGCCGCTACCAATCCTATCAGCAACGCTAAGCTCGGAAACGGCTTTGCAAGAATACCCGATATGCTCGACAAGGGTGTAAAGCTGTGTATCGGCACTGACAGCGCAGGAAGCAACAATACGCTGAATATGTTCAGCGATATGAACTTCATCTGCCTTGCACACAAGGGAAATCTCCGCAGTGCTACAGCGGTTTCTGCACGTCAGGCGCTGAAAATGGCTACCGAAACGGGCGCAAAGGCTTTAGGCTTTGACAACACGGGAATACTTAAAGAAGGCTATGCGGCTGACCTTACCGTAATGGATATGAAATATCCCTCGCTCCAGCCTGTGAACGATCCTGTTGCGGCTATGTGCTACAGTGCGAGCGGATATGAGGTCGAAAGCGTTATGGTTGACGGTGAGTTCTTAATGGAAAACCGTGAAATAAAGGGAATGGACGAGGAACACATTTACTTTGAATGCAATAAAGCGATGAAAAGAATAGACGGTTAACGGAAAGGAAAACGAAATGAGTATTATTAGAGATGAGAGCCTGTGGGAAAGCGGCGAAACAAAGATAAACTGGGTAAAGGCGAATATGCCGTTACTGCGTGGCATTGAAGAAGAATTTGCGGTATCAAAGCCGTTCAAAAATCTGAAAGTAGCGCTTTCGGTACACCTTGAAGCAAAGACAGCTTACCTTTGTCGTGTAATGGCAGCAGGCGGAGCGGAGATGTATATCACGGGCAGTAACCCCCTGTCAACGCAGGACGATGTTGCGGCGGCTCTTGTACACAGCGGACTTAACGTATTTGCGTGGCACGGTGCTACTGCGGAGGAATATCACGCACATACGGCGGAGGTCATAAAGATCGCTCCCAATGTCATCATCGATGACGGCGGCGACCTTGTAAACCTTATCCACAATGAATATCCCGACCTTATACCGAATGTTATCGGCGGCTGTGAGGAAACTACAACGGGAATTATCCGCCTTGTAGCTATGGATAAGGCTAAACAGCTCAAGTTCCCGATGATGCTTGTAAATGACGCAGACTGCAAGCATCTGTTCGATAACCGCTACGGCACGGGTCAGTCGGTTTGGGACGGCATAAACCGCACAACGAATCTGATTGTTGCGGGAAAGAACGTTGTAGTAGCTGGCTACGGCTGGTGCGGCAAGGGCGTTGCGATGAGGGCTAAGGGACTTGGCGCATCGGTAATAGTAACCGAGATAGATCCTATAAAGGCGATGGAAGCCGTTATGGACGGATTCAAGGTTATGCCGATGGTCGAGGCGGCTAAGATAGGCGATTTCTTTGTAACGGTAACAGGCTGTAACGATGTAATCGGAGAAAAGGCATTCCTTAATATGAAGGACGGGGCTATCCTTTCAAACGCAGGTCACTTTGACGTTGAGGTAAACGTTGCGAAGCTTAAGGAAATGGCTGTTGAAACGGGCGTTGCAAGAAACAATATTCAGTACTACAAGCTGGCAAACGGCAACAGGATAAATGTTATTGCCGAGGGCAGACTTGTAAACCTTGCCGCAGGCGACGGTCACCCGGCAGAAATAATGGATATGAGCTTTGCTATACAGGCGCTTTCCGCCGCATATCTTGTGAAGAACAAGGACAAGCTGAAAGCCGGCGAAAAGATGACGGTAAACGTTCCTGCCGAGGTTGACAAGGAGGTTGCCGAGAGAAAACTCAGATACTGGGGCATTACCATTGATAAGCTGACTGAGGAACAGGAAAAGTATCTTGGCAGCTGGGAAGTGTAAAATGTAAATCAAAATACAAAAAGCTACCGCAATGAACTTTACGGTAGCTTTCTTTTATACTGTTATACGAGTTTTTCAATAAATTTATCCGCCTGCTCTCTTGTGCGAAAAACAACTATCTCCCTGTTGTTTTTGTATTTCTCAAGCAGTCTGTATACTTCGGGGAGCTGATTTGCCCTGAAGCTTTCTATCCATTGTCTGAACTCAGGGTCAAGCTCATTTTCAAACCACGGCATATCCTCACGCTTTTTGCCTATGCGTGACAATGCGCCCTCAATGCAGATTTCAGTCGGCAAGTCAAACAGAAACACTGTGTCACAAGCCTTTATCCTTGTTTCAAGAGTGCGCTGATAGTTACCGTCTATTATCCAGCTGTCACGGGATATTATGCTGTCGAGCTGTTTGTCAAATTCATCCCGTGAAATGTTCGTGCCGTCGGGCTTATGCCATATCATATCAAGATAGTACAGCGATAATCCTGTTGCGTCACGGAGCTTTCTCGAAAACACGCTTTTACCCGAACCCGAACAGCCTATTACCACTGCCCTTTTCATCGGTTATTCACTAACAAGCACTTTAACTATCTCGCCGACATACATCTCGTGGAAATCGCCTGCGGCATAGCACTTTTCAATAAGCGACTTGTCTATAAAAGAATCGGGGGTCATGGGCTGTCTGTACAGCTTCTTGCAGACAAGCACGAGTTTTGCCTGCTCTATATAAGCGTAATCGTCCGTTGCAGTGCCTGTAAGGTCGGTCTTTGCCAGCTTATCCTCATCTCTGCCCGAATGCGAGCCGAGATAACTCAGCGCTTCCCTGTGTCCGTCGGGGAGGAATGACAATGTGTAATAATCGCTCTTGTCAACAAATTCCTTTGTGTATCTCTGAGGGCGGATATAGACTACCGTTGTGGGCTTGTTCCACAGCTCGCCCATCTGTCCCCAGCTTACTGTCATTGTATTATAGCCGTCCTTGTTTCCTGCCGTGAGCAATGCCCACTCCTTGCCGATAAGCGTGGAGGGATTTAATTTCAGTTCTTCTACCGATATTTCTTTCATAACCGTAATTCCTTTCGTATTCGTAATAGGGTTATACTTATTTTAGCATTTTTTTGCTGTGTTGTAAAGGCATATCACAACTTTACATTCTGCCACAAAAAGCCGTGATTTTCACCCGAAAATTTTACTTGCATTTTTCCCCGTATTATACTATAATTAATTTTGTGTGTTAAGCACACTGTTGAAACCGATCGGGGTTGAGGGGCGAAGCCCCCGTTAATCCCGCACAACAATCCCGAAAACCGCATACATTGGATTATACCTCCAAAAAAATTTTCAATAAAATACCCTTAACCTATTGACAAAGTAGGTTTTGGGTAGTATAATAGCATCATCGGAATAAAACCGATGTGAATTATAAGTTTTGAAACAAACGGAGGAAATACGATGTACGCTACTATTTCATCATCGCACAACAGAATAATGTGTTGCTGTATCAGCTCCCGGACAAGTAAAATGGCATTTGGGTGCAGCGGCATTGTTGTCATACAGCCGTAAAAGCACTGCGGCGACTGTCATTTGTCCGGGAGCATAATTGCCCGGCTTTTATTTTGCCTGTGGCACAGTAAATCGAAAGGATGTGACGGTATGGATCTTAACGCTATCGCTGAGTACCTGCCGCTGTTCGGGGAAGCCGCACTGCTGACTGTAAAGCTCGGTGTTCTTGGTATAATATTCTCGATCATCATAGGGCTTATATGTGCAGTGGTTCAGTACTACAAGGTACCGGTTATCCGCCGTATAGTTTCCGTCTACATTGAAATCAGCCGCAATACACCGCTTTTAGTACAGCTTTTTTTCATCTATTACGGACTGCCTAAAGTCGGCATACCGACCGACGCCGAAACCTGCGGTATCGCAGGACTTGCCTTCCTCGGAGGAAGCTACATGGCGGAGGCTTTCAGGAGCGGACTTGAATCGGTAGACAAGATACAGACAGAAAGTGCCTATTCTCTCGGAATGAACAAAATGCAGGCAATGCGTTATGTGATACTTCCGCAGGCGATGTCGGTAAGTATCCCGGCATTTGTCGCAAACGTGATATTTCTTATGAAGGAAACGAGCGTGTTCAGTGCGATAAGCCTGCTTGACCTTATGTTTATGGCAAAGGATCTTATGGGAATGTACAACGATACCACCGAGGCTCTGTGCCTGCTGGTCGGCTTCTATCTCATAATACTTCTTCCGATCTCAATCGTCGGAACGATAGTTGAAAGGAGGGTGCGCCGTGCAGGATTTGGCGGTTAATCTCGGAATAGACGTTCTGTTCAAGGGTACGAACTTCATAAGACTTCTCGGAGGACTTTGGACGGCGCTCTGGATAAGCCTTGTATCCGTTGCGATAAGCATACCGCTCGGTATCGGAATGGGCGTACTTATGACAAAGAAGAACAGGATATTGAAAGCCGTTCTTCGTGTGTATCTTGAATTTATAAGAATAATGCCGCAGCTTGTGCTTCTTTTCATAATGTTCTTCGGAACGACAAGAGCTTTCGGCTGGGATCTTTCGGGCGAAGCGGCCTCTATAATAGTATTCGTATTATGGGGCACTGCCGAAATGGGCGACCTTGTGAGAGGCGCACTTATCTCAATACCGAAGCATCAGTATGAAAGCAGTGAGGCTCTCGGACTTACAAATGCACAGACTTATCTTTATGTTATCATACCGCAGACGATAAGACGGCTCATACCGCTTTCGATAAATCTGATAACAAGAATGATAAAGACGACAAGCCTTATCCTTATGATAGGCGTTGTAGAGGTTCTGAAGGTCGCACAGCAGATAATAGAAGCTAACAGAATGACAAGTCCGAATGGTGCATTCGGAGTGTATCTGACGGTATTCCTGCTATACTTCATCGCCTGCTGGCCGATAAGTATGCTTGCGAAATACCTTGAAAAGAAATGGAGCTAAAGCGTATGGCAGATGCATTATTAACAATAGACAACGTTGTAAAGCGTTTTGATGACGCAACGATACTTGACGGTATCAGCTTTTCCGTCAAAAAGAGCGAGGTCATAGTAATAGTAGGACCGAGCGGCTGCGGAAAGTCAACTCTCCTGCGCTGTATAAACGCACTTGAGCCGATACAGGAAGGCAGTATAACACTTGACGGCGATGTAATCGAAAGAAACAGCAAGACGCTTCCTCTTTTAAGACAGCGTATAGGAATGGTATTCCAGAGCTATGACCTGTTCCCTCACCTGACGGTGCTTGACAATATTCTTCTTGCACCGTGCAAGGTACAGAAAAGGGATAAAGAAGAGGTAAAGCAGGAAGCAATGTCACTGCTCGAAAGAGTAGGACTTAAAGAAAAGGCTAAAAGCTACCCCAGAGAGCTTTCCGGCGGTCAGAAGCAGCGTGTGGCTATCGTCCGTGCGCTTTGTATGCACCCCGAAATACTGCTCTTTGACGAGGTAACTGCGGCACTCGATCCCGAAATGGTCCGTGAGGTGCTTGACGTTATGCTCGATCTTGCAAAGCAGGGTCGCACAATGCTGATAGTAACACACGAAATGCAGTTTGCAAGAGCGATAGCAGACAGAATAATCTTCCTCGACAACGGAAAAATCGTGGAAGAAGCAACGCCCGATGAGTTCTTTGATAATCCTAAGACAGAAAGGGCAAAACAATTCCTTAACACATTTGAGTTCGACTCGGTAAGAGCAAAGAAAGAACTCGCAGAATAAAGAGAGATATTTAAAGGAGATAATCACAATGAAAAAGTTAAACTTCAAGAAGCTGATAGCACTCGGTCTTACGGCAGCTGCGGCAGTAGCTTCATTCACAGCGTGCGGCACAAACGCAACAAGCGGCGGCAGTGACGGCAACACAGGCTCAAAGGTTTACCGTACACTTGACGAGATAAAGGCAAGCGGTAAGATAAACATCGGTGTATTCTCAGACAAGAACCCCTTCGGCTATGTTGATGAGAACGGCGAATATCAGGGCTATGACATTTATTTTGCAAACAGACTCGGCAAGGATTTAGGTGTTGAGATAAACTATGTTTCGACAGAGGCCGCTAACCGTGTTGAATACCTTGAAACCGGCAAGGTTGATATTATCCTTGCAAACTTCACTGTAACAGAAGAAAGAGCGGAAAAGGTTGACTTTGCACTTCCTTATATGAACGTTGCACTCGGCATTGTTTCACCCGACAGCAATGTTATCACATCGCTTGACAACTGGAAGGCCGAGGACAAGATGATCGTTATCTCGGGTACAACGGCTGAGCTTTATCTCACAAAGAACTACCCCGACATCAAGCTCCAGAAGTATGATTCTTATGCTACGGCAAAGAGTGCTATTGAAAACGGCAACGGTGTTGCTTGGGCTAACGACAACACAGAGGTTATCGCATTTGCAAAGCAGAACAAGGGCTATACTGTAGGCATTGACTCACTCGGCAGCCAGGATACTATCGCTCCCGCTGTTACAAAGGGCAACGAAACGCTCCTTAACTGGATAAACGATGAAATCAAGACACTCGGCAAGGAAAACTTCTTCCACGCAGACTATGACGCTACTCTTACAGACACATACGGTGCAGACTACAAGGAAACACTCGTTGTAGAGGGCGGCGAAGTAAAGAAAAGCTGAGAAAGATATATAAATACAGTTTATGAGGAGCCGAAAAGCTCCTCATAAAAACTTTAAGTGCAGGTGAGAACAATGAAAAGGATACTTTGCTTCGGCGACTCGAATACTTGGGGGCTTATCCCAGGCACTGACAAGAGATTTGCCGACGGTGTACGCTGGACAAGCATTATAAGAAACGACCTTGAGCAAAGCGGCTATGAGATAATAGAAGAAGGGCTTTGCGGAAGAACAACGGTTTTTGAGGACCCCGACAGGATTGGCAGAGCAGGCGACAAGCTGCTCCCCGTTTTCCTTGAAAGCCACGCTCCGCTGGATATGGTCATTATAATGCTCGGAACGAACGACTGCAAGCCGGTTTATAACGCTGACGCAGAAACGATCGCACACGGTGCGGAGCGTCTTATCGAGCAGGTAAGAGCGTATGCCGGTAATTGCCGTATCCTGCTCATTTCACCTATAGAGCTTGGGAATGACGTATGGCAGGAAGGATACGATCCGCAGTTTGACGCAGGCTCACCCGCCGTTTCACGAAATCTGAAATACACCTTTGCAAAGGTCGCAAGAAAGCACGGCACAGATATACTCGCCGCCTCCGACCACGCAAAACCAAGCAGTATAGACTGCGAACATCTTGACGAGAACGGACACAATGCGCTTGCCCGTGCGGTCGAGGACAAGATACTCAGTATTTACGGAAGGGCGGCTTCATAAACCAAATGACTAAAAAGCAACTTATCAGGCATTCTTTCATCAAGAGCCTGCCTGTACTGTGCAGTTATCTGTTTTTAGGTATGGCATACGGAATGATGATGGCGGAGGCAGGGTATCAGTGGTACTACTCGCTGTTCTCCTGTCTGTTCCTCTACTCCGGAACCTGCCAGTTCTTACTTATAACATTTTTCAGCAGCGGAGCGTCACTACTTACAGTGGCGCTCACTGTTCTGCTTGTAAACAGCAGGCAGAGCTTCTACAGTCTTACATTTCTGAAGGATTTCAGCGCTATGGGAAAGCGTAAGCTGTATATGATACATTCGATGACAGACGAAACGTATGCGGTAAACACTACGCTTGACTATATGCCGGAGGACGACAAGCACAGCACCATGTTCGGCGTTGCGCTTTTCAGCCATTTCTACTGGACGTTCTTTTCGGTACTGGGAAGCGTTATCGGACAGCTGCTCCCATTTCAGCTTGAGGGCGTTGACTTCTGTATGACGGCGCTGTTCGTCATTATCTTTATCGACAAGTGGGAACACGCCGACAGGCACTCCCCTGCGCTCATCGGTCTTGGGGTAGGCGTGCTGTGCCTGCTTATATTCGGTCAGAACAGCTTTATGCTCCCTGCTCTGCTCTTATCCACCGCACTTTTACTGCTGATAACAAACACAGGCATCGGCAAGAAAAAGGGCGAAAAGGATAACGATGAGGTAAAAACGGCAGACGAAAAAACAGAGATAGTTACTTCTCCGGAAGATATTATCACCGATGAAAAGGAGGAGCGGAAGATATGACACCAACTCCTATGACACCTTTACAGATGGTGATAGCGATAGTTATCAGTGCTGTTATCACATTTTCACTGCGTGCTCTGCCCTTTGTGATCTTTCACGGCAACAGGAAAATGCCAAAGTGGCTCGAACGCATAGAAAAGTCGCTACCGGCTATGATAATGTCGATACTTATAATCTACTGCCTTAAGGACATCGGTGACAATATGTTCGGCGTAGGCATTCCAAGACTTCTTGCCGTTGTTATAACGGGCGGAAGCTACAAGCTGTGGCATAACACTTTCGTGAGTATGGCGGCAGGCACGCTGTCATATATGGGTCTGCTGTACTTATTCAGCCATGTGCTGACAATGGCATAAGGAAAGGAAAATAACTTTGGAAATAACCGTAAGCGAACTTGAAAGGCTCTCCCCCGACAGCTATATTTTATATGACACACGCAGTGAGCAGGAAAAGCTGTACGGCGTTATGGAGGGTGCTGTATCGGTTTCGGCAGACAAGCTTTTAGCCGCACCGCCTGAGGACAAAACTCAGAAGCTGATCATCTGCTGTGCAAGAGGAAAATTCAGCGTAGATACCGCAGAACAATTATCGGAAATGGGCTATGACGCTTATTCGCTTTCGGGCGGATATGCCGCCTGGCTTCTTGCTGTAATGCAGAAGGAGCAGGCAGACGAGGTTTCGAAGCGTGTCGAGCAGAGCCTGCAAAAGAAGTTCCGCAAAAAGATATGGGCGGCATTCACAAAGGCTGTAAAGCAGTATGAACTTGTAAAGGAAAACGACCGTATCGCCGTATGTATTTCGGGCGGTAAGGATTCTATGCTGATGGCTAAGCTGTTTCAGGAACTTCACCGCCACAGCGATTTTCCGTTCGAGGTGAAATTTATCGTAATGGACCCAGGCTACAGCACGGCAAACAGGAATGTTATCGAGGAGAACGCACGCAAGCTGAAAATACCGATAGAGATATTCGAGTCGGACATTTTCGATTCTGTTTATAACATTGAAAAATCTCCCTGTTATCTTTGTGCGAGGATGAGGAGAGGTCACCTGTATAACTATGCAAAGAGCCTTGGCTGTAACAAGATAGCGCTCGGACATCACTATGACGATGTGATAGAAACGATACTTATGGGTATGCTGTACGGCGCTCAGATACAGACGATGATGCCGAAGCTCCACAGCACGAACTTTGAGGGAATGGAGCTTATACGTCCGCTGTACCTTGTGCGTGAGGACGATATAAAAGCGTGGAGGGACTACAACGGTCTGCACTTTATCCAGTGTGCCTGCAAATTCACGGACACCTGCACTACCTGCAACAACGAGGAGAACCGTTCAAAGCGTGTGGAGATAAAACAGCTTATCGCAAAGCTGAAGCAGACAAATCCTGAGGTCGAAAAGCATATTTTCAAGAGCGTTGAAAACGTGAATATTGATACTGTCATTGCGTGGAAAAAGGGAGGAGAAAAGCACCACTTCCTTGACAGCTATGATAAAATGATATGATATTTGCATTTTCTGTGCGGATAAGGTAAAATATAATAGCAAGCTATGCCGTCACGGTTATAAATTGTGACGGCACTTAATTTCTCAAAGGGAGGCGGATAAACTGAAAAAACACAGACTCAGGCTGAAAGAATTTATCCGCCTGTTCACGCAAAGCAAGCGTTTTCGGATAGTGCTGTACACCGCAGGCTCGCTGACGCTGAACGTTGCATACGCCGCATATAACGGCGTTCTCGGTCTGTTCTACGGCTCGATATGGTTTATGATACTGTGCGTGTATTACGGTCTGCTTGCCGTGATGCGTTATATGGCTGTATCGTATGAGAAAAAGCTGGACAAGGGCATACAGGTAGTATCGGAAGTATATGTAATGCGGTTTACGGGTATGATGTTTATTGTTATGAGCGTGGTACTTATGCTTATCGAGCTGTACAGTATGATACACAATACGGCACGGCAATATGCAAGGCTTGTCATCGCAAGTATAGCTGTGTACACGGTCATAAAGCTTGCCCGTGCGATAATCAACCTTATAAAAGTGCAGAAGCACCGCTCGCCGCTTCTCAGTGCTATACGAAACATTTCTCTTGCGGACGCAGGCGTATCCGCAGTTACTCTTATCCGCTCGCTTACGGTATATGCGATGTGGCTCAGCGAAAGCGATAAGCTGATAATAATAACCTGTTCGGGCGTTATCGTCTACCTTACCACACTTGTACTGGGAGTTGCTATGCTCCTTCGGCATACGGACAAAAACCAAAGCACAGATAAAAATGCTCCGATAACGGCAGATAACAGCGGTGACGCTTCAAAAATCGACACGGTGAAGGAAAGGCTTACCGAAAACTTTGTTAAGATAAGCGACAATGTGGTTGACAGGTACGATGCAATCTCGGACAAGGCGAACGAGAAAAACGAGATGCTGAAGGAGCATTTTGAAGAACGTGTGCGACATATCGAGGAAAAGCGGAAGAACAATGATAATAAATACTGATTTCTTTGTAAACCGTGAATTTATTTGAATTTACCTATTGATTTTTTATTTCAGATGTGTTAAAATATCTGTAGATTTCTTGCAAAAGAAGGGAGAATTTTAATATGTTTATCTCAGAAGACGTAAAATATGTCGGTGTAAACGACACCACAATCGACCTGTTTGAAGGTCAGTACAAAGTGCCTGACGGCATTTCCTACAATTCTTATGTCATTCTTGACGAAAAGACGGCGGTTATGGATACTGTCGATATAAACTTTTCGGCAATATGGCTTGAAAAGGTAAAAACGGAGCTTGGCGACAGGAAACCGGATTATCTGGTGGTTCAGCATATGGAGCCTGACCATTCGGCAAGTATTGCGGAGTTTCTGAAATTTTATCCCGATACAACGGTAGTCGGCAACGCAAAGACATTCACGATGATAAAAGGATTTTTCCCCGACCTTACCATTACAAACACGCTTACCGTAAAAGAGGGCGATACTCTGACGCTTGGCAGTCACGTTCTGACTTTCGTATTTGCTCCTATGGTGCATTGGCCGGAGGTTATGGTAACGTATGACTCAAAGGACAAGATCCTGTTCTCTGCGGACGGTTTCGGCAGATTCGGTACGCCCGACAGCGAGCAGGCGTGGGATGACGAGGCACGCAGATATTATATCGGCATTGTGGGAAAATACGGTGCGCAGGTGCAGGCACTTCTCAAGAAGGCCGCTACGCTTGATATAGAGAAAATCTGTGCGTTACACGGTCCTGTGCTGAGCGAAAACCTCGCACATTATCTCGATCTTTACAACAAGTGGTCATCATACGTTCCCGAAAAGGACGGCGTTATGATAGCTTACGCTTCAATCTACGGCAACACAAAGAAAGCCGCAGAGCTTTTATATGACAAGCTGAAGGCAAAGAATGTTGATGTTATTATCACAGACCTTGCAAGATGCGATATGTCCAAGGCAATCTCGGACGCATTTGCTTACGGCAAGCTGGTGCTTGCAACGCCTACCTATAATGCGGATGTGTTCCCGTTTATGAGAACGTTCATTGAGGGTCTTACCGAGAGAAACTATCAGAAGAGGACGGTTGCATTTATCGAAAACGGCGCATGGGCGCCTATGGCGGCTAAGGTTATGGCAGGTATGTTTGAAAAGTCTAAGGAACTTAATATCCTTGACAAGACGGTCAAGATTACCTGTGCGCTGAATGATGCAAGCGTGGCACAGATTGATGAGCTGGCGGAAGAGTTGGCATAAATAAATCGAATACTGAAAACCGCTCCCGACTGATGTGGTCGGGAGCGGTTTTGTTTGTAGACAAGTCTTTTATTTGATGTGCTTCTGTTATATCATTCAGCTTTGACTATGATAACAGGCTACCGATAGTTCTTTTTGTCGGACAGCACTTCTCGGGTTCGC
>OHBU01000183.1_pt1 | contig 28790 bp, 26 predicted proteins | sample 1577421 | NCBI WGS metagenome assembly OHBU01 (sample SAMEA3879550, study PRJEB24766) | human gut metagenome | biome: human-associated habitat; feature: feces | place: USA | collected 1985/1987 | reverse complement strand
CGGTCGCAGGAAGCGATAGAAGAACGTAAGCATCAGCGTACAGATATGCGCTCCATCGACATCGGCATCGGTCATGATGATGATCTTGTCGTAGCGGAGTTTTTCGAGGTTGAGCGCCTTGCTGTCCTCCTCCGTGCCGATCGTCACGCCGAGTGCCGTGAACATGTTCTTGATCTCCTCGTTCTCCCACATGCGATGCTCCTGGGCTTTTTCGATATTCAGGATCTTACCGCGCAGCGGCATGATCGCCTGGAAGTTCCGGTCGCGACCCTGCTTGGCCGTACCGCCTGCCGAGTCGCCCTCGACGATATAGATCTCGCGCCGGGAGACGTCCTTCGTGCGGCAGTCGACAAACTTCTGCACGCGGTTGGCAAGGTCGATCTGGGTGGACAGCGTCTTTTTGATGCTCTGGCGCGTTTTTTCGGCGTGCTCACGGCTCTGTTTGTTCACCAGCACCTGCTGGCAGATCTTCTGGGCCTCCTCCGGCTTTTCCAGAAAATACACTTCCAGATAGTGCTTGAGGAAGTCGGTCATGGCCTGAGAGACGAACTTGTTGGTGATAGCTTTTTTTGTCTGGTTCTCATAGCTGGTGCGGGTGGAGAAACTGGACGAAACGTACACCAGACAGTCCTGCACATCCTGAAAACTGATGGCACTCTCGCCCTTTTTGTAGAGGTTCTTATCCTTCAGGTACTTGTTGATCTGGTAGACGAAGGCCGTGCGGACGGCGTGCTCCGGGCTGCCGCCATGCTCCAGCCAGGACGAGTTGTGGTAGTATTCCAGCAGCTGCACCTTGTTGGAGAAGCAGAACGCCGCGCTCATCTTTACCTTATAGTCAGGCTGGTCTTCGCGGTCACGGCCAGTAGCTTCGCTCTCGCAGCTGAACACCGGGGTCAGGCTGTCCTCGCCCGCCGTCTCAGCTACATAGTCGGCGATGCCGTGCTCATAGCACCAGCTCTCCTTCCACGGCTTGCCGGTGGCGGGGTCTTTCTCCTTTTCGTCGGTGAAGTTGAGGGTCAGGCCCGCGTTGACGACAGCCTGACGGCGGAGGACATCTTTATAGTAGCTGCCGGGGACGTCGATGTCGGTAAAGACCTCATCGTCCGGCTTCCAGTGGATGATGCTGCCGGTGCGGCGGCCCTTGTAGGGTTCTTTGTGCAGGCCGCCCACATTCTCGCCCTTCTGGAAGTCGAGGTGGTAGTGGAAGCCGTCGCGATAGATGTCAGCAGTCATCCATGCCGAGGCGTACTGGGTGGCACAGAGGCCCAGACCGTTCAGACCGAGGCTGAATTCATAGTTGTCCTCGCCCTCGCCGTACTTGCCGCCTGCGTACATCTCACAGAACAGCAGCTCCCAGTTGTAGCGTTCTTCACCCTTGTTCCAGTCCACGGGCATACCGCGGCCAAAGTCTTCGACGATGACACTGCCATCCTTGCAGCGGGTGACGTTGATGGTGTCACCGTGGCCATCGCGGGCCTCGTCGATGGAGTTGGAGACGATCTCAAAGATGGAGTGGGCGCAGCCCTCCACGCCGTCCGAGCCGAAGATGACGGCCGGGCGCTTGCGCACACGGTCGGCACCCTTCAGCGAAGTGATGCTTTCGTTGCCATATTCCTGTTTTCTTGCCATGCTGCTCCTCCCGGCCCCGGAATGTTCTTGCAGTGGAGCCGTCTCAAACGCTTTTGCTATATATAGGTATCTATTCCCACAGCGGGAGAAAAGCGATTCTTTTCATTCTTATTTATTAAACCATAGGTTGTTGAAGATGTCAAATATTCTTTCCCTGTCTGCCGCCCGCAAAAAGCGTCAGAAAAGTCAGTCTTATTTTAGACGATAACACGGGCAAAATATAGAAAGTTCAAAAATTCTCAAAAAATTTTGCATTTACCCCTTTACAAAATCGAAATTTCAGGTATAATAATCATCGTCCGGTGCGCCTCTGTAGCTCAGTCGGTAGAGCAGGGGACTGAAAATCCCCGTGTCATTGGTTCGATTCCGATCGGAGGCACCAGTCAGGAGACCCAACAGGGTTTCCAATATGCGGCCGTAGCTCATCTGGTAGAGCGCCACCTTGCCAAGGTGGAGGTAGCGAGTTCGAGCCTCGTCGGCCGCTCCAACATGAAGCCATCGTTTGTGCAGAAATGCACGACGATGGCTTTTTTTCAACAGAAACTGCATCAAATGTTGACAATTCGATGCTCCGGGCCGTATACTGAGACTATCGTGCAACAAACAGAGGCGGGCTGACCGCTTGCGGGAGTTCGGCCCGCGGGCGTTGGCTCGCCTCTGTGCTATGGGAAAAGGAGGGAAAATCAGTGATATTCGGCAAGTACATCAACCGCTATTACCTGCGCCACGCGCCCGCGCTGCTGCTGGGCATCCTTGCGCTGCTGATGGTGGACTATATCCAGCTGCTTGTGCCGCAGCTCTATCGTCTGGTCATCAACGGCGTCAACCTTGGACAGGTGGTGGTGAGGGGCGAGACAATGCCTTTCACGAAAGAGGTGCTGTTCCAGCACATCTGCCTGCCCATGATATGGATCGTGCTGTTCATGGTGGTGGGGCGCTTTTTGTGGCGCATCTGCTTCTTCGGCACCAGCATCCGGGTGCAGGCGGATCTGCGGGAGAAGATGTTCGACCACAGCCGCCGTCTGTCCCAGCAGTACTATCAGGTGAACAAGGTCGGCAACCTCATGAGCCTCTACACCAACGACCTCGACACCATCCAGGAGTGCTTCGGCGACGGCATCCTGATGTTCTTTGACGCATTGGTGCTGGGTCTGCTGGCCCTCTACCGGATGTGGTGCATGGACAGACGCATGACCATGCTGGCCCTCATCCCGGCAGCGTTCATGTTTGCCATCGGCACCGTAATGGGCAAGACCATGACCAAAACGTGGGAGAAGCGCCAGCAGGCGTTCTCTGACCTGTCCGACTTTGCGCAGGAAAACTTCTCCGGCATCGCGGTCATCAAGGCGTTTGTCAAGGAGCTCAAAGAGCTCATCGCTTTCCGCAAACTCAACAAAGACAATGAAGAGGTCAACGTAAAGTATACCCGCATCTCAGTATTGCTCGAAGTAATGGTGACGTTCTTCGTGGAGTCAGTCATCTGCGTCATCCTCGGCTACGGCGGCTATCTTGTCTACAAGGGCGATTTCAATGCGGGCCAGCTGGTGGAGTACATCGGCTATTTCGAGGCGATCGTCTGGCCCATCATGGCGATCTCAATGCTCATCGAAAAGACCTCCCGCGGCAAAGCCTCCCTCAACCGTATCACTGAGCTGCTGGACGCACCCATTGATGTGGCCGACCGCGCCGGTGTGCCGGACCTCGAAAACCCCAAGGGCGGCATTGAGTTCCGCGATTTGACCTTCCGCTACCCGGACGGCGAGTTCGATGTGCTAAAAAACATCTCCTTCACGATCCAGCCCGGCGAGAGCGTGGGCATCGTGGGCAAGACCGGCGCAGGCAAGACGGCGCTGGTCGATTTGCTCCTGCGCACTTATAACGTCCCCGACGGCACCCTTTTCGTGGATGGGAAGGACGTCAACGGCGTCTCCATCCACTCGGTGCGGCAGGCGTGTGCCTATGTCCCGCAGGAAAACTTCCTCTTCTCGGATACCATCGCCCACAACATCGCCTTTGGCGTGGATGACGCCACCCCCGAGGACATTGAACGGGCAGCCAGCCTTGCTGACGTCCGGGACAACATTGTGGACTTCAAGGATGGCTACGAGACTGTCCTGGGCGAGCGCGGCGTTACCGTCTCGGGCGGTCAGAAGCAGCGAATCTCCATCGCCCGCGCCCTGCTGAAAGATGCGCCCATCCTGATCCTCGACGACTCGGTTTCGGCGGTGGATACCAAGACGGAAAAAATCATCCTCGACAACCTGAAAAAGAGCCGTGCCGGTAAGACGACTCTGCTCATCGCGCACCGCATCTCGACGGTGGAGGGACTGGATAAGATCATCTTCCTCGAAGACGGCAGAGTGGAGGCCGTCGGCCCTCACGACCGGCTCTATGCATCCTGCCCGGAGTACCACAAGATGGTCGATTTGCAGAAGCTTGAAGACGAAGTGGGAGGTGGCAACGCATGATGAGTCTGAATCCGCTTCTTCTCGTAGGCGGCGTCATCGGCACCGTGTCGGTGCTGCTGCTTATCGCCTACGCCTGCGTCAAAGACAAGAAAACGGCTATGGGCTTCGAGCGCAGCATGGCCGACGGCGAGATCCTGTGCCGCCTCTTCGGCTACGCCAAACCCTACCTCAAGCAGTTCGTCGTCGTGGGCTTTCTCGTCCTCTTCTCCATCTCCTACGACATCGCGTCGCCCCTCATCGTGGGCTACATCGAAGAGCTTGTGGTAGGCGATTTCGAACTGAAAAGCCTCTATGTCAGTGTGGCCGTGTACGCGGGTGTGCTGGTCTTCTCGATGGCCAGCACCTATTTGCAGGCCGTCATTCTGCAGCGTGTGGGCCAGCGCATCATCTCCGATTTGCGTGAAGACCTTTTCACCCACATTGAAAGCCTCTCCCACGGCCAGCTGAACGACATCCCGGTGGGCAAGCTCGTCACCCGCGTGACCAACGACACCAACGCCATCTCGATGATGTTCACGAACCTCTTCGTCAACCTCACCAAGAACGCCTTCGTCATTTTGGGCATTCTGGTGGCGATGCTCTTCCTAAACTACGAGCTGACCCTGATGGTGCTTTGCTTCGTACCCTTCATCCTCCTGTTCACGGTCATCTTCCGCAAGTTCTCTCGCCGCGCTTACCGCAAGGTCAAGGACGCGACCACCGACATCAACACCTACCTCTCCGAGAATCTCTCCGGCATCAAAGTCACCCAGATCTTTGGCCGCGAGGACGAGAAGATGGAGGAGTTCCGCCAGAAGAGCCAGACCCTCGCCAAGGCCACGCAGGAGCAGATCTTCGTCTTCGGCGTATTCCGTCCGCTGGTGTATATGCTGTATATCAGCTCGATCCTCTGCCTGTTCTATCTTGGCGGCATGGGCCATCTGAACCATGTCACCTTCCTCGGGCAGACCATTTCCAGCGGCACCATCGTCACCTTTTATATGTATATCTCCAAGTTCTTCACCCCCATCCAGAACCTCGCCGAGCAGTTCAACTGGCTGCAGTCGGCGCTGGCGTCGTCGGAGAAGGTCTTCTCCATCATGGACATCCAGCCCCAGATGGTGGACGCCCCCGATGCCGTTGAGCTGGACGAAGTGAAGGGCGACATCGAGTTCCGGGACGTCTGGTTCAGCTATATCCCTGGCGAGTGGGTGCTGCAGGGCGTTTCCTTCCATGTGGAGCCCCGCCAGACCGTGGCCTTCGTCGGATCTACCGGCTCGGGCAAGAGCACCATCCTCTCCCTCATCTGCCGCAACTACGAGTTCCAGAAGGGCGAGATTTTGATCGACGGCATCGACATCCGCAAAATCAAGATTTCCTCCCTCCGCCGTCACTTCGGCCAGATGCTGCAGGACGTTTTCCTCTTCTCGGGTACTATCCGCAGCAATATCGTCCTGCGGGAGGAGAACATTCCGGACGAAGAAATCATGAAGGTCTGTCGGTATGTCAATGCCGACCACTTCATCAACAAACTCGAGCACGGCCTCGACGAAGAAGTCCGGGAGCGCGGCAATAACTTCTCAGCGGGCCAGCGCCAGCTGCTCAGCTTTGCCCGCACCATCCTGCATAAGCCCAGCGTCATGATTCTGGACGAGGCCACCGCCAACATCGACACTGAGACGGAGCTTCTGATTCAGGATTCGCTGGAAAAGATGCGCAGCGTCGGCACTATGCTCATCGTGGCACACCGCCTCTCCACCATCCAGCACGCAGATAACATCATCGTGCTGTCGCGCGGCAGGATCTTGGAGCAGGGGACTCACCAGCAGCTTCTCGCCGCGCATGGCCGATATTATCAGCTGTACACGCTGCAATACCACAAAGAACAAATGGATAAACCGTAAAGCAAAAGCAGGTGCATCGCATGATGCACCTGCTTTTTTGCATAGGCTCAATATTGATACGGCACGATGTCCGGCTGGTCGGGGCGGTGCTCGCCGATGATTTTTTCCATCCAAATCATGTCGTACCAGCGCCCGAACTTATAGCCGCAGTTGTGGAAGGTACCGGCCAGCGTGAAGCCCAGATGTTCGTGGAACTGGGCGCTGTTTCTGGTGAGGTATTCGTCCTCCACCTGCGGGTAGCCGATGCAGGCGTAGAGGTTGAGGACACCCATGGCCTTGAGCCGGTCGGCCAGCGCCTCATAGAGGACGCGGCCCATACCGCCGCGCCTGGCGTCGTGGTCGAGGTAGATGGTCAGCTCTGCGGCCCAGTCGTAGGCGGCACGTCCCACAAAAGCGTGGGCATAGGCGTAGCCCTCGATGCGGCCATCCCGCTCAATGACGAGATACGGGTACTTCTGCATGATGGCCCGCATCCGGTCCTCGAACTCGACAAGCGACGGCACATCGTACTCGAAAGTGATGACTGTGTGCTCGACGTAGTAGGCGTAAATTTCCAGAATGCGGGGTGCGTCGGCCAATGTGGCGTTGCGGATGGTAATATCGGACATGGTTTTTACTCCTCAGAACATCGTAATGATGAGCGCACACAGCGGCAGAAACACGATGCTGAGCAGGGTGGTCAGCACGACGCTGCCGGCGGCAAACTGCTCATCGTGGTGGAACTGGACGGCGAACACCGAGGTGATGGACGCGGCGGGGCAGCATTCCAGCAGCACGATGACCTGCGTGACCATGCCGTAGCGGAAGAGCCCCAGCGCGGCGAAAGCTGCGATGGTCAGCACTGGAATGAAAAGCATCCGGACTACGGTGAGCTTCCAGATGTGCTGATCGGTGAGGGTGCGGTGCAGGTCGCCCGAGGCGATGAGCATACCGGTGATGAGCATGGAGAGGGGAGTGTTCATGTCGCCCAGAAGTTCCATGGGCTGGACGATGAGGTCGGGCAGCGGGATCTGGAGCAGGTAGAGGACGAGACCCACGACGATGGCGTAGATGGCCGGGCAGTGCAGCAGGCTCTGGGCGACCTTTTTGGGGTCAGAGCTGCCGCTGACCATGCTGTAGCCCACCGTCCAGAGCAGGAGATTGAACATGGTAAAGAAGGCGCTGGCATAAAGCAGGCCCTCGGAGCCGAAGAGCGCCGAAATGAGGGGCAAGCCCATATAGCCCGCATTGGAAAAGACACCGGCGAACCGGAAGATGGGCGTCCGGCTGTCCCTGCTGCGGGCCGTGAACAGCAGGGTGATGATGAGTCCCAGCAGGATGGACAGAGTGCTCAGGGCGAACGCGGCCATGAGGTTGTGCAGAATTTCTGCGCTGAACTCCATGCGGTAGGAGTTGATGATCATGGCCGGGACGACGAGGTTGACCAGCAGGTTCGAGAGCGTCTGCTTGCCCTCGGGGCGGAGCAGGCCGGTCTTGGCACCAAGAGCCCCCAGCCCTATGAGGATGAACAGTTCCGCCACCTGCTGGGCGGTGATGACAGCAAGGTCCATAATAAAATCCCCTCCTTACAGGATGACGTTCTTGATGAGCAGCGAAACACTGCCGTCCTCGGCGTGGAGAAATTCCACCGCAGAATCCTCAGAGAGGATCTCGGTAGGGATCTTTACCTCGATGCCGCTGGCGGTGTGGATGCTGCGGCTCTCCATCCGGCGGATGCGGGCGGGGGAGACAGTGACGGGCTGCTGAGCCTGCGCCGGCTCGAGGACGTCGCTTTTCTCCACATAGTCGTCGAAGGGGACAGCCGCCAGCGGGTATTCCTCAGCCAGCTGCCGGCGCACCTGCTCGACCGTCACCTTGTTGTCGTTGTCAGCGGCCTGATTGGCAATGAGCATGGCCACCTGTGCCTCCACGTGGGGCTCATCCTGATAGTTCTCCTGCACGGCCTGGACGGCGGCGTCCTGAATGGCCTGCAGCTTTTTCTTTTCCGGCTCGGCGGTGGTGTACTGGAAAACGACGGTGGAAAGATAAAACTCCTTGTGGCCGTCGATGTCGAACTTTTTCTCCAGCAGCTTCATGGAGTAGTCGGTCAGGTCCACCAGTGCGCCTTCCTCCACCTTGCCGCTCTGGGTGGGCAGGCAAGCCCGCTGCTGGATGATGGAGTTGACCGGCGCACCGTCTACGCTCTCGGTGTAGTGGGTGTAGCCGTTTTTATAGTTGAGCTTGAGGATGCCCAGCCACGGCTGGCCGTCCCGGGTGAAGTCCACCACAGCGAGGTCGGCCCCCGGAATGGTGGTATGAGCGTGCATATAGTCGAACAGCACGCCCGCGATGCGGCAGGACAGGTCGATAAAGTCCTTGTTCTGTTCCAGCTCGTACCGGAACGCCGAGTCCGGCAGGGGGCGGCACTGGCGGATGTCGTCGCTGGCAAGCAGTTTTTCGATGTGGTATTGCAGATAGGCCGTCTTTTCGGCTGTCATCTCCATGCAGCTGCCGCTGAGCACGGGGGCATCCAGCGTGGTATCCAGAACGTGGAGAATGGCCTGATGTACGATGATCTCCATATGTGAACCTCTTTTTTGTATACAAGAAATCTCAAATCATCTGCCAGTATAACACAACCCGGCCCAAAAGGCGAGAATGACTTGAAGCTCTGTGGCAGAAATGCTATACTTGGCCAAGAAACACCTATTATATAGGGCAAAAGAAGGGAGACTCCGGTATGGAATTTCGGGAAAAGCCGATGCAGAACCTCATCCGCATCAAGGAGAAGGAGATCTGCAAGAATGTGCAGGCGCTTTTGCTGGACGGCGAAAGCATCGTGGGCGCATACAAGACGGTGCGCGATCAGGCCGTTTTTACGAGCCACCGCATTTTCATTGTGGATATGCAGGGCGTTACCGGCACCCGGCAGGAGATCTTCGTCCTGCCCTACCGGAAGATCGTCCACTTCGGCATCCAGACGGCAGGCTTCGGCGACCCATTGCAGACTTCGGAACTGACGGTCTGCTACGCCGACGAGCACGAGATGAAGTTCGGCTTCATCGGGCAGGAAGAGCTGCTGGCTGTGGCGCAGGCCATCAGCCGGTGCATCCTGTAAAATAAAAATGCAACAAAACGGGACAGCCCCGCTCTGAGATGTGCCAGAGCGGGGCTGTCCCGTTTTGCTGTGATGATGAATAATGAAGAATAGATGATGGCGTTTTCAGCAGGCGCGGCCAGCCTCAAGCATATAGCGCAGGAAGCCGGTGACATCAGCGGGGTCGCTCACGCTGATGTTGAAGCCCTTTTTGGGGGCGTCCATGGTCTGGAAGATGGCGGAAGCCTCGTTGTCCTTCTTGAGGTCGCAGGTGGAGCCATTGTCCAGGTGCAGGATGACGCTGCCGCGGCTTGCGGCGACCTGTTTCATGAAGCGATTTTTATCAAAATATTCGATGCGAAGCATAATAAATACCTCCGTGTTCGGTAAAGTGTGTAAGACTTCTGCAAAAGCCTTGTGGGTCGGGGTGCGGGCGGCATCGCGGCCTTAGAGCTGTGGAACAGTACGCGCAGCCCTTGGAAGCAAAGCTTCGTTATGGGTTGTATCTGCCCCGTTTCAGTGCTATACTGAGCTTATCAGCTCCGATGAAATAATACCACGAAACCGGCACAGATGATAGAACAAAAACACATTCTTTGTACAACAAAATCGGCTTTGATAAAAAATCTTCAATGTATTGGGGAAAGGAATTGGCGAATATGGCACTAAATATCAGCTGCAACATCGTCGCCAGCGAAAAGGGCAGGGAACTTGTGCAGCACGGCAGTGCGCTGTTTCCCATCGCCTGCTATGCCGAGGATCTGTCCAGCTATTCGGTGGCGTGGCACTGGCACGAAGAATTTGAATATGTGCTCTGCACGAAGGGACCGCTCCATGTGGACGTCAACAAGACCCGCCTCACCTTGCAGACCGGGCAGGGAGTGTTCATCAACTCGGGCGTCCTCCACGCGGTGGAGCAGGCACCGGAAGGCACAGCCCTGCTCCACTCGGGCGTGTTCCATCCGCGCCTTGTGGGCGGTATGGATACCATCTTCTGGCAGAAGCTCATCCGCCCCATGACCCAGCCCGACGCCCCGCCATTTTTCCTTCTGGATGCCTTGGTGCCGTGGCAGAAACAGGTGCTGGACTGTCTGCACGAGAGCTGGAAAGCCGTGTCGGATGAGCCATTCGACTACGAGAACCGGGTGCGCTACTACCTCTCTCTGGCCCTGCGGCTGCTGAGCACCCAGTGCGTGGGCGGGCGGACGAAAGTCTCCCAGCAGGAGCAGATCGCCTCCGAGCGGATGAAACAGATGCTCCGCTTCGTGGAGGAACACTACGCAGAAGAGTTGACAGTCCAGCTCATCGCGGGCAGCGTGGCCCTCAGCGAGAGCGCCTGTCTGCGCAGTTTCAGGCAGATGCTGGGCATCACGCCCATCCAGTACGTCAAGCAGTACCGGGTGGAAAAAGCCGCTGAGCTGCTTCGCTCCACCCGGCTCAAGACCGGCGAGATCGGCGCGGAGTGCGGCTTCACCGATGGCAGCTACTTTATCAAGATCTTCCGGGAGATAAAACACTGCACTCCCAAAGAATACCGTATGAAATTTTGTTGAGATGTAAGAAAAGGAGAAATCTGCCCCGTGCAGCGTGCATTGACATCCGGCCCCATCACCGGCAGCATCCTGCTGGGCCTCTGCATGGGCAGCGGCGCGGCCATCTCGATGCAGTACGGCAGTAGTGAGTACGATAAAATGCGACAGAGCGTCTTCCAGTCCTTCGCCCTCATTGCGGGCATGGCGCTGGCGGACGCCATCGGCATCGGCTACTATCTGGTGAAACATAGAAAGGAGACACTGTGAAAATCGAGCACATCGCCCTGTACGTCAACGACCTCGAGGCTGCAAAGGACTTCTTTGTGCGCTATTTTGACGCCGTGCCGAATGGGGGCTATCACAACCCGAGGACGGACTTCCGCTCCTACTTTCTCACTTTCGCGGACGGCGCACGTCTGGAGCTGATGAACAAACCCGGGATGTCCGACGAGCCGAAGCCTGCCGCCCGCACCGGATACGCGCACATCGCGTTCAGCGTCGGCAGTCAGGAAAAGGTGGATGCGCTGACGGCCCGTCTCAAGGCCGACGGCCTCGAAGTCCTCAGCGGCCCCCGCACCACCGGAGACGGCTATTATGAAAGCTGTGTCCTTGCGGTGGAAGGAAATCAAATCGAGATAACGGTGTAACACAAAAGAGCAGAGCCTGCGGTGAAAACCCGCAAGTCTCTGCTCTTTTTGTTATGGATCTATCAGCCCGGCAGCACCACGATGCCCGCCGCAGCAAGTGAGATGATGAGATACATATTTTCTGGGCCGAATATAGCACAGGGGCCGGGAAAAACTACAAAAAGCCTGAAATACACAACGAAAATATTGTATTGGTTGCGAAACGACCTGTGAAAGAAATGAGAAAACTAAAACTTTTTAGATAAAACTATTGACAATGGTGGCCTCGCGAGTATAATTGCCTTATCAAATCGTTCAAAACATTTAACTAAATGACGTGAACTGATTTGCCCGAACAAGATACGATAGTACAACACACATACACAAGATAAAAGGAGAAAATCACCATGACTTTTGAGGATATGAAGAAGATCGTCGTTGACACCCTGAACTGCGAGGAAGAGAAGGTCACGATGGAGGCCAGCCTGACCGAGGATCTCGAGGCTGACAGCCTGGACGCTGTGGAGCTGAACATGGCTCTGGAGGACGCTTTCGGCGTCTCCATCCCCGACGAGGAGCTGGCCAACATGAAGACCGTCGGCGACATCTTCAACTACCTGACTGCACACGCTGAGGCATAACGATGAACGACATCAGAGACTTGTTCCCGGGCCGGATGCGGGAGCGCGCCTTCCAGCTCAAAGCCCGGCGGGACACCGGTGTGGCGTGGCATGAGCCGCAGTTTGTGGAATGCAAGCAGTGCGGCCGCCGTGCTACCCGCCAGATCTGGGCCAAGAGCCTCTTCGTCTGCCCCAACTGCGGCAATCACCAGCCCATCGGTGCGTACTACCGCCTGAGTCTTGTGCTGGACAGCGGCAGTTTCCGGGAGCTGGATGCAGAGCTGGCCCCGCAGGACGTGCTGGGTTTCCCGGGCTATCCCGAAAAGCTCAGCGCCCAGACCCAGAAGACGGGCCTCAGCGAGGCCGCTGTCGCGGCAGTGGGCCGCATCGGCGGCGTGTCGGTGGTGGCCGCTGTGCTGGACAGCCGCTTCTTTATGGGCAGCATGAGCACGGCCGTGGGCGAGAAGATCACCCGCGCCATCGAGTACGCGGCGGCGAAAAAACTGCCGCTGGTCATCTTTTCGGCCAGCGGCGGCGCCCGGATGCAGGAAGGCATTTTCAGCCTGATGCAGATGGCCAAGACCAGCGCCGCCATCGAGCGCTTTTCGGCCAAGGGCGGGCTGTACATCAGTGTGTTGACCCATCCCACTACCGGCGGCGTTACCGCCAGCTTTGCCAGCCTTGGCGACATCATGCTGGCCGAGCCGGGCGCACTCATCGGTTTTGCAGGCCCCCGCGTCATCGAGCAGACCATCGGCGAGCGCCTGCCCGAGGGCTTCCAGCGCAGCGAGTTCCAGCTGGAACACGGCTTTGTAGACAAGGTCGTACCCCGTAGTGAGCTCCGCGCCACCCTCATCCAGCTGCTGCAGCTCCACGCAGGCGGGAGGAAAACAGAATGATAAAAGAACTTCTGGAGCAGCTTGCTCCTTTGGACGCCCAGATCGCTGCCCTGCGGGGCGGCGCACAGGACGAGGAGAGCCAGATGGCCGCTATCACGGCCCACGCTTCCGAGCTGGCCGAACTGGCTGTGGAGGAAGATGAGATCCTCCGCTGCTGCGGCCCGCTGACCGCTGAGGATCGGGTCTTTCTGGCACGCCACCCGGAGCGCCCCCATATCGACGAGACCATCAATGCTCTGTTCACCGATTTCTTTGAGCAGTGCGGCGATCGTCAGTGCCGGGAAGACAGCGCCATTCTGGGCGGCATCGCCCGCTTCCACGGGATGCCTGTGACCGTCATCGGCCACCGCAAAGGTTCCACGCTGGAAGAGAACATGGCCTGCAACTTCGGTATGCCGGGACCGGAGGGCTATCGCAAGGCCCTCCGTCTCATGAAGCAGGCCGAAAAGTTTGGCCGTCCCATCATCACCTTCATCGACACGCCGGGCGCATACCCCGGCAAAGAGGCCGAAGAGCGGGGACAGGGCGAGGCGATTGCCCGAAACCTGATGGAGATGAGCGGTCTGACGGTTCCCGTCATCGCTGTTGTCACCGGCGAGGGCTCTTCCGGCGGCGCACTGGCACTGGGTGTGGCAAACCACATCCTCATGCTGGAAAATGCCGTCTACTCGGTGCTCAGTCCTGAGGGTTTCGCCAGCATCCTGTGGAAGGATTCCTCCCGCAGCGGCGAAGCCTGCGAGATCATGAAGCTGACCGCACAGGACCTCTACAAGGACGGCATCGTCGAGGAGATCATCCCGGAGCCTGTGGGCGGCGCACAGCGCAGCCACGCGGCCCTGTTTGCCGCCATGGATACGGCCCTGAAAAACCACCTCACCGCCCTCTGCAAGATGAGCGGCAAGGCACTGGCCGACCAGCGGTACAAAAAATTTCGTCAGATCGGAGAAGCGAAACGAGCATGAACGGTTTGCAGTTGATCGCCACCGGCGGAGCTCTGCCCGGCCGCACGGTCACCAATGAAGAGTTGAGCCGCACCGTGGACACCAGCGACGAGTGGATCACCACCCGCACCGGCATCCGCGCCCGCCACTGGTGTACGGAGGAAGAATCCGCCGCCACGCTGGCCATCGCGGCGGCAAAGCAGGCGCTGGAGCGCAGTGGTCTTTCGCCGCAGGATATTGCCTGCTGTGTCTGCGCTACCCTTTCGGCACCTGACGCCACCCCCAGTGTGGCCTGTCAGGTGCAGCGGGCGCTGAGTCTGCCCGAAAACCGCCCCGCGCTGGATGTCAACGCTGCCTGCTCGGGCTTCATCTACGGCACCGCCGTGGCCCGCGGCCTGATGGCGACGCTGGGTGGACGGTACGCCCTCGTGGTGGGCTGCGAAGCGCTGTCCCGCCTGATGGACCAGACCGACCGCTCCACCTGTGTGCTCTTCGGCGACGGTGCGGGCGCAGCGATTTTTGAACTGTGCGACGCACCGTTTGCGATCACGCTGGGCGCACGGGGCGACGAGGCTATCCACGCAGGAGGCCCCTGCCGCACTGGCTCGGCCCCCATCAGCATGGACGGGCGTGCTGTCTTCCGCTTTGCGGTGGACGCACTGCCCCGCTGTCTGCACGCGGTGCTGGACGAGACGCAGCTGGCGCTGGACGATGTGGACTGGGTGGTCTGCCATCAGGCCAACAGCCGCATCATCGACCACTGTGTGAAAGCGCTCCACGCCGACGCCGCAAAGTTCTACAAGAACATGGAGCGCCACGGCAACACCAGCGCGGCCAGCATCCCGGTGGCCCTCAACGAGATGGCCGAAGCCGGTCTGCTCAAAGCCGGGCAGAAGGTATCCTGCATCGGCTTCGGCGGCGGATTGACCTGGGGCGGGATGCTGGTTACGTACAGCCCTCTCAGTCATGGCTGACGCCATGCCAGCTCTCCCAAAGGGTGAGCGCTCTAAAGTAAAACCTATAAATAGGACGATTTACATGAAATTACTCAACGAGATATTAGGCACGAAATACCCCATCATTCAGGGTGGAATGGCCAACATCGCCACCGGCGAGTTTGCCGCCGCCTGCTCCAACGCCGGTGCGCTGGGTCTTATCGGTGCAGGCGGCATGAACGCTGAGACGCTGCGGGAGAACATCCACCGCTGCAAGGCGCTCACCGACAAGCCTTTCGGCGTCAACATCATGCTGATGCACCCCCAGGCCGACGAGTTTGCCAAAATCGTCGTGGAAGAGGGCGTCAAGGTCGTCACCACCGGCGCAGGCAACCCCGGCAAGTACATCCCCATGTGGAAGGAAGCCGGTATCAAGGTCATCCCCGTGGTGGCAGCGGCCGTTCTGGCCAAGCACCTTGCTCCTCTGGGCGTGGATGCCGTCATCGCCGAAGGCACCGAGAGCGGCGGCCATGTGGGCGAGATGACCACCATGGCCCTCGTCCCGCAGGTGGTGGACGCTGTAGATGTCCCTGTCATCGCGGCGGGCGGCATCGCCGATGGCCGCCAGCTGGCGGCAGCCTTCGCACTGGGAGCCTGCGGCGTTCAGGTGGGTACCTGCCTGTTGGTCAGTGAGGAATGCCCCGTCCACGAGAACTACAAGGCCGCGCTTCTGCGCGCCAAGGACAGCGACACCATCGTTACCGGCCGCATCGGCGGCACCCCCGTCCGTGTGCTGAAAAACCGGATGAGCCGCGAGTATGTCCGGCAGGAAAAGGCCGGCGCCGACAAGATGGAGCTGGAAAAATACACGCTGGGCAGTCTGCGGCGCGCCGTCTTTGAGGGCGATACCGCCACCGGCAGTCTGATGGCCGGTCAGGTGGCTGGTATGCTCCACGAGGTGCGGCCTGTGGCTGAGATCCTCGACGAGCTGTGGGAGAGCGGGAGGCAGCGGATGCATTCGCTGAGCGAGTTATGCTGACCCTCGCAGGCAAGCCGCTGGCCGTGCCTGTCTTACAGGGCGGCATGGGCGTGGGCGTTTCCCTCGGCGGGCTGGCCGGTGCGGTCGCAGCCTGCGGCGGCATGGGGTGCATCTCCACCGCCGACACAGGCTACCGAGAACCCGATTTTGCCCGCGACCCTTACGCAGCGAATCTCCGTGCGCTGAAAAAAGAAATCGCCAAAGCGAAAGAGATCGCCAACGGCGCGGGACTGGTGGCCATCAACGCGATGGTCGCCACCCAGAACTACGCCGACGCCGTTCGCACTGCTGTGGAGGCAGGTGTGGATGCCATCGTATCGGGTGCGGGCCTCCCGCTGGAGCTGCCCGGCCTGGTGGAAAGAGCTGACGTTGCGCTGGCACCCATCGTGTCCAGCGGACGTGCTGCAAAGCTCATCCTCCGCCGGTGGGCAAAAGCCTTCAACCGCACCGCCGACTTCGTGGTCATCGAGGGCTGCAAGGCCGGCGGGCACCTGGGCTTTTCGGAAGAAGAGCTTCTGGCTGGAAAATGCCAGACTCTCGACGAGATCCTGCCCGAAGTGCTGGCCGAGGTGAAGCCTTTCGAGGCTCAGTTCGGCCACGACATCCCGGTCTTCGTGGCCGGAGGTGTCTACACGGGCGAGGACATCGCCCACTATACGAAGATGGGTGCTGCGGGCGCACAGCTCGCCACCCGCTTCATCCCCACCTACGAGTGCGACGCCAGCCAGACCTATAAAGACGTCCTGCTGGCGGCCAATCCCGAAGATGTGCGCATCATCCACAGCCCTGTGGGAATGCCGGGCCGTGCGCTGGCCACTCCGCTGGTGCAGAAGCTTGAACAGGGTCTGCGCTTCCCGCCAAAGCACTGCGCCCGCTGTCTCAAAGCCTGTGAGCCGGCCAAGGTGCCTTACTGCATCACCCACGCCCTCATCGAGGCCGTGAAGGGCAATGTGGAAGAGGGACTTTTCTTCTGCGGGGCCAACGTGGGCCGTCTCGACCGGATGCGCAGTGTCCGGGAGCTGATGGATGAACTGATGGATGATTGGAGGAAACACCAATGAAGCTTGCCATTCTGTATGCCGGTCAGGGCTCTCAGCACCCCGGCATGGGCAAAGACCTTTACGAGAGATACCCCGCGTTCCGGAAGGCGTTCAACGCCGCAGACCTTGACTTTGATTTGGAGAGCGTCTGCTTCGACGACCCGGAAGGCGTTTTGAATCTGACTCAGTACACCCAGCCTTGCATGGTGGCCTTCGCCGCCGGTGTCACGGCTGTCCTGAAGGAAAACGGCGTCAAGGCCGACTATCTGGCCGGTCTGTCGCTGGGCGAATACTCCGCGCTGGAAGCCGCCGGTGTCTTCACGGCCAAGCAGGCTGTGGAGCTGGCTGCCTTCCGTGGCAAAGCCATGGCCGACGCCGCCAAGGGCATCGAGTGCGGCATGACCGCTGTGATGAACCTTGACCGCGACGCACTGGCAAAGTGCTGCGAAGAGGCATCCGCTCTGGGCTATGTCCAGATCTGCAATTACAACTGCCCGGGCCAGCTGGTCATCGGCGGCGAAAAAGCCGCCGTGGAAAAGGCCGCTGAGCTGGCAAAAGCCGCAGGCGCCCGCCGCTGCATCCCGCTGAAGGTCAGCGGTCCCTTCCACACCAAGCTGATGCACCCCGCCGGCGACGCGCTGGCAAAGCGCTTTGCGTCTGAGCATTTCGGTGAGATGGAGACGCCTGTCCTCTTCAACTGCCTCGGCCACGAAAAGGCAGACAGCGACAGCATCCCCGCTCTGCTGGAAAAGCAGGTGCAGAGCAGCGTCTACATGGAAGATACCCTCCGCCGTCTGGGCGAGCTGGGCGTCACCGACATTCTCGAAGTCGGCCCGGGCAAGGCCCTGAGCGGCTTCGTGAAAAAGACGCTGGGCGCAGATGTCCACTGCACCGCTGTCGAGACGGCAGAAGAGCTGAAAGCTTTCCTCACCAGCTGGAAGGAGGCACAGGCATGAGCGAAGAAAAGCTGACCCGTGCCGCCGTCGTCACTGGCGGAAGCCGGGGCATCGGCCGGGCTGTCTGTGTTGCGCTGGCAAAGCAGGGCTGCAATGTGGTGGTCAACTACTGCCACGGTGAGTCCGCTGCCGCCGAGACTGCCGCACTGTGCAAAGAGCTTGGCGTCGAGGCCGTCACCGTGCAGGCCGACGTCTCCACTGCCGAGGGCTGCAAGAAGCTGTTCGAAGAAGCAGTGAATGCCTTTGGCCGGGTGGATATTCTCGTCAACAACGCGGGCGTCACCCGCGACAACCTCATCCTCCGCCTTTCCGAGGAGGACTTTGACACCGTCCTGAACGCCAACCTCAAGGGTGCGTTCCTCTGCTGCAAGGAGGCCGCACGCCGGATGGTGCGCCAGCGCTATGGCCGCATCGTCAACCTGAGCAGCGTGGTGGGCCTGCGGGGCAACGCAGGCCAGACCAACTATTCCGCCAGCAAGGCGGGCCTCATCGGCCTGACCAAGAGCCTCGCCAAGGAGCTGGCCAGCCGGAACGTCACCGTCAACGCGGTGGCTCCCGGCTTCATCGCCACGGATATGACCGCCGCGCTGCCGGAGGCTGTCCGCACCGAGATGTGCAAGACCATCCCGGAGGGACGCGCCGGCCAGCCGGAGGACGTGGCAAACGCGGTGGCCTTCTTCGCCGCCGAACAAAGCAGCTATCTCACCGGGCAGGTGCTCTGTGTGGACGGCGGCATGGCAATGTAAAAAGGAGCTTTTTCTATGGAAAAACGCAGAGTCGTCATCACCGGTCTTGGCACCGTGAACCCTCTTGGAAATAACACCGCTGACAGCTGGGCCGCAGCCCGCGCAGGCAAGTGCGGCATCGGCCCCATCACCCAGTTCGACGCCAGCGAGTTCAAGTGCAAGCTGGCAGGCGAGGTCAAGGGCTTCGACCCCGAGACCGTCGTGGACAAAAAGGAAGCCCGCAAGATGGCCCGCTTCACCCTGCTGGCGCTGGGCGCTGCCGCTGAGGCCATCCAGGACAGCGGCATCGACTGCGAAGCCGAGGCCGAGAACATCGGCGTCATCGTGTCCAGCGGCATCGGCGGTCTGCCCACCATCGAGGAGCAGCACAGCCGCGGCGAGGAAAAGGGCATGGAGAAGGTCAGCCCCTACTTCGTCCCCATGGCTATCGCCAACATGGCGGCAGCACAGATCGCCATCCGCTTTGGCCTCAAGGGGATGTGTACCTGCCCGGTGACGGCCTGCGCAGGCGGCACCAACGCTGTGGGCGATGCGTTCCACCGCATCCGCGACGGCTACGAGCCGGTCATGGTCTGCGGCGGTGCCGAGAGCTGCATCAGCCCGCTGGGCATCGGCGGCTTTACCAGCATGAAGGCCCTCTCCACTGCTACGGACCCTGATGCGGCCAGCCTGCCCTTCGACGCACGGCGCGGCGGCTTTGTGATGGGCGAGGGCAGCGGTGTGCTGGTGCTGGAAGAGCTGGAGCATGCCAAGGCCCGCGGCGCACACATCTATGCCGAAGTCGTGGGCTACGGCGCCAACTGCGACGCCTATCACTTCACGGCTCCCGCACCCGGCGGCGCAGGTGCCATCGGCTGCATGAAGCTGACTCTCAAGGACGGCGGCATTGCCCCCGAGCAGATCGACCACATCAACGCCCACGGCACCGGCACCCACATGAACGACAGCTGCGAGACTGCCGCCATCCACGCCGTCTTCGGCGACCACGCCAAAGACATCGCCGTCGTCAGCACCAAGAGCATGACCGGCCATCTGCTGGGCGGCGCAGGCGGCATCGAGGCCGTATTCACCGCACTGGCCCTCCGCGACCAGTTCGCGCCGCCCACCATCCACTACGAGCAGCCCGACCCGGAGTGCGATCTGGACTATGTGCCGAATGTGGGCCGTGAGATGAAGATGGAGTACGCTCTGAGCAACAGCCTGGGCTTCGGCGGACACAACGCCTGCCTGGCCTTCAAGAAGTGGGAGGGCTGAGCGATGGCAGAACCCCGCACCGTGCGTGAAAACGCAAACAGCCTGACCAGCGAGGAGATTGCGGCCATCCTGCCCCACCGGTATCCCTTCGCCCTCGTGGACCGCATTCTGGACTACGAGCCGGGTCAGTGGGCCATTGGCCGCAAGTGCGTCACCCGCAACGAAGAATTCTTCTGCGGCCACTTCCCGGGACAGCCGGTCATGCCCGGCGTCCTGATTCTCGAAGCGCTGGCCCAGACTGGTGCCGTCGCGGCCCTGAGCCTGCCTGAGAACAAAGGTAAGCTGGCCCTCTTCGGCGGCATCAAGAACGCCCGCTTCCGCAAGCAGGTCACCCCCGGCGATGTGCTCACCCTTCACTGTGAGCTGGTCGAGCAGCGCGGCCCGGTGGGCATCGGCAAAGCGTCCGCCTATGTGGACGGCAAGTGCGCCGCCACCGCAGAGCTGACCTTCGTATTAACGTAAAAAAACATAAAAACAGAGAGGATAGTCATTCCTGAACTATCCTCTCTGTTTTTGCATGTAAAAACCTCTCCGTCAGCGCTGACGCGCTGCCACTGCCCGGGTTGCGGCACCCAGCATCCGCAGCGCTCCGCTTGCGTCTTGCTGGCCGCGGCCCCAACAGCGACTCCCTGTTTCCGCCACTGGCGGCGGTCGTCGTTGTTGCTCCTAGCGAGGAGAGGCTTTGGCATTCCGTAAAGCTTCACCTCTTCGCCAGAGGCTCCCCTCGGTAGGGGAGCTGTCGAGCGAATGCGAGACTGAGAGGTTATCCCTTCGTCGCATACGTCACATCCAGCACCGGGCCGAAGGGGTCGAAGACGAGGCCCTCGATGCCGTTGGCCACCAGCAGCCGCTTTTGCTGAGTGAAGAGCGGCACGGCAACAGCCTGCTCGAGGAGCTGGCGCTCACAGGCGGCCAGCAGAGAGCAGCGGGTGCTGCCGGTGGCTGTGGCGCTGGCCGAGAGCTGGGTGGTGTAAAGGGCGTCGCTGTAGCCGGTCAGCCCGCCGCCGGTGGGGGAGAACTGGGCCAGCGCGGTGTAGACACTGCCGCCCTCGGCCTGCACGGGGGCGAGGGCGATGGTGTAGCTGCCGTTTTCGAGCCGCTTCTGGAACTCTTCCGGCTCCACCTCTTCCACCGAGAAGAAGAGCGAAAATTCCTTCTGCCATGCGCTGTTGATGAGCTCGGCGGTGTCACTGAGGCCGCTGCCGGAGGGCAGCAGCAGGGAGACGCGGCCAAAGTCGGAGGGGGAGACGCCGCCGTCGCGGGCGGCGATGTAAAGTGCGCGGGGGTCGCCGAAGGCCGGGCGGACATCGCCCGCCGTCTGCCGGTAGTCGATGCCGTCCACAGTCAGGCCGTCGGGGATGAGGCCCTTTGCCTCCGCGAACAGCCCGCCGCCAGGGACTTCCACTGCCGAAGCGGCTACACTGCCCAGTGCCTGCCGAAGCTCAGTGGAAGCAAAGATGGAGTCGCAGTTGAAGAGCAGCGCCCATGTGGTGTCGGAGTAGGACACGCTCTGCAGCGAGGTGGGGGTACCGCTGTCGTCGAGGGCGGCGGTGCATTTTTCGTTATTGATGAGCTCTTCGGCGGACTGGCCGGAGCTCGTGGTGTTCTCCACGAGGCGCAGGCTGTCGATTTGATTCCCCGAAGCCGCCCGGCGGAGGAAAAGGCCGCTGGACGTCCAGTTATAAAGGTAAAAGTGTCCGCTGGAAAGGGTGGAGGCGCTGGTCAGACCGTAGGTGCCTCGGGTGCTGTCAAAAAACGCTTCGTCGCAGGGCATCGCGCCGGGCAGCGTCAGCTTGGAGAGGAACGTCTCGTCGGGCGAGGAGAGTCGGAACACCAGTTTCAGCGGTTCCGCAGCAGTGACGCCCAGCGCGCTGGCGGGCTTCTGACCGGCCAGAACGGCGGCGCTGTTCTCGAGGGCAGAGAACTCCACGGCGTAGGGGGAGTTGGTGCCGGGGAGGAACATCCGCTGGAACGCGAAGACGAAGTCCTCAGCGGTGATGGCGTAGTCGGAGGGATCTCCCTTCGAGGCGGTATAGGTCAGACCGTCCTTCAGATAGAATGTATAGGTGAGCCGGTCGGCAGATACCTCCCACCGCTCACACAATTCCGGCGCGAGGCTGCCGTCCGGTGTGCGGCGGACGAGGCCGCTGTAGAGGTTCTCGCAGGCGATGATGTCCGAGGCGCTGGACGCCACCTGCGGGTCGAGGTTCGCAGGGATGGAGTCCACGAACCAGGTAAAGCTGTTGGAGCCGGAGCCGCAGGCGGTCAGGCTCAGAACGAAAAACGCAGCCAGCAGGGCCGCGACAAAGCGAAGCTGTTTCAAGAAATGCATCCTTTCGGGCCGATGCGGCCCTGTTTGTCTCAGAAAGTGATAAGAAATACGAAAACTGCACCCGGACAGGCGCAGGAAAATTCTGGTGTCGAGCCGGCGCAATGCTGTTGATGCTGCGCCAAAAATCGAAATCGCTATAAGTGTAACAGAAACAGGCAGAAAAGACAATCGACATTTTGTTGATTTGGGTGGACATTTTGAGCCACGGTTTGTGTTTTTCCGTTGCCAATCGGAAACAAATGGTCTATAATGGGGGATGGCAATGCATTTTCTCCTGCGGCTGTGTGCGGCGGGGGTGCTATGGTAATATACATTTATAGAGGAGGTCCTTTTTTATGCAGAAGGAACAGCAGGAGCTTGCAAACCTCATCAAGGGCAAAAAGGTTGCCTTTATCGGTGCGGGTGTCAGCCATAAGACGCTCATCAGGGAGTTCGTGGAGCTGGGTGCGCACGTCACCCTCTGCGACCAGAAAAAGAGCGTGGAAGATTTCGGCGACTACGCCGCCACCATCAAGGAGCTGGGCATCGATCTGAGCCTCGGCGAGAATTACCTCGACGGTTTCAAGGGGCAGGACATCATCATGCGCACCCCGGGCTTCGTGGGCTATTTCGAGAAGCCTTTGCAGGATGCCATGGCCGCCGGCACCATGGTCACCAGCGAGGTGGAGCTGTTCTTCCAGTTCTGCCCCTGCGAGATCGTGGCCGTGACCGGTTCTGACGGCAAGACCACCACCACCACCCTTATCTCCAAGTTCTACGAGGCCGCAGGCCGCAGGGTGCATCTGGGCGGCAACATCGGCGCAGCCCTGCTGCCCATGCTGCCCGAGGTGAGCCCCGACGACGTGGCCGTGGTGGAACTGTCCAGCTTCCAGCTCATCAGTATGCACCAGAGCCCCAACATCGCCGTCGTCACCAACGTGACCCCCAACCACCTCGACCACCACAAGGATATGCAGGAGTACATCGACGCCAAGCGGAATATCCTGCTCTACCAGAAGCAGCCCTGCCGCGCTGTCCTCGGCTATGAGAACGAGATCAGCCGCTCCATGCAGAAGGACTGCAAGGGCAAGCAGGTCTGGTTCACCCGCCTGCACGAGACGGACAACGGCGCGTTCCTGCGGGAGGACGGGATGCTCTGCATGGCAGAGAACGGCGTCGTGACTCCCTTCCTCGCCCAGAAGGACGTGAAGCTGCGGGGCCTGCACAACATTGAGAACCTGCTGGCCGCTGCCGCCGCCGTCTGGGGCGAGGTGCCTGTGGAGGCCATTCAGCTGGTGGGCAGTAATTTCACCGGCGTGGAGCACCGCATCGAGCCGGTGCGCGTGCTGGACGGCGTCACTTATTATAATGACTCCATCGGCACCAGCCCCACCCGCACTATCGCCGGTCTGCGCAGCTTCGACCAGAAGGTCATCCTCATCGCAGGCGGCTACGACAAGCACATCCCCTACGAGCCGCTGGCCCCTGAGATCACGGCTCATGTCAAGAACCTCGTGCTGATGGGTGCTACCGGCCCCCGCATCGAGAAGGCCGTGCGCGAAGACCCGAACTTCAACGAGGCCGAGCTGCCCATCCAGCACGCCGACAACATGCAGCACGCCGTGGAGCTGGCCCGCGCCTGCGCAAAGCCCGGTGACATCATCATTCTCTCGCCGGCCAGTGCTTCTTTCGACCTCTACCCGAACTTTGAAGTGCGTGGCCGCGAGTTCAAGAGCATCGTCAACGCGCTGAAGTGATCGCTCAAATCAAAACGCCCCGCCAGAAGCAGCGCTTTTTGAACGCCTGCCGGGGCAAGCTCTGTCTCGGGGCGACCATGCCGCTGGCGTTCGCCCTCTTCGGTAAGAGCCAGCCGGGCCGCTTTTTCGCCGGGCCGACGCTGGCGCTGGATGTCGGCGGCAGCACCGCGTGGCTGGCGGGTCACGCCAACCCCGAGGAGCTGGCGGGCTTTCTGGCTTTCTGCGGCTGTGAGGCCGTGGTGCTGGATGAAGCCGAGTGTCCGCCGCCCACCGGTTGGAAACGGGCAAAGACACACAGCGTCTTCAGCCTTGCGCCGGGGCGTCAGCTGCCCTTGCCTGAGGCGGACGCTGCCCTTTGGCAGAGTCTTGCCAAAAACACAGAACCTGCCGCCGGAAAAGCAGCGGATCTGCTCTTCCCTGACAGGCCCTCAAAACGGGACGACTTTTACTCTGAGCTCTGCTCCAAGCGCAGCCGGGGCCTTGCCCGGGTCTGGACGCTGGAACGGGAAGGAAACATCATCTGTACTGTGGGAGCCTACGCGCTGGCAAATGGTCAAGCATACATGGCCTGCGGCGAGACCGTGGAAGCTCTGCGGGGCAAAGGCGTCGGCGGGCGGCTCATCGTCGAGATGGCAAATGCCCTCGCCGCCGAAGGCTGGATGCCTGTCTTCCTGTGCAGCCCCGAGCGGGTGCATTTCTATACCCGTCTGGGCTTTGAGAAGATGGGGGAGTATGCACGATATGAAGTACAATAACAATTAAGGATTCATTATAATGTCAATGTTAAATCACTTTTTCGATTATAAACCCGAAGTTCTGGCGCTGGATGAAAAAGCCCTCGAGCTCTGCCAGCCCTACTTCAAGCAGATGGAGGACATCCGCGACTACAACCAGCTCAAGATGCTGAAAGCCTTTGCGGACACCCAGATGTCCTCCACCGATATGCTGGGTACCACCGGCTACGGCCTGTGGGACAGCGGCCGCGCCAAGCTCGAGCAGATCTTTGCCGAGGTGATGGGCGCCGAAGATGCACTGGTGCGCAGCCAGTTCCAGAGCGGCACCCATACGCTGGCCGTGGCCCTCTTTGGTCTGCTGCGGGCAGGCGATACCCTGCTGGCTGCCACGGGCCGTCCGTATGACACGCTGGAAGGCGTCATCGGTCTGGATGGCAAGGGCAAAGGCACCGGAACCCTGATGGATTACGGCATCAAGTACGACGAGGCCCCGCTGAAGGCCGACTTTACCCCGGACTATAAGCTCATCGCCCAGAAAGCCCCGGGCGCGAAGGTCTGCCACATCCAGCGCAGCCGCGGCTACCTGCAGCGCAACGCCTTCGACCTCGACACCATCCGCAAGGTCGCCGACACCGCACGTGCCGCCAACCCCGACATCATCATCTTTGTGGACAACTGCTACGGCGAGTTCACCCAGAAGGAAGAACCCTGCCAGGCCGGTGCAGACCTCGTGGTGGGCAGCCTCATCAAGAACCCCGGCGGCGGCATTGCCCCCACCGGCGGCTATATCGCAGGCCGGAAAGACCTCGTGGAGCTCTGCGCCTACCGCCTGAACGCCCCCGGCCTCGGCAAGGAGCTGGGCTGCACCCTCGAGACGCCCCGCGATATGTATCTGGGCTTCTACTACGCCCCCGGCGTGGTGTGCGAGGCCATCAAGACCGCCATCTATGCCCAGTGTATGCTGGAGCTGCTGGGCAAAAAGCCCATCCCGCGCTACTGCGAGGATCACAACGATATCGTCACCTGCTTTGATGCCGGTACGGCAGAGGCGCTCATCGGCTTTTGTCAGGGCATTCTGTCTTGAGTGTTGTCTGTGTGGCGCTCCGAAAGCCAAGAGGCTGAGCTGATGGTTCTCGCCGATTCTTTTGGAAAGGTTCAAGAAGTAGTTGTAGACCTGAAAGTCTGTGCCCTGGACATAGCCGTTGCCTGAAGAATAGCTTCCGAGTATGCTGAGGGCCCAGCCGTTACTCATAAGACCAGTATTGGTGGCAAAGGTGACCTTGTTGTATCCGTCGTTGCCCAATGCGTAGGAGACGGATCCGCTGCGTGCCTGCTCGATTCCTTTGGTGATGATGTTGACGGTTCCGCCTACTGCCGAGGTGCTGATCTTGTTTGCGCCGATACCTCTCTGTGTCTGCATGACGGATGTGACATCACTCAGGCTAGCCCAGTCAGACCAGTACATCGTGCCGGTCTCCATGTCATTGACTTGGATTCCATTCACCATGACAGCTATGTTGGTGTTGTCGAAACCTCTCATAAAGATCTCTGAGTCACCCCATCCGCCACCTTGCCTGTTGACATGGATGCCAGGGGTATACTTGAGTGCCTCGGTGAATTCCTGATTCCCGAGTTTCTCTTCGATTTCAATAGCACGTACATTGCTTACTACGACAGGCGTTTAACTAAGCTCTTTGGTAACCGTGAACTGACTTCAAAGAACGAACTATATCTGATTAGTTATTACGCATCAGTACTAATTTATAATATATAAATGCAATTCATTTTGTCAATGCAATTATGCCCCCTTCGCCCAGGTTTGTCGGTGATGCCGTGCTGACGCCTTGCATCCCCACGGTTTGACGCTTCGCTACAGCAGACGGCAGAGCCACCCTTAATTTTATTCTGAGACGGGACGAACGGATCGGCCGACGTACCGGTCGTAGTAGTGTCTGTAGATGCCGTCTAAACTGAAGTACATGATGTACGCGAGGCTCGGCGTGTCCGTAAAGAGGGACGAAGACCAATAGTTACCGTAGGACCCGACACTGCTCAGAAGGTCGTAGCTTCGACAACCGGCAGCAGGAAGAAATATCCAATTATCCGTGTAACCGGACTTCTTTGACTGGACCTTATAACCATTGACGCCATCGATGGACGTCCAGGCCCAGGAACAATTGTCAGTATTACACAATTCCGACCACTCGGCATCCGTAGGCATACGCCATTTCCCGCCGAGGACGACAGAAGCAACATCATCCATTGACTCAAGAACGGTCTTGTTATCTACGATACCATAATATGATATCGTATTGTACTTCTTCCAACCCGATGAATAACTTGAACCGGAATGATAAGGGCAGTTGCTCCAATCAAGGTAAATGCCTGTATCGGAAACATCCTTTGTTCCCGCCCACTGATAATAATCCCCGTACTCCGTCGGCTTGGAAGCACCGAGATTGCAAGAAGCCCATAACACAGATAACCCGAGATCAACACTGCCTGATGGCGGTGTAAGTGTTGAGAAATTGCCTATTGCAGATACGAACTCCACATCATCCACTTTAGCGACAACTACATAGTTGTACGAGGTGGAGGAAGACAAAGAAGAGAGAGTCGCACTGTATGAACCATCTGCTATCAAGGTCAAAGTCTTTTTTGTACCATAGAACTTCAGACCCTCCAATGTACTCTCGGATGAACTGTAATACACCGTAGCTGACTTGTAGAAACTGCCCTCTGACTGAACAGTCAGACTACCGGAGATTGTTGCAGATTTGCACTGAACATCAGAAGCCTCAGCTGTCACTGAAGCCTGGATGGTCAAGGTCTTGAAAGACTTAACCTCTGATACAAACTCCACATCATCTACCTTGGCGACAACTACATAGTTGTACGAGGTGGAAGAAGACAATGAAGAGAGTGCCGCATTGTAAGAGTCATCTTCTCCCAAGGCCAAAGTCTTTCTTGTGCCATTAGACCTCAATCCCTCCAATGTACTCTCCGATGAACTGTAGTACACCACCGCTGACTTGCTGAAACTACCCTCTGACTGTACATTCAGACTGCCGGAGATTGTCGCTGAATTGCACTGGATTTCAGATGCTTCCGCAGTCACGGAAGCCTGGATGGATTTTGTTGTGAAGGTCTTGGGCTCTGCCTTGTACAGAATGCCGTCAATCTTCACAAATGCGGCATACGAATATCCGGTATTATTTACAAGAGTCTCGTCACGATAGGAGAAAGCCATGTCTGCAAGGTTATTCGCTGTCAGAGTTCTAACCTGGCCACCATCTGGAGTGAGTTCGAAACCATACTCAATGTTACTGTAATAGCAGTCTGTCAAGTCAAGCTTCGCATTGAGCGTAGCTTCTTCCGGAACGATATCGCTAACATCGAGAGTCTGTATCATACTGCTCAGAGCCAAAGTCTTGAACGATTTAGTCTCGCCGTATTCCACTTCATCATTCTGGATGATATAACCCCTGTAATAATATGTAGTCTCCGGCTCAAGCACACCGGTATCAATGGAGAAATTGAACGATGCATCATAATCTTTTGCTTCCAACTGCGTCGCCGAGCCGAGAAGAACACCTGACGAAGTAGCATACAACACTCCGAAACTAAGGTTAGTGGCTGTTGTTTGAGGAATATTTGCCTTACCGGAAAGCCTTGCATTACGGCAAGAAATATTTGTAGCTTCGCCGGTAACAACTACTGTTTTTTCTTTGATTGTCACGGCGCAACTTGCCGACTTGCCCTGGTCCACAGTCGTTGCCGTAATATTCGCCGTTCCCGCCTTGATGGCCCTGACGACACCCTCTGCGGAAACAGTTACCACCGCCTCGTTGTCGCTCGTCCAGGTTACATCCTTGTTAGTGGCGTTGTCTGGGGTAACAGTAGCCTCCAGAGTGAACTCCTCTCCTTCCGAAAGGGAAAGTGAAGTCTTGTTGAGAGCAATGCCGGTGACGCTGATAACTTTCTCTTTCACGGTAATCTCGCACTTGGCATTCACACCGCTGTCATCAGATGTTGCCGTGATAAAAGCAGTGCCGGCAGAAACAGCCTCTACGATTCCATCGGGCGTAACTGTGGCAACGGACTCCTTGCTGCTGCTCCACCTGATTTTCTTGTTTGTAGCATTGTCCGGGGAAATTGTGGCATCAAGCGAGGCCTGGTCTCCGACTGTCAACTCCAATGTGCTCTTGGAAAGAGAAATTGAAGCAACTCTAATCTCTTCAGGCTCCTGCTGACAGGAAAACACTGATAAAACAATGACCGCTGCCAATGCGATAAAAGGCAAAAGACGTTTCATAATGTAACGACTGAATAATATTTTATAAA
>OHBU01000150.1_pt1 | contig 32014 bp, 20 predicted proteins | sample 1577421 | NCBI WGS metagenome assembly OHBU01 (sample SAMEA3879550, study PRJEB24766) | human gut metagenome | biome: human-associated habitat; feature: feces | place: USA | collected 1985/1987 | reverse complement strand
CCTTTCGCGGCATCATCACGCTGGTGAAGATCGATAACGGCGTGGTGCGCAAGGGCGACAAGGTGAAGTTTTTCAACACCGGCCAGGAGTATGACGCCGACGAGGTGGGCGTGCTGAAGATGGACATGGTGCCCAAGGCGCAGCTCACTGCCGGCGAGGTGGGCTATATCATCAGCGGCATCAAGGACGCCAAGGAGGTGAAGGTGGGCGACACCGTCACCCACGTCGAACGGCCCTGCGCCAAGGCCATCGAGGGATTCCAGGAGGTGAAGCCGATGGTCTTTGCCGGCGTATATCCCATCGACCCCAACGACTACGAGAACCTCCGCGCCTCGCTGGAGAAGCTCCAGCTCAACGACGCCTCGCTGACCTTCCTGCCGGAGAGCTCCCAGGCCCTCGGCTTCGGATTCCGCTGCGGATTCCTCGGACTGCTCCACATGGAGATCATCCAGGAGCGACTGGACCGCGAGTTCAACATGGACGTGATCACGACCGTCCCCAACGTCAGCTACATGGTCTATGACAAGCAGGGAGAGGTGAAGGAGGTGCACAACCCCTCGGGGCTGCCCGACGCGACGATGATAGACCATATCGAGGAACCCTTCATCAAGGCCAGCATCATCACCTCCAGCCAGTTTATCGGCCCGATCATGAAGCTCTGCCTCGACAAGCGCGGCGAGCTCGTGAGCCAAAACTACGTCAGCGGCAACCGCCTTGAGCTCGTCTTCATGATCCCGCTGGGCGAGATCGTCATCGACTTCTACGACAAGCTCAAGAGCATCTCCAAGGGCTACGCCTCGTTCGACTACAATATCGACTCGTTCCGCCCCTCGAAGCTGGTCAAGCTCGACATCCTGCTCAACGGCGAGCCCGTCGATGCCCTCTCCACGCTGACCCACGAGAGCAACGCCGTGGCCTTTGGACGCAGAATGTGTGAGAAACTCAAGGAACTGATACCGCGCCAGCAGTTTGACATTGCCATCCAGGCGGCCATCGGAGCGAAGATCATCGCACGCGAGACGGTGAAGCAGGTGCGCAAGGACGTGACGGCGAAGTGTTATGGCGGAGATATCAGCCGCAAGCGCAAGCTCCTCGAAAAGCAGAAGAAGGGCAAGAAGCGCATGAAGCAGGTCGGCAACGTGCAGGTGCCTCAGAAGGCGTTCCTGGCCGTGCTGAAATTGGACTAACCGCCGGAGGAACATCCTTCGGCCAACAAGATATATAAAAGGAGAAAGAGGAGACACGATGAGAGAACCGATAGCAACCCCCAGGGAGGTGGCCCGCGAATTGGCACGCAAGTACAGTACGATGACCCACGAGGAGCTCGACGTGCTGGAGAGCGTGCTGGTGCCCATGAAGTTCAGCAAGGGCGAGATAATCCTAAGGGAGGGCGAGGTCTGCCGCAACATCTACTATGTGGAGCGCGGACTGATCCGCCAGTTCTACTTCAAGAACGGCAAGCAGATCACGGAGCACCTGGGGGTGGACCACACCATCTTCATGTGCATCGAGAGCCTGTTTCACGAAGAGCCCACCCATCTGCAGGTAGAGGCCCTGGAGGCCTCCTATATCTATGCGCTCCCCAAGCATCGCCTGGAGCAGGTGGCCCTCCACAACGTGAACATACAGATCCTCTTTCGCAAGATATTGGAGGAGAGCCTCGTGATCTCGCAGGTCATGGCCGACCTCGTGCGCTTCGAGACGGCACAGGAGCGCTACCGCAAGTTTTGCAAACTGGCGCCACAGATCGTCCTCCGCGCACCCCTGGTCTATGTGGCCAGTTTTCTCCAGATGACGCCGGAGACGCTGAGCCGCGTACGCAGCAGCACCCTGCTCGATTAGCCCCGAGTGGGGGAGGGCGAGCGCCTGGGCGGGCCCCGGAGGATGGGGCGTCGCGCGTGCGCTATATAAATAGGTAGAGAGAGAACAAAGTATAATCATGACAAAATCATAAAAAGACATGAAACCGACATTACTTCTTTTGGCTGCCGGCATGGGTAGCCGCTACGGCGGGCTGAAGCAGCTCGACGGACTTGGACCCAATGGTGAGACCATCATGGACTACTCCATATACGACGCCATCCAGGCGGGATTTGGCAAGATCGTCTTCGTCATCAGAAAGGACTTCGAGGAGCAGTTTCGCAAGCAGGTCCTCGCCAAGTATGAGGGCCACATCCCCGCAGAGCTCGTCTTCCAGAGCCTCGACGCCCTCCCCGAGGGATTCACCACGCCCGAGGGCCGCGTGAAACCGTGGGGCACCAACCATGCCGTACTGATGGCCAAGGACGTCATCAAGGAGCCGTTCTGCGTCATCAACTGCGACGACTTCTACAACCGCGACACCTTCATGGTCATCGGTAAGTATCTCTCCGAGCTCCCCGAGGGCAGCAAGAATCGCTATGCGATGGTGGGTTTCCGCGTGGGCAATACGCTCAGCGAGAACGGAACGGTTTCGCGTGGCATCTGCACGACCGACGCCGAGGGCAACCTGGCCACCGTCGTGGAGCGCACGAAGATAGAGCGCAGGGACGGCGCCGTGCAGTATAAGGACGACGACGACCAGTGGGTGACGACGCCCGACAACACGCCGGTATCGATGAACGTATGGGGATTCACGCCCGACTATTTCGACTATAGCGAGGACTACTTCAAGGCGTTCCTCTCCGATCCGGAGAACATGGCCAACCTGAAGGCCGAGTTCTTCATCCCGCTGATGGTCAACAAGCTCATCAACGACGGTACGGCGGCTGTCAAGGTCCTCGATACCACCAGCCATTGGTTTGGCGTCACCTATCCTGCCGATCGTCAGGGCGTCGTGGATCGCATCCAGCGCCTCGTCGATGAGGGCGTCTATCCCGCCAAACTGTTCTAATCGTATCACCAACCATTTCTACATGGAAATCAACCTTCTGGACGACAGTCAGCTTGCTCTGTTGCAGCAGCTGACTGCCGATGCCAGCTTTGTGGTAGTCACAGTCCACAAGTCGCCCGACGGAGATGCCATCGGATCGATGTTGGCCTGGGCGCAGTATCTGCAGGCCCTGGGCAAGGAGGTCACCTGCGTGATCCCCGATGCCGCTCCCGACTTCCTGATGTGGCTCCCAGGATCGCAGACCCTGCTCCGCTACGACAAGCATCCCGACCGCGCGAAGGAGGCCTTCGACAAGGCCGACCTCGTCTGCTGTCTCGACTACAACGACCTCTCGCGCACGGGGGACATGGCGAACGTCATTGCCCAGTCGAAGGCGCCCCGACTGCTCATCGACCACCATGTGGGCCCGACCGTCGAGGCGGCGCTCTCCGTCTCCCATCCTGCGATGTCGAGCACGTCGGAACTCGTCTTTCGCCTGCTGTGGCAGTTGGGCGCCTACGACGAGATGACGCTGCAGATGGCGCAATGTATCTACTGCGGCATGATGACGGACACGGGGGCCTTCACCTACAATTCCAATGCACCAGCCGTCTATCTCATCATCAGCCACCTGCTGGAGAAGGGCGTGGACAAAGACCGCGTCTATAACCGCGTCTATAACAACTACTCGCCACAGGCCATCAAGTTCAGGTCCTATGTGATCTTCAAGAAACTGCGCGTCCTGCCGGCTTCCCATGCGGCCTACTACACCGTCACGCGCGACGAAATGCGACGTTTCCAGTTTGTCAGGGGCGACCTGGAGGGCGTGGTCAACATCCCGCAGAAGATCAAAAAACTCAAACTCTCCATCTCGCTGCGCGAGGACACCGAGAAGGACCAGGTCATACGCGTCAGCCTACGCTCGGGCAATGGGTTCCACTGCCGCAAGATGGCGGAGGAGTTCTTCCACGGCGGAGGACACGAAGACGCGGCAGGCGGACGCCTGGAGTGCTCCATCGAGGAAGCCGAGCAGGTGGTCCTCCGAGCCATCATGGCCTACAAGGAGCAGCTGCGATGACCCCTCGCGGCCCAGGATCATGGTCCGTAGGGCAGTCTTTAATGTCAAAAGTAGCTAAAAATGGGCGTCGTCTTATGGTGGAACAGACGATTTGCTATAACTTTGCAGTAAGATATTATTGAACGTAAAAGATTCCGATGAAGAAAACGCTTTTTCTCCTCCTCCCGCTCGCAGCTCTGCTCTGGTCGGCGTGCAGCAATGACGAGACCTATGCTGACCAGCGCAAGCGAGAGAACGGAGCCATCCGCCAGTATCTCAACGACAGCAGCGTGACGGTCATCTCCGAACGCCAGTTTTTCGATCAAGACACGATGACCGACGTGAGCAAGAACGAGTTTGTGCTGCTCGAGTCTTCGGGCATCTATCTCCAAATCGTAGAGAAGGGTTGCGGAGAGAAAATCAAGGATGGCGAGACGGCCACCGTGCTCTGCCGATTCACCGAGCGCAACCTCCTCACCGATAGCATCATCGCCACCAACAACATCCTCTATTTCAGCGCGCTGGTCGATAAGATGTCGGTCACGAACACCTCCGGCACCTTCACGGCCTCCTTCGACCCCACGTCGAGTGTGATGTATCAAGTCTATGGAAGAAGTTCCGGCAGCACCCAGGTGCCCAACGGATGGCTTTCCCCGCTGCCTTACATCAAGGTGGGTAGGCCGCTCTCGGCCGACGACCGCATCGCCCGCGTGCGCATCATCGTACCCTCCACCGAGGGCACCTATGCGGCCACGATGTCGGTCTATCCGTGTCTCTACGATATCACCTACGAGCGCGGAAGATAACATGCAATTACAAAACTAAAGAGAAAATATGACACTGATCAAATCCATTTCCGGCATCCGTGGAACCATCGGAGGCCCTACCGGCGATACGCTCAACCCGTTGGACATCGTCAAGTTTACCACGGCGTATGCCAAGTTTATCCGTCAGAGCGACCCGACGGGCAGCAACTGTATCGTGGTAGGCCGCGACGCGCGCATCTCGGGCGACATGGTCCGACTGGTGGTCTGCGGCACACTGATAGGAATGGGCTATGACGTGCTCGATATCGGGCTTGCCACGACGCCGACCACCGAACTGGCCGTCCGCATGAGCCATGCGGCAGGTGGCATCATCGTCACCGCCAGCCACAACCCGCGCCAGTGGAACGCGCTCAAGTTGCTCAACCACGAGGGCGAGTTCCTCACCAAGGACGACGGCAACGCCGTGCTCGCCATGGCGGAGAAAGAAGACTTCGACTATGCTGATGTCGATCATATAGGCACTTACCGCCAGGACGACAGTTTCGACGATCGCCACATCGAGGCGGTCCTCGCCCTCGACCTGGTCGATACGGAGGCCATTCGCAAGCGTGGATTCCGCGTCGTCGTTGATGCGATTAACTCCGTCGGCGGCGTCATCCTGCCGAAGCTCCTCGACCGACTGGGCGTCGGCTACACCATCCTCAATGGCGAGGCCAATGGCGACTTCGCCCACAATCCGGAGCCGCTGGAGAAGAATCTCGGAGGCATCATGGGCGAGGTGGCAGCAGGAGGCTATGACCTCGGCATCGTCGTCGATCCCGACGTCGATCGTCTCGCCTTCATCCAGGAGGACGGCAAGATGTATGGCGAGGAATATACGCTCGTCAGCGTGGCCGACTATATCCTCGACCACGTCAAGGGAGCCACCGTCTCCAACCTCAGTTCTACGCGCGCCCTGCGCGACGTCACCGAGCGCCATGGCTGCCAGTATTTTGCCTCTGCCGTCGGCGAGGTCAATGTCACCACCAAGATGAAGGAGGTGGGTGCAGTCATCGGTGGCGAGGGCAATGGCGGAGTCATCTATCCCGAGAGCCACTATGGTCGCGACGCCCTGGTCGGCATCGCCCTCTTCCTCAGTTCGCTGGCACAGAAGGGAGTGACGTGCAGTGAGCTCCGCAAGACGTTCCCGACCTATTATATTGCCAAGAACCGCATCGACCTCACGCCCGACACCGATATGGATGCCATCCTGGGCAAGGTCAAGGAGCGCTTCGGATCGATGGACGACGTGCGGGTAACGGATATTGATGGTGTGAAACTCGACTTCCCGACGAAGTGGGTCCACCTCCGCAAGAGCAATACTGAGCCCATCATGCGCGTCTATAGCGAGGCGGCCACGATGGAGGAGGCCGACGCCCTGGGCAAGGAGCTCATGGACGTGGTCTATGAAATGACGAAGTAGGAGAGGGTACTACTCCCTACAGCCTGTAATCATCATGAGGCATCTGCCTGGCGTCAAGCGCCGGGCAGGTGCCTTGTCCATAAAACCTATTTTCCTTTCCAACGAGATCTTTTGTCCTATGGATCATTTGTTTCTGCTGCAGTTCGCATGCTTCCTGTTCATGCTGTTCAATGCCTTCACCCTCGCTGTCACCCGTCTCCAGGCGCGATGGCTCAATCCGCGCTATGAGCGCGCACGATGGTTGATCTTTGTCGGCATCATGGGCTTGGCGGCGCACTATCTGATGCAGATGCGCTATGGTTTCAGGGCCGTTGACGACGCGGTGGGTGCCACGGTCAATGCCCTCGTCTATGCACCCTGTTTCTCGCTCATCTCGATGGGCATCTTCCATATCGAGGCCACACATGTCCGCAGGAGGAGGGTCTATGCGGTCTGCGCAGCGATCAACCTGGCGATCCTCGCCTGTTTCTTCATCGGCTTCCTCCAGCATGGCGAAATGCGCATCGGGGCCTGGCTCTATGCTATGCTGGCCCTCTTTGCCGCCAATGTGGTCTATTGCATCGTCGTCATCGTCCGCGAGATCATCAAGCGCCGCCGTCTGCTGGAGACGATGGCGGGCGGCGACATCATGCCCTATGTACGCTACTCCCGCGCCAGCCTCCTCATCCTCTTCTTCCCCGCCGTGGTATCGCCCTTTGCCATCATCTCCACCAAGTTGCTTTACTTTTTTGCGCCTCTGGGGCTCATGGCTTTCCTCTTCTTCGTCCTGAGTTTCGTGGCCCTGGGCTACAGCTATCAGCCGAAGGAGTCGCTGCTCGACGAAGAGGCGGAGGAAAAGGTCGGCCCTGCTGCCGTAGTCGCTCAGCAGGAGGAGACGGTAGCACAACAGGCCGTCGCGGCTCATGGTGTCGCTTCTCCTGATGTCGCTTCTCCTGGCGAGGCGGCTCCATGCGATGGAGCTCATGCTGGCACAACTCCTGCCAATGGGGCTCCTACCAACGCGTCTCCTACCCATGCGTCTCATGCTGGCACAACCCTTGATAACGCAACGCCTGATAACGCATTTCATGCCGACGCGGCCCATGCAGCCGACCAAGCGGAGGAGACGCAAACTGCCTCGCTGATGCCTGAGGATCGAAGAAAGCAGATCCAGCAGCGGCTGGACGAATGGTGCGCGGCGATGGGCTATAAGGATGGGGGGGTGAACCTCCTCTCCCTCTCCCATGCGATCCATGTCTCGAAAGACGAACTCACGATATACTTCGACCAGTCTCTGAAGACTACGTTCCGGATATGGCTGAGCGACATCCGCTTTGCGGCAGCCAAGAAGATGATGATCGAAAACCCTGAATATAGTAATGACATCATCTCCTCCGAATGTGGATTCTCTTCCCGCACCCACCTCTACCGCATCTTCAAGGCGCGGGAGGCGTGTACGCCGACCGTTTGGCGGGAGCGCTATTTGGCCAAAGCCCACGATTCGGACGCGTCTCTTTCGTAGCAGGGAGACGAGCCCTTTTCTCCGTATCAGAAGATTCCCTTTTCTCCGTATCAGAAGATCCCTTTTCTGATATTTGACGGCTCTTTCCTTGGTTTCTTAAAATATGTAAACGCAACCGCTCCTGGCTATGAACCATTGTCTCTTTGGTAGGAAGGAGACAACTATTTACCACCAAAGAGACACCTGAACAGGACAATGCGACACCCTGTCTCACTACTTTTCCCTACTTTTGCGCTAATGATCGCGTCGGAAAGAGATCCACGCGGCAGAGGCTGAGTCCTTGTCGTGTGCGCCCGACGGACTAATCGTGAAGACAATAATCAAAAACAAGAAATAAAAGTATGAAGAAAAAAAAGTATCTCAAGCCCCAGGTTGACGTCGCGCAGACTGGGCCGTGCATGATGATCAACCCCTCGCAGGTAAAAATTTATAAAGGGCGCTTTCAGACTCGACAGGAACTGGTGGACGCCGAATTTACCTTAGACGAGGACGGTTTCCTCTGGGGGGAATAGACAGCCTATTGCCCCTTCTTTCTATCACAACCAACGAATGGTGCCTTGGCGCACCTAAACTAAAATAAAAATGACTATCAACATGATCAAGAAAATGACCCAATATCTATTGCAGCGCCGATGCGCGCTCTCGCTCTTGCTGATGCTTATGCTTCTGCAGCCCGTGATGGCGCAGACACAGGATCCTATAATGTATGCGAGATTGAACCGAGAGACTCAGACCCTCACGCTCTATTATGACACGAATTTCGGTAAAGGGAACGACCAAGGTATTTCCCCTAATCCCTTGTGGCAGCAATTAGATGAAAGAAAAAAAATAAAAAGCGTGGTCTTTGACGAGAGTTTCAAGGATGCACGGCCCAAAGATTGTGGAGCCTGGTTTTGGTTTTTCGAAGCTTTGACAACGATTGAGCACTTGGACTATTTGAACACGTCAGAGGTCGATGATATGCGATTAATGTTCTCCTCCTGTGCCAGCTTGGAAACACTTGATTTGTCTTCCTTTAATACGGAAAAGGTCAAATACATGTATGCTATGTTTGATGGCGCTAAGAATCTACGCTCAATCAAGTTGCCCAAAGGCTTCATAGGCAGCAGCGTGACTGATCTCCGTAGTATGTTTAAGGATTGCACAAGCCTTACCGAACTCGATCTATCCGGTTCTTATGCCGAAAACGTGAAAGACATGGGCAAGATGTTCTATGGCTGTAGGGCGCTTTCCAAGCTCGATCTTACTGATTTTAAAACTGGACAAGTAACCACTATGGAGAATATGTTCTGCATTTGTAGCACGCTTGAAACCCTCGATGTCTCCAGTTTTAATACCGAAAACGTGACCACTATGCTAGGAATGTTCAATAATTGCTCGTCACTTCGGAGTCTCGATCTCCCTGGCTTTAATACTGCAAATGTGACGCAAATGTCATCAATGTTCGAAAAATGCTCGTCACTTCGGAGTCTCGATCTCAGCAGTTTCAATACCAGAAAGGTGGCTTACATGCAAAACATGTTTCAAGGATGTACTAACCTTGAAAGTATTGATTTAAGCAGTTTTGATACGGAGAACATGAAATCTATGACTGGGATGTTCTTCTCATGTACGAAGCTTGAAACGCTTGATCTCTCCTCGTTTGCAACGCCCAAAATGGTTTCCATGGTTGATGCGTTTAGTAATTGCAAAAACCTCAAGAAGATCTACGTCACTTCTGCATTTACTACAGATAAAGTAACCCTAGATTTTTCGATTTTTGACGGATGTGTTAATCTGCCCAACTATAACCCTAATAAGACGGGTGTGGAGATGGCTCACACGGGAGAGGGAGGTTATCTCACGGCTGCTACTGCCAGTTGGGTGCGATGGGATGCGCCAACCGGCACGCTCTCCTTCCATCGCGGCGCCACGAAGCCTGCGGGCGACAACATCCTTGGTTTGGGTTATGGAAAAAATCCGGAATGGGATACCCATGCTGCAGAAATTCAGAAGGTTGTCTTCAAAGCTGGTTTCCGTGATGAAACCCACACGACGTGCTCCAATTGGTTTAATGGTTGTACGAATCTTACCAGCATAGAGGGTATCGAAAACCTCAACACGTCCAACGTCAAGAATATGTCAGGGATGTTTGCCCTGTGTTCGAACCTCGAAACGCTCGACCTTTCCCATTTCAACACAGAGAAAGTAACAACAATGGCCCAGATGTTCTATGGGTGCACAAAGCTCCATGATCTCAACATTTCAAGTTTTAATACGGAGAATGTGACATCCATGAACCAAATGTTTTCCAATTGTTCAAGTTTGGATTCGCTGGACTTGTCCCATTTCAATGCGGAGGGTGTGAATTATCACGGCTTATACGCTATGTTCTCTGGTTGCAGTTCTCTTAAGTTTCTCGATGTGTCCAACTTCCCGGCTAATAGGCCCAAAATGCAGCTGGATGCTATGTTCAAGGGATGTAGTAGTCTTCAAACGCTTGATCTTTCCAGTTTCAGCACTGGTTTGGCAAATTCTGTTACCGATATGTTTGACGGATGCTCCGCGCTTCGGACTATCTATGTCAGCGATCATTTCACATTCAAATATGGAGTTTCAAGTTCAAATATGTTCCGCAACTGCGAGAACTTAAAAGGTGCTATTGGCTTCATCCCTCAAAATAAGGATAGTAAGTACGCAAACTACGTGTCAGGTTATCTCACCAAGAAGGTTGGCACGAATGGCAATGAGATTATTGGAGCCACAGGCTACCCACTCACCATCGACGCACTGCCTTTGGATGACAGCAAGGCATACAAGCTCTCCGAAGACTGCGACGTGAACGACGCTTCCTACGAGCGCCAGGTAAAGTCTGAATGGGCAACGCTCTGTCTGCCCTATACCATCCTTCCCAGTTCGGAGGCCAACACCTGCTACTTCTATACCCTGAAATCGGTAGGAACGGAGAGTGTCGAGCTCGTGCGCGTGGAGGAAGGCGTGATAGAGGCAGGCCAGCCTGTCGTCGTTCGCAAGAAAAACGCGGAACAGACCAGCTTCTGCGTCGTGAGCGGTACGGCTTCTCCCGACGAGAAGGCGAAGGCCGTGACAGAACCCAAGACGGGGGAGAATGGTCAGCAGAATGCAGCGAGTGGTGAACAGAATGCTGAGAGTGGTGAACAGAATACAGCGAGTGGTCCTCGTCTGATCGGTACGTTTGCGCCCATCGAACTCAAGGACGACTGCTATTTCATCGCCAAAGACCAGTTCCGCCTGGTCCGCGACTACAAGCCTGCTGCCAAGGGCGTGAAGATAGCTGCTTACCGCGCCTATATCCAGCCCGATGTTACGCAGAAGGGTGGGTCCGCCCAGCTCACCATCGGCGTGGATGAGGGCACCAGTCAGGTAGATGCCGCTACCCTTGTCGATCTGCTCAACGACACCGAGGCGGAATACTACGACGTGCAGGGCCGCCGCATCCCGCAGTTGCAGCGAGGTATCAACATCGTCAAGGTTGGCTCCAAGGTCATGAAGGTCTTCTGCCCCCGATAACTTCCCGTAGCGACTCGCCTTTGCGCTTCGCTTCCCGCGTGTCGCTTCCCGTTTCGCGCTTCGCTTCCCGCGTGTCGCCCCCAACCACGCATAAGTAAGCCGCCCGAACCAGTCAAAAGCTGATTCGGGCGGCATCTTTTTTTATGCAGTCTTGTTCAGGAGGGAGCGTCCTGAGGCGGCTACTTCTGCAGCATTCTTCGCACGCTGCCGTCGGAGAATTTCACGATGACGAGGCCGCGGGTTTGGGCGTTGGCCCTCCTGCCGTCGATGGTATAGCGTCCCGTCTCGTGCGCCGTCACGGTGGCTTTCGGTCTTGCCACGTCCGATGCTACTGCCACAACCTGGTAGGCCGAACGGTCCGAACGGATGAAGTCGCCGGCAGTCGTAGCACGCAGGGCCGTGACGCCGAAGGCGTAGGCGTGGTGGTCGGCTGGTGTGGCAAGGTCCTCGACGCGGTATTGCGTCGCACCTTGGTCGATGGCGTCGGAAGAGGCTATGTGCTCGAAGACGCGGTCGCCTGCTTTCAGATCCTGGCTGATCTCGATGTCGTCGATGATGAACGGGTAATGGCGGGCCGTGGTGAAGACCACGATATCGTCCAACTGACCTCCCGTCACGTCGGTCTCGAACACGCGCCACTCGTCTGGTCTGAGCTCACACTCCACGCCCTGTCCGCTCTTGCGGCTATAGACCTGCAGCACGTCGTCTTTCAGCATCGAGCGCGCCGTCACCTTGACGTGGTAGAGGCCGTGGTTGTTGGAGAGCGTCAGTTCGGGCGTGAGCAGTTCGCCACTGATATTATACTCCGTCAGACCCGTTCCCACAAAGCAGCCGTCGGCGTATCCTCCCCACAGACACTGCCACCCATCCCGGTACACCATGTCCATGCCCAGTTTTTTGTAACTGGAGTTTTGAAACGCAAAGGGCCGCTCAATTCCTACGCCCGTGTTGGCTATCTTCGAGAAGTCCTCGGCCAGTACGATGTAGCTACTGGCATCGGCGGGAGCGGTATAGACATCATAGTGGGACACCTCGTAGGCCGTGGCCTTTGCCACGGGTCGCCAATGGGCCGTGAAACCGTTGACTGTGATCTCCGTGGCAGCCTCCACGACGGGAGCGGGCAGTCCGTTGGCCTGTCGTGCTGTCGATGGGGCAGAGACCGCGTCGTCGCTGCACGCCTTCACGCTGTAGGCGTAGTCCGTCGTCTCGTTGAGACCTGTCACAGTGTAGTGGGTGTCCTCCACGCGCAGGTCGCGGATGTCATACACCGTGGTGGAAGACCGTCGTGTGGACCATGCGAAGTCGGTCAGTCCGAAGGCGCAGTCGTCGGGCAGTCCTGACAGGCGGAAGCGCACGCTCTGACACTTATACTTGTCCTTCTCCATAAACCGGCTCCAGTCGATGTCATGGATCAGTTGGTTGCCATACTCCGAAGCATCGACCTGGATGGTGGTGAAGTCGGACCAGCTCGCGCCGTTCCACAGTTCGACATGGATCTCCGTGCCCCAGAGGTCTTCGGGATTCTTCGGCAATTTACACTCGATGATCGAGAACGTCAGCGAGGTGATCCTGCCTCCGTCGTCGGGCATCGTGACCACATCGCCATTGCGCAGCATCAAGGCCGAAGCCACGCCGCCCTCGCTGTTCTGATAGACCGTCGGGGCTGCTCCCGTCGCCGACTTGTAGGTCCATCCCTCGGGCAACTGGCCCGACGATAGCGAGGCAAAGTTCTCGGTGTAGGCATGGTCCTCCGTCACTGGTGTCGCCTCGTTGTGGAAGAGGGAGAACAGGTAGTGGGTGGCACCCTTCACTGCCGACCAATGGGCCGTGAAGCCGTCGGGGGTGTAGTCGGTGGCCTTGTAGGTCGTCGGGGCGCTCAGCGTCGTGGACCTTTCGACTGATACATCGTCGATGACTACCTGGTCGTTGGTGTAGAAGGCGACGAACATACGGTCGCTCCCCGCATAGGACGTGTTGTTGAACTCGTAGGTGAACTCCCGCCATTCCCCCTTCGTCGTGACGAAATTCTCGTAGTAGTTCGTCTGGTTGTATTGGTTGGCGGCATCCTCCCACAGGCCGATGTTCAGGCGTGCGTAGTCCTGCTTGTTGCCCGGCAGGGTCTTGGCGCGCACCTTCACGACATAGGCGCCGTCATAGTGGCCCACCACCGTGTTGAGTTGGGCTCCGTAGGCGTCGGGGTTGATCAGCGCACAGGTCCCGTTGGCCTGGTGTACGCCGTAGCCCGTCCATCCCGGCTGGTGGAAATAGCGCGACGGGATCGTTCCGTCCGTACTGTTGATAGCGGTCGATGGAGCCTCCTCGCTGCCTGCTGTAAACAGGCTGAAGTCCTCAGCGATCGACTGGTCCGCCTGTCCCCATGCCGCGATGGGGGCGCAGGTAGCCAGCATGACCGTGGCGACGAAACCCTGGAGTGATTCTTTGATTCTACACCTCATAAGCATTGATCGGTTTTGTTTGTGTTGTGCTTGTTCTTCTGAAAAGTAAAACGAGGGTGCGTCAAAAACGACCGTTTTGACACACCCTCTCTCATTATGGTAATGGCGGCTCGTCTCGCAGACAAGCGTCCCATTTTTTAGTCTTCGTCCTTCTGCTCAGCCTCATGCTCGGCGATGAGCTTCTGCTGGATGTCGTTGGGCACCAGCTCGTAGCTTGCAAACTTCGTCGAGAAGCTGGCGCGTCCGCCCGTGAGGGAGCTGAGCGCGATGCTGTAGTTGGAGAGCTCCTTCAAAGGAATCTTCGCCTGCAACTTCTGGTAGCCAGCCTCGCTGTCCATGCCCATGATCATGGCGCGGCGGCCCTGCAGGTCGCTCATCACGTCGCCCATGTAGTCGGCCGGCACATAGACCTCCAGGTCGTAGATCGGCTCCAGAATCTTCGGACCAGCCTGCTTGAAGGCGTCGGAGAAGGCGTGGCGCGCAGCGAGCATGAAGGAGAGCTCGTTGCTATCCACCGGGTGCATTTTGCCATCATAGACGATCACGCGCACGTCGCGGGCGTAGCTACCCGTCAGCGGACCGTGCTCCATGCAGTCCATGATACCCTTGAGGATGGCGGGCATGAAGCGTGCGTCGATGGCACCACCGACCACGGAGTTGATGAAGACGAGCTTGCCGCCCCACTCCAGGTCCACTTCTTCGCGGCCCTTGATGTTCATCTTAAACTCCTGGCCGTTGATGTTGAACGTCGTCGGATCGGGCATGCCCTCGGCGTATGGCTCCACAATCAGGTGGACCTCGCCAAACTGTCCGGCACCACCCGACTGCTTCTTGTGGCGATAGTCGGCGCGAGAGAGTTTCGTGATGGTCTCACGATATGGGATGCGCGGCTCCTCAAACTTCACGGCGAGTTTCTCGTTGTTCTCCATACGCCATTTCAGCGTGCGCAGGTGGAACTCTCCCTGTCCGTGAACGATCGTCTGGCCCAGTTCCTTGCTCTGCTCCACCACCCATGTCGGGTCTTCCTGGCGCATCTTGAGCAGGGCTGCCATCATCTTCTCCGTATCGCTCTCGTTGACGGCCTTGATGGCGCGTGAATACTTGGAGTTGGGATATTTGATGAAGTCGAAACGCTCCTCCGTACCCTTGCCGTTGAGCGTGTTGCCCGTCTTGACATCCTTCAGTTTCACGGTGCAGCCCAGGTCGCCCGCGTTGAGCTGATCCACGGGGATGCGGTTGGCACCCGCGCAGGCGAAGATCTGTCCGATGCGCTCCTTGCTGCCACGGTCGGCGTTGGTCAGGTCGTCGCCTGACTTGATCGATCCGCTCATCACTTTGAAGTAGCTCACCTCGCCGATATGCGGCTCCATACCCGTCTTGAAGAAGTAGATGCTCTCCGGACCGTTGGAGTCGGGTGTCACCTCCTCACCACGCGTGTTATGGACCTTCGGCATCTCGCTGACGAAGGGCACGACATTGCCCAGGAACTCCATCAGGCGCTGCACACCCATGTCCTTGTGGGCATCGACGCAGAACACCGGGAAGATGTTGCGCATCACCAGGCCCTTGCGGATACCCTCGCGCATCTCGTCCTCCGTGAGCGTCTCCTCCTCGAAGAACTTCTCCATCAGTGCCTCGTCATTTTCGGCGGCTGCCTCCACGAGCGCCTTGTGGAGCTCCATGGCTTTCTCCATCTCCTCGGCGGGAATCTCCTCGCGCTTTGGTGCGCCACCGTCCGGACCCCATGAGAGTTTCTTCATGATGAGCACGTCGATGATCTCGTGGAAGTCGGGACCCGTCTGGACGGGATATTGGATCTGCACGCACTTCGGACCATAGATGTCCTTCATGCTTTGGATGAGTTGATCAAAGTCGCATTTGTCGCTGTCAAGCTGGTTGACGAGGAAGATGACCGGCTTGTGCAGCTTTTCGGTATATCGGAAGTTGTTCTGTGTGCCAACCTCCGGGCCATACTGGCCATTGATGAGTATGACGGCTTGGTCGGTGACGTTGAGGGCCGTGATGGCACCCCCCACAAAGTCGTCGCTACCCGGACAATCGATAATATTGAGCTTTTTGCCATTCCACTCTGCATGGAATACGGTGGGGAAGACCGAATAGCCGTACTCCTGCTCCACAGGGAAATAGTCGCTTACCGTGTTCTTGGCTTCTACGGAGCCACGACGCTTGATGATACCAGCTTCGAAAAGCATACTCTCGGCAAGTGTGGTCTTGCCGCTACCCGCACTGCCAATCAAGGCAATGTTTTTAATCTCATTTGTCTGATATACTTTCATATCGGATAGATTTAAGCGATTAATAATATCGTTATTTACTTGTAGGGTAATTGAAAGAGGACAGGCATTTCTGTCATTTCGCCCACTAAATTAGGCATTTTTTTTGTAAAAGCCAAACAACGATGGCAAAAGTACTCTATTTTTTAAAATTAATTAGTACTTTTGCAAGTGAAATGACAGGATTATACATACATATACCATTTTGTGCCAGTCGTTGCGTCTATTGCGGATTTTATTCGACGACGCTTCCCGCGCTGCGCGATGCCTACGTCGATGCCCTCTGCCAGGAATTGCCGTTGCGGGCGGAGGAATTGCCCGCCGACGAGGCCATCACGACGATCTATCTCGGGGGTGGCACACCGAGTCAGCTCACAACGGATCAGCTCGACCGTCTCTTCTCCTATATATATAAGGTATATAGGCCGCAGCCTGTCGAGGTGACGATGGAGTGTAATCCTGACGACGTCACCCCAGCGTTTGCGGATTGGATTGCCCAATCGCCCATCGACCGCATCTCGATGGGGGCGCAGACCTTCTCCGACGACCGCCTGCGCTTGCTACGCCGTCGCCATACGGCTGCTGAGGTGCGACGGGCCACGACGCTGCTGCGCCTGGCGGGCATCCGCAATATCTCCATCGACCTGATGTTCGGATTTCCGGGCGAGACCCTCGCCGACTGGGAACAGGACATCGACGAGGCCCTCCGTCTCGGCGTGGAGCATATCTCGGCCTATAGTCTGATGTACGAGGAGGGGACGACGCTCCATCGCTGGCTCAGCGAGGGGCGCATTCAAGAGATCGACGACGACCTCTCGCTCCGCATGTACGACTGCCTGGTGGACCGGCTTACTGCTGCCGGCTACCGCCACTACGAGATCAGCAACTTTGCCTTGCCCCAGCGCGAGAGCCGCCACAACAGTAGCTATTGGCGCGACGTGCCCTATATGGGCCTGGGAGCCTCTGCCCACTCTTTCGACGGACGGCAGCGGTCATGGAATGTGGCTGACATCGAAACCTATATCGCGGCCATCGGTCGTGGTGAACGGCCCTGCACGGTGGAGGCCCTCGATCCCGACACCCACTATGAGGACGTAGTGCTGACGTCGCTGCGCACCGCAGAAGGTATTGATCTGGGCAAGATCCGGCGCGACTTCGGTAGCCAGCGCCTCGACTTCCTCTTGGCTGCTGCCGACCAGGACTTGCGCCAGGGCTATCTCGTCCGCGAAGACGACCACCTGCGCCTCACTCGCCGGGGCATCTATCTGAGCGATGGTATCACAGCGCGCCTATTTGTATGATCGCTTTGTCTCACTGAACGATCGTTTCACCGATCTTTTGAATCATCGATCTTTTGAATCACCGAACCAAGCAGAAACTTATGATAGAGAAAACATTCGAGAAAAAATGGGCTGACAATCGTCAGCGCCTGTTGCAAGAAGACGAGGAGTATCAGCGCATCCTCCGCAGTTACCGCAAGCACAACTGGGCGGACGCATTGGTGGCGCCTGCCGCCCTCATCGGTAGCATGGAGTTTGTGGCGTGGCTGGGCGTTAAGTCGCAGGTGCTCAATTTTGTGATTTCCCTCGTCCTCGCCATTGTGTTTTTCTTTGTTTTCCTTTATTTCAAGGCTGTCAGGGTCAGCCGCAAGACGCTCGACGAGGTGGAGCGGCGCATCAAGGAGGAGTATCGTCAGAAAGTAGGAGGGTAGGGCATCCGTACGATGCGTCCACCAAGCAGCGGACGCATCGTGCCGATGTTTTTTTCCTTAGATGTCGAGATCCGGAGCCTTCTCCGCACCCTGCGCAGCCTCAAACTTCGTCATGCGCTCGAAGCCATACATACCCGCGAGGAGGTTGTTGGGGAAGCGGCGGATGGAGAGGTTGTAGCCCTGCACGCTCTCGTTGTAGCGGCGGCGTGCCTCGTTGATGCGGTTTTCCGTGCCCTCTTCCTGCACCATCAGCGACTTGTAGTTTTCGCTGGCCTTCAGGTCGGGGTAACGCTCCGAGACGGCGATGAGGCGGGAGAGTGCCTGCGTCACCTGGTTCTGTGCCTGCTCGAAGGCCTTGAGCTTCTCAGGTGTGAGGTCGGCTGCGTCGAGGTGTATCTGTGTGGCCGCATTGCGTGCCTTCGTCACCTGCTCAAACGTCTCGCGCTCGTGCTTGGCATACGATTTCACGATTTTTGCCAGTTGCGGCATCATGTCGGCACGGCGCTGATAAGCCGCCTCCACATTGCTCCATGCCGTTGTCACCTCTTCTTGGTTGGACACCATGGAGTTGTAGCTGCTCACCAGCCACCCCACAATCATCAGGACTACCACGACGATAGCCCCTACTTTCATTAGCTTCTTTGATTCCATATACTAATAGATTTCTGATTATAATTCTGTTGTTGTTTCCGTAGTCTTGGTGGACTTTGGCTTCCTTTTGGAGTGGGTCCCTGCTGTAGGCTTACCAGCCTCCGCCAGCACCACCTCCACCGAAACTGCCGCCTCCGAAGCTGCCGCCGGAGAATCCTCCGCCCCATCCGCTTCCGGAGTCGTTGGTGTGGCCCGGGTTGCCCCAGATGATGAAGGGGCCGCCAGAGCGTCGGCTTCCTCCTCCACCGCCGCCACCCTTGCCGCGGTTGTCCCTGCGGTTGAGGATGACGAGGACGACAACGACGCAGATCACGGTGAAGAGGACGATTGCCAGTCCTGCGCCAGCGTCCTCGTCGGTGTTCTCCTGGATTCCTGTCGTCCCGGTCTTCAGTTTCTTATAGACCGCCTGGGCCGTGGCCAGTACGGCCTGTCCGAGCTCTCCGCGCTTCATGTTGGTCACGATGCAAGCCCGCCCGATGTCGTCACACTCTATGTCGGTCAGGTCTTTCTCCAGACCCTCTCCCGGAGCGATGAAGTATCGGCGGTCCTCCACGGCTACGACCACCACCAATCCGCGGTTGGTCTTCTTGCTTCCCACTCCCTGGCGGTTGCCCAGGTCCTGTGCGAAGCGAAACGTGTCGCCGTTGCTCACGCGCTTTACGATGACGAACACCGACTCCACGCCACACTGCTTGTCGAGGCGCAGGAGATAGCTGTCGATAGAGTCGCGCTCCGTCTGCGAGAGGATCTCGTCGGGGTCGCAGACGTAGCGGCGTGCGTCGGTGAGGTGCACCATCGGGATGTCCTCTGCCTCCCACGTCTTTGCGTCCAGTCCCAGCACCGTCGCCAGTAGCATTATCAGCAATATCGCTTTCCTTGTTCTCATATCTATTATCACTGTCAGTCTTTTGGGGTTTCTGTTCCTACCGTTCGTTGCACTTCATCTGCGCATAGCCTACCAGCTGGTCCGTGCGTCCGCCGATCGGTCGGTAATAGACCAGTGCTTGGTAGCTGTTTTCAGTTTGGTAGAAGCTACCTTCTGTGGGGAGCAGGGCAGGGCGTCCTGCCTCGTCGATCATCAATAGTTGATAGTTGTAATAACCCAGTTTTAGCGGCACGTTGCATTCATAGCTCTGTGTCTCGGCATGATATTCCATCCTGTATTGTGGCAGAAAGCGGTCCTGCGTGAAGTTGCCGTTCAGATAGACTGCCTCCTGAAAGGGCTTCTCGCAGCGGTAGCGGAAGTGTACCAGCAGGTAGTCGCTCTCCGTATTGATATGGTAGTTGTCTGAATTGCGGATCACGAAGGCGCCGTCTGCGTCGGGGTCGTAGATGTAGTTGGGGCGTGGCTCTCCCGTCCAGGGGTAGGCATGATACTGCGTGCCGTCCCAGTCGATGCGATCTACTCCCATGGCTGCCACGTCGGTCGAGAGAATCTCAAACTTCCGATACTCGTTGCCCGCCCAGAAGAGGTAGTCGCCGCAGTGGCTCCACCTCAGTCCGTCGGCCATCGTATATTGCGGGCGAGCATTCCAGCGGGCGTCGTCCCAGCGCTGGTTTTGGAGCACCACAGTGGTGATCTGCCGCTGTGGGTCCGTCACCCTGTAGCCTCCATAGCCCACCTCCATCTCCACCTGCTGGTGGTGCTGGTTGATGGTTGCGTCCGTATTGGTCAGCACCTTTAGCCCCACGCCCATCTGTGCCTCGGCCGGCTCCGTCACCATAAAGGCTATGCGTGCCACCTCGCGGTCGTCGTCGTTCTCGTCGTAGATGGTCAGCAGGTAGTTGCCCGACCGCTTCATCGCACACTGTCCGTTGGGCAGCGTCAGTCGATAGTGGGTGTAGAGCGTGTTGGTGAGGATGCTCTCCTGCACGTCGTCGATGGTGTTGCCCGAGGCGAAGCCGTCGCAGTAGTCGCTCTCGAAGAGTGCTTCAGAGGGCTTCCAGTCGGCCTCGCAATGCGTCAGCCGGTAGGCGTAGCGGTGGTATTCGTGTGTGAGGTCGTCGAAACTGACGGACAGTTGTCCCCCACGGAGGCCGATGATGGGCATCCGTCTCCAGTCGTTGTCGGCAATGACCTGCAGCGACCGAATGTTGGGATCGAGGATTTCGTGGCGCTGGGCCGTGGCGGCTATGCTGCCGAGGGTCAGCGCGGAAAGCCCGAGGGTCAGTCGCTTAGCAATGTTCATCCATCAGCTGGTTGAAGAAATGGTCCAGGTCCTCGTCCAGTCCGTCCATCAGGTCGCCGCCCACGATGATCGTGTCGTCGTCCACGACGTAGAGCTCTGCGATGCTGTCCTTGTCGTCATCTTCGAGCACGTAGCTGTAGGGCTTCATCACGCCAAGACCTTCCACCACCTGCCTCATCGCCGTCATCTGCTGGCGGAGCTGACAGGTCACCTTGTCGTAGAAGTCGTCCTCCTTGTTGTCTATCCAAGGCTCAACGACACAACGGGTTATTTCGTTCTCGTCGTCGTCGAACGCCATCACGTCGCCGCTTTCCTGCGACACTCTGACGTGAATGTCGCTCATCAGCGACGGTTCGTCACATGAGGGTAACTTTTGGGCAATCTTGTTGAAAAACCGCTCCAACGACTGTTTTGTCTGCTCTGTAGCTGTCATGGTTTTGCTTTCTTATTCTTGGGTTATGCTGTGTATAGCATATCTTACCGCAAAGATAGCCACAAAATCCGAGATTGAAGCCAATAAAAACATTATTTTTTGGGTATTTCTGTTTTTTAACCCTATACGGCTTCATCCGAAATGAACGACCCGCTTGTTATGGTCGTTTCATTGCGCCCTGCTCTAAGGAAAAGCTTCAAACACACGCTTCACCATGTACCCACCACGTATCGTCCTCCCTTCCAGCATATATCGACCTAGTATTGTTTCCGTATCGTTTCCGTATTGTTTCCGCTTCTGGAAGCGAGAACGATAGGAGGACGATAGGAGAACGATACGGGATCAATACGGGATTGATACGGGATTGATACGGGATTGATACGAGAGCGATACGAGAACGGTCTTTTCCGACTCCTAACCGATGAGATTGACAAGTATTTTAACCTTTTCATTATTATTTCTCTTGATTATATTTTACATTTCAGTCACTAGTATCTTCCAGCCGTTGATGCCAAGAAGCCTGGCGCACCATTTGCCCTGGCGCAGCCACTATACAAAGATAACCTCCCGTCCTGCCGTACGCAAGTCGATTAGCATGAATTAACGCCCCATTAACTATTCCTTCGTATCCATTTAACAAAGCCCATCCCAGGCCAAATACCTTCATTGCAGCCATTCCTCATGCTCTTCCTCCAGTTTTATCCACCCAAAAGTTGCTACCCCCAATCTCTACCAGCAGCCAAGAGACACAGGCTCTGATTTATCAAAATAGCGTACAAACTTGACCCCACATTGTCATCTGTAATCGACACGTCAGAAAGAAAAAAATGGTGCCTGACCATACTGCTTGTATGACAGACACCAATTCTTAGTTTATGCGCTCAATGCCAAAGGACTACTCGTCCTCGAATTCATTGACTTCTTGACCCCAAAGGACGCAATCCCAGCTCCAGGGATCAACTTCTACAGACTCTAACGCATTCCTTCGTCGGATGATAAGAGCTTCTTTATCTTGCTTGGCCATACCACCTACGGATACAATACTTGTAAACTCCAAGAAGGAGTCTGAACAATTCACAGCCACAGCCTCACAATTAGGCTTCATATATTTACGCTTATCCATAGTTGTTTACTTTTTAACGATTTTCTTATTGTTAATGATATAGAGACCAGCAGGCAGGTCGTTGAGGGCCTTGCCCTTCTCCACCTGATGCTTCAACTTGATACCCGCCATCGTATAGACATCGACGAGCATCGAGTCTGTTGAATTGACATTGGTCACTCCATTCACATTATCATCCGGGAGTTTAACGCTCTTGATTCCGTTGCTCTGCGGATTGAGATAACAACGATTGGCCTTCACTTTAATGTTTACTCCCTCGCCAACTTGATAGAAAGCCACACCTGCATCTTGATCCTGGAGGACATAAGATCCGACAGGAGCAATACATTCAACATACGTGCCAGTCATGATACCATTGTCAATAACTTCTTCGTGCTTTGCCGCATAGCCCTCAAGCGTATAGTTCGACGCAATACCAGGCGTGCCCTTGACAAGATACGGAGTATTTGCTTTGAAGCAACTTACCTCTTCACCCATCAACATACCAGACTCGCTCACGAAGCTACAATCGTAGACTGTCAGACCCTCGGGCTTCTCGCAGTCGAACGGAATAATGATCGTACCCCATCCTGCTGCAGTCATCACGTACTCATAAGTATCCTTCGCACCAATAATCTTCGCGCGAGGAGACGTCTTTTCCGTATAGACATCGTTGTACCACAGCATGACATCAATCGGCTGATACTGTCCAAAAGTGTATTCCGAATAGTTAGACACATAAACATCATGTTCTGCTCCATGGCCCCAACCCGTGGTGGAGGGTTCATACTCATATATACCGTTGATAGAGGGGTCCCACTTGCCGTCTTTCACAACGAGCAGATCGCCAGGATAATTTCTAACCTTCAAGAGTGGCACCTCAAGCGGAATAGGCATGACGGAAGTACCTGGGGTAATCGTCAAATTATGATTGACTGTTTCGGTAACATCCGCCGTACTCAGCACGCCATTGTTCTCAGCCGGATTGGCCTTGAAGGCCACCTTCAACTTCACCGTGCCAGATACCGTTGCACCAATCTTGAACGGCAGTTGCGTATTCAGCACATCAAGGGCATAGTACTTGCCGTCGATGTTCTCGCGGAGAATAAAATTGTTATCTTCACCATAAACGACCTTTGCATTGACGAAACTAACTGTGACACTTGCTAAGTCTGTCTTAATACTGGCAAGATCAGCTATCGTCCTCGGAGCATTAGCGTCGAACTTCTCAAACGTCATAGTAGCAACGTCTGACGTTATAGACTTATAAACTGCAATCGCCTTCACCGTTGTCGTCTCGGTCAGAAGGAATGGCGCATTATAAGGCTGGGATGCCGTCGTAGGATCTGTGCCGTCCAACGTGTAGTAGATAGCAACGCCTTCCACATCCACAGGAGAGGTAATCTTCACATTCGTGCTCTCGACAAACAGCGCATCACCAGAAATAGTTGGGGCATCAAGATGAGTAATGGCGGGGGTAGCTACCACTATCTTTGTCAATGGGAAATAGTTACCACTATAGTTTTTGTTTCTATCATTATACCACACCGTCAGATCATATTGCTTGCCATCTTGCAAGTCCATCTCTGCACCATTGGAGAAATACACATAATTTTCAAAGTTCTCATCATACGAGTAATATCCATTCCAGTTAGTCACGGTCAAGCCCTCCAGCTTTACCAAGTCGCCAGGATGCTGAGCCGCTTCTGCTATCGTACATACAATAGGATTGGGCTTGTTCGTTGGCTGAGAAACAAGCGTAAGTTCCGTGTCGTCAGTCTTGCCTTCGACATCGGAAGCCTTCAAGATGCCATTCTCACAAGTCACCATCAACCTTACCGTACCTTGATAGAATGCGCCCTGCTGCAAGTTGAGTGAGCTATTCATCACGTCAAGCGCCTTGCCATCCTCGCGAAGGATGAAATTCTTGCCATCAGCATAGACCACTTGCGCATTAGTGAAGCTAACCTTCACCATGGGGTAGTCATTCTGAGTCGCAGCAAGTTCAGCTATCGTCTTGGTCACGTTAGCATCAATTTTTTCGAAAACGCAGGTTGCGACAGGAGAAACAACAGTTTTATAAGCCGCTATAGCTTTCACCGTTGTAGTCTCGGTCAAAGTGAACGGACCCTGATAAAGGGTAGAGCTGGTCGTAGGCTCATCACCATTGGTCGTATAGTAGATAGCGGCGACACTTTGGTCGGAGTTGATGGTTACGGTCGTACTTTCCTCGAACGAAGTTTCACCCATAATAGAGGGTGCGTCAAGAGACGTAATAACTGGTTCCAACTTGACGATTTTTACTTTTGGGTTGGTATATAGCACATTATTAAACCAAACCGTCATATCATACTTTTGATATTGCTCAACACCTTTCTCCGCCGCATTTGAAATAGTAAAATATCGCTTACGATCAGCACAGTATCCATTGTAACCATCATAAGTTGCGTTCTCCACCACAAGTAAATCACCTGGATACTTTAACATATCTGCCACAGTAGAGCAATGTATTGGGTCATAGTCCGTTGAACCACTTGGAGTAGAATTCAACTTGTCACTATTAGTCGAGCCTGATATATCGGTAGTTGTTAAAATGCCATTTTTATAAGTAACAGAGAGCATCACCGTTCCGTTCAGCTTATCACCTTGCGACAAAGCCAAACTACTCCCCATAATATCAATGGCCTGATTGTTTTCGCGGACGATATAATTGTTTCCCTCTGCATAAACAACCTGTGCATTGGTAAACTTAATATTGGCAGAAGCAACATTTACCCCCCCTGCATCAACTGGGCAATCGTTGTGGTCTGCTCTTCGCCACCACCAGGACCGGGACCTGGCTCCTCTCCGCCTTCACACTCGATGGTCAGCTTTGTCAAAAAAATCCTAGACCAATAAACTTGTATTGGGACGCTGGAATAACCATTATCTCCAAATGAGCATTTCTGAGCATTATACAAGTAACCTCCATTTGTAGTATAGAGGGAACCAGTACCAAAGAACTCACAAGTTACGGCTTTAATATTTCCAACCGACCCGTCAGAAGAAATAGTAAATTTGCAATAAGGCTGCAACGTATAACACACTTTTCCAGATTCAGTCGTTGCATCAAACGAAGTTCGGTACGACGCATTTTGCTGCGTTATGGTAAGGGTAATACCATTTTTTGTAATGGTCGTCCCTTCTCCAGTTCTCACATCAGACGCTTGGGTAGGATCAAAAACTACTATGCCCGCGGAGGCTACTCCGCAGATTAGCGTCAACAAAGACAACCACACAAATCGTAATGCTTTGTTCATAATTGTTTGTTTTTATGGAATTCTTCCTACGGTCTTACACTCTTGGGAAAGTATTGAGACGACGGAGGCATCCCTGGTTAATAATAAAATAATTACGCCTTTATTTCTCTTTTCATCTACGTCGACACGAGGTCAAGAATCTCGCGCGTTCATTTCATCTTCGCTACTGGAGCTAGTTGCCACAAGGCCAAAACCACAGTAGGCTGTTTCACCCCCTTAGGACAGGCTTATTCTCCACAGAAGGCTACACAAGCATCACAAAGTTAAGTAAAATTTGGAAAATAAAAAAATATTTCTAATAGAAATTCATATTTTAGGTGCATTTTTACAATAATCGCACTCTTTTCCAAATAAAAAGAGAATATTCATAACACACAACTCGGCTCATTTGCATTTTGCGCCGAAGTGGATCACTATCCATGGGACGGTCAGCCACGGCACCCTCCCCTACCCAATGGAAGCTAAAAAGAGAGTATCCAAGCGCCTCCTACGGAGGAGTTCTGAGTCCTTCCTTCGTTCGGGATGCCTTCGGGATGCGTTCGGGACGCAAGCAAAGGTTTGTCTTCACGTGTGAACGAAGTCGTTCCATTTCTATCCTTTTTTAGTTGCTCTTTGACGATTCGTCAGTCCCATATCCTGCAGTGCCCTTCCGAGATGGTCATCCTTTGCCAACAGCAATATATCGTCATCCAACTGAAGCGCATAGAACACACGCAGGTAGATTCCGATGGAAACCGTAGGCAATCCCTTCTCCACTTTACATAGGGTAACTTCTGAACAGGTTGCTCTTTCTGCAACTTGTGCCATGCTCAGGTTGCGACGCAATCTGGCAAGCCTGATCTGCTCCCCAACGATTTGCATTTTCTGAGTCAACTTCCTTGGAAGTTTATTTGCCATTGTATTCTTTGTCATCGTCTTAACCCAAATTATAATGTGTAAATATACGCATTTTACTTCATTATAAGATGGGTTACACCTAAAAATTTACACATAATTAAATTTCATCTTGGATGATCCTGGTTGCAAGTCGATGTAAACTTTGTTTGTACTGTCGTTTATTATCGTCTTAACCTTTTCATGACACAACTTCATGCACCACTTGAAATCTCGGATGAGCCTTAAAAAAGGGTGGGGATCAGTTCCCCACCCTTTTGTTATAGAGAGATGTTTACTTACTTCTTGGTAAACTTCTTGCCGTCGCGGATGACGACACCACGGTAGTTCTTGCCCACCTTCACACCCTGGAGGTTGTAGGTGTTGCCATCCTTACCGAAGTTGCCTTCCACACCATAGATGCCCACATCGGTGACCTTGACAGCCTTGACAAATTCCATCTCGGGAGCCTCGTTGATGTAGCCGTTGTACCACAGGACGACGTCGTAGAGGTTGTCGTTGCTGACGAGAGCATCGACATCAACATCCTCGTTCTCGTTCTTGAAGGCGATCTTCTGACCATCCTTCTCGATAGCATAGGCAGCCTGAGAGCCATAGACGATCTTCACCTGGCGGAGAACGATGACGTCGGCTCTGTGCTCGTCGTAGTTGGCCATTGTAACCTCGACAGGATCAACCTCCTGAGAAGCACCAGCCGTGATATTCAGACTGTCGGCAGTCGTGACACCACCATCGATCTCACGCAGCTGCGGGATGCCAGCAAGGGCATAGAAGTCGAGCTTCACAGTACCAGAGACGGTGCTGTTGAGTTCGAGCGGCAGCGTAGAGTTGTAGAGTACGACAGCCTTGCCATCCTGACGGAGAGCGATATCCTTCGTTCCGTAGTAAGGATTGGCGCGTACATAGACCACCTTCGCATTGTCGAGCACGAGACGGATGTTGTCCTCGCGGTCTCTGCGGACGTTGAGCTCAGCAATCGTCTGGTTGTGATACTTCGTAGCATCATCAGCGGTGAGCTTGACAGCCTTCAGAGAAGCGTTGCCATCGGCGAAGCCGGTACCCGGAGCGTTGAACCATCCGAGGACGGTGTACTTCTGACCGGAGACGGTGTTGGCCAACTCATCATTGTCGGTGAGGTTGACGAAGCTGTAGTCCTCCGTGAATCCGTAGTACTGACCATCCTGGCCCAGCACCTGGAGACCCTTGATGCTAACGAGGTCGCCGGGATAGAGGTGGACATCGGCCACGGTCGTCTCGATCGGGTCGTTGTAGCCCTCGTCGCTCGGCATGGTGTATTCGAGCTCATAGCTGTTGGTCTCGCCCTGTACGTCGCGGGTAGTGAAGATACCACCGTTGAAATCGACACTGGCGAAGAACGTACCGGTGACGGTAGAACCCAACGGGAGGTCGAGCACGCCAGAGATGACGTCGAGAGCCTGGCCATTCTCGCGGAGGATAGCCACCTTCGTGCCATCTTCATGCTTCTCGGTGTAAACCACCTTGGCATTGTTGAGACTGATCGTCACATTCTCGACAGCCTGCTGGCCCTCGAAGAGCTGTGCAATAGTCTTGGTCTCGAAGTCGCCGACCTTCGTGAAGGTCTTGGTGACGATGTCAGAGTAGTCGTCGAGATAAGCGGTGACAGCCTTGACCGTCGTGGTCTCGGTGATCGCGAACGGTTCGGTATAGACCGTAGACTGACGGGTAGGATCGGTACCGTCGAGGGTGTAATAGACATTCAGGCCCTCGGTAGCAGCGATAGAGACAGTGGTCTTGCCCACAAACTCCTCCTCGCCGAGGATCACCGGAGCATCCGGACGCTTATCAACACGCTCGGCCTTGATGACCTTCACCTTGCCTGCATAGTAGTCGGAAGAAGCATCGTTGTACCAGATCGTGAGGTTATAGAAACCACTCTCGAGGTCGAAGTCCTCAGCATTGGTCACCTTCAGCTCGATGTAGCTCGGCGTATTGGTGTAGATGCTCGTCGTGCCTCTGTAGCTCCAGATCTCAGCATTCTTGAGGTTGAGCAGGTCGCCCTTGTGGAGCTTCACGTCGATGAGATCGATCTCGATCGGATCCATATCGTAGGACTCCGGCCATACGAAGGAGATGTTGCCAGAGTTGGTGCTCTCAAGCTCCTCGGCGATCAGCAAGCCCTTCTGGTAAGTGACCTTCAGCGCCATGGTGCCCTTCAGGTTGTAAGCACCCACCGGGAGAGTGAACTTGGTGATGTTCATCAGGTCGATGGCCAATCCATCGTCGCGGATGATGTAGTGGTAGCCCAGGTCACCCTGCTCGCTATAGACCACCTTGGCATTCTCGAAGTGGACGACAACGCTATCCTTGCTCTCGCCATAGACGATGAGGTCGGAAATCGTGTTGGTGCCCGAGTAGTCGTTCTTCGTAAACTCTACGGAGCCAACCGGAGAAACGATGGCATTGTAGGTAGCGATAGCCTTCACCGTGCAGCTGTTGGTGATGGTGAAGGGCGCAGTGTAGAGCGTAGATTCCTTCGTGGGATCTGTACCGTCGAGCGTGTAGTAGATGCTGGCACCCTCCTCGGTCGTGATCGTCACCTCGGTGCTCTCGTCGAAGTCGGTGCGGTTGTCCGTACCGCTGATCTGCGGAGCATCGAGAGAAGTGATGACCTTACTGCACTTGATGATCTTGCCCTGAAGGCGGTTGTTGGAGACATCGTTGTACCAAACCGTGGCGTTGTAGCTGCCATAGTTGACGACACCATAGTCAGCACCGTTGGTGAGGAAGAACTCCACAAACGGATTGTAGCTATAGAACGCCGGGATATCATAGTTCCATCCAGTGGCATTCGTCACCTTGAGCAAGTCGCCCGGATAGTTGGGAATCTGCGCCAGGTCGATGGCCAGCGGACTGGGATCGGTGGTGGCACCCGGCGTGACGGTCAGATTGTCGGCGTTGGTCACGTCGGCAAGGTCGGCCGTGGTCAGCAGACCCGGGTAGGCGGCGTAGCTGCCAGGAGCAGCTGCATAGTTGACCTTGAGCTTCACCGTACCAGAGACGGTAGCGCCGATGGTCAGCGGCAGCGTCGTGTTGAGGATGTCAATAGCGCGGTCGTTCTCGCGGAGGATGTAGCTACCATCCTCGCCATAGACGACGAGTGCGTTGTTGAGAGAGAGCGTGACCTGATCGAAGCTGCTCTTGAAAGAAGCAAGCTGCTCGATCGTCATCGGCGCATTGGCATCCACCTTGTTGAACACCTTGGAGGCAACAGGAGAGACAATCGACTTGTAGGCTGCGATAGCCTTCACCGTAGCCGACTCACTGAGCGTGAACGGCTCAGTATAGACCGTAGAGGCGGTCGTAGGATCAGTACCGTCGAGCGTGTAGTAGATCGTAGCGACATTGTCGGCAGTGATCGTCACCGTCGTATTGTCGGAGAAGGTCTCCGTACCATCAATAAACGGCGCATTGAGAGAGGTGACGTTGCGCTCGCAAGAGACGATGGTCGCATTGACGTCACCATAATAAGAGACTTCTTTGTACCAAAGAGTAGCATTGTAGTACTTGTTGGCTACCATGTTGAAGTCAGACGCATTGGTGAGATAGACGGAAGTCCAACTTGCGCCTTCATAGAAGTACCAGGTCGTGCCGTAGCTCCAAACCTCCTGGTTCTCGACATAGACGAGGTCGCCAGGATAATTCTTCACCTGACCAAGCGTGCAAGCGATGGGATCCATGTCGCCAGCCTCGCCCGTTGCGGTCAGGTTGGCATCCGTGGTCACACCCTCGATATCAGAAGTAGAGAGGATGCCTGAGGTGTAGGTGACATTGACCTGGACATGGCCGCTCACCGTCGTTCCCTGCGTCAGCGAGAGAGAGGTGTTGAGCAGGTCGATGGCCTTGCCATCCTCGCGAAGGATGTAGTTGTTGCCCTGAGCATAGACGACCTTAGCGTTGTTGAGCACAAGCGTCACGTTGTCCTGGCTCTTAGCAGCTGTGGCCAGATCGGCGATGGTAGAGCCCGTCACGCCACTTTCCTCCTTGGTGAACGTCATCTCAGCGACATCGCTATAGATGTCATTCACGCGGGCCACTGCCTTCACCGTCGTTGTCTCAGTGATGGTGAACGGGGCAGTATAGGCGGGATCCCAGTTCGTCGGCACGGTGCCGTCGGTGGTATAGAAGATGGCAGCGCCTTCCTCGGCTGTGATCGTCACCTCGGTGCTACCCGTGAAGTTCTGGTTGCCACTGATGACTGGCGCGGCGGGCTTAGCCACCTCGCCACCAAGGAACTCCACAATCTGCAACTTAGCCTTGATGGCACCAGCGCCCGGCTCGTTATACCAAGCGACGATGTCGTAGGTGGCATCCTGGTCGGAGCTCACCTTGTCCAAGAAGTCAGCTATGTTGGTAAGCGTAGCGAAATTCGTGAAACCTGTGCGTGCATAGTAGGCAGCACCTTGTCCCAAATCGCCGTAGGAGTCATTATAGATATTGACCTGGCTCAGCAGAACCAAGTCGCCCTTGTAGTTGGAGCCCAACTGCTCGATGGTAGCCGTCACCGGGACGTTCTCACCCGTGGCGTTGGTCTGCGTCAGATTGTTGCCGTTGGTGACACCAGCGACATCCTCTGCTTTCAAGAAACCATTCTTGTAAGTGACGTTCATCGTCACGGTACCATTGAGCGTAGCGCCCTTTTCGAGAGAGAGGGAGGTTCCCATCAGGTCGATGGCCTTGCCACCCTCGCGCACGATATAGTTGGTGCCATCACCATAGACCACCTGTGCATCGGTGAACTTCAGCGTAGCGGAAGCCACATCGGCAGCACCGGTCATTAAGTCGTCGATGGAGTAGGTCGTACCTACCTCGCCACCACCCGGCTCGTCACCACCCGTACATTCTACGGTGATCTTGGAGAAGTACATGGGGCCTGAGAAGACGGAGAACAACAATGAGGAGGCTCCCTCACCTTTGACCGTATAGGTCTTTCCGCCTTCAAACTCAGTACTGCTCGTATTGTTATTGCGGTCGTAAATATAGCCGCCAGCAGACTGGTACTCAAAGGAAACGGAGTTGATCTTGACAGACTCCCCGGTCGTAAACTCGAAGTACGTTTTCTGCTTAAAGGAATAAGACAACGTGCCGTTGTAGTCGGTCGCTGCAAACGAACTGGTCCCGGAAGTCATCGTAATCGTGACTCCATCCTTTGTCAAAGACGTTCCACTACTCGCATCGGTCGCCGGGTCGAAGACCACTGTTCTCGCGGAGGCTACTCCGCAGAACAATGTCAACAAAGACAACCAAACAAATCGTAATGCTTTGTTCATAAATGATTTTCTTTGTGGGATTCGTCCGTGTAAGCTACTTTTTCCTTAGGCGGGGAAAAGAAGCCGTTGGCCTCATCCCGGTTAATAATAATGTAAAAAAGATAATAACTTCGTCTATTCAACCCGTGAATGGGAAGGTGCCCCAAGGGGCTGCGTCAAGGTCGGCTTGGGAAGTGTTGCACCCAGCGACTTATGCTACGTCGGTTTCTATGGCTGCGCACCCACGAGGACTTGCCGCCGTCGGCCTCGCTCACCATAAAGAATGTATAATTCTCCATAAGAACCAAAGCCGTGATGCAAAAATAAGCAAAATAAATGAAAAACAAAAATAATAGGCTACTTATTTTCTCATTTTTCGCAAAATAACACTTTTAGGTCGTTCCTATAAGATAAAAATAGATGTTATATACATTTTCATCTATATACGTATATATAATAAGGAAAAAGGAAGCGGCACCCGGCCAAGGCTTGCGCCTTTGCCCGATGCCGCTATACGGTTTCTCTTACAAG
>OHBU01000147.1_pt1 | contig 32247 bp, 30 predicted proteins | sample 1577421 | NCBI WGS metagenome assembly OHBU01 (sample SAMEA3879550, study PRJEB24766) | human gut metagenome | biome: human-associated habitat; feature: feces | place: USA | collected 1985/1987 | reverse complement strand
AGCAGGTACTCGCCAAAGGTACGGGAGGGTTCTTCGTAAAAATAAGCCATATTCAAACTCCTTTTCTCTTAACGCATCCGCAACGGATCATATCAAACAACATCAAAACAATTTCATGTTTTCGACTTAGGAATTGATTGTATATACTTTACCACAAACCCACGCGGAATACAAACCCCTGCCCCGCCAAACTTTATAAATGTCCTTTGCAGAAAAACAGGCAAATTGACCTAAGGTCATACTTTCCCTCGCTGTGGGCCGATTTCTCCGGATTTTTGGACGCAAAAAAGCCCGTCCGAAACCAGACGGGCTCTTTTGCACACGAAGCGGAATATCGCCTGTGCGGTGTCGGCCGACAGCTGTGAAGGAGAACAGCCGGAGGAGGATGGCGGACACCCGATATTCCAAAAAACAAGAAGAAAAAGATTTCATGATCCAGAAGGGTCTTGCCCTTTCTGTAACCATATTGTAACTCTTTTGAAGGACTTTTGCAATAGTTTTTTGTAATTTTTCTGTAATTATTTTTGTAAAGATTCTGTGACAGAGCTTCCGAATTCCAGATAACACTCAAAAGCCGCGTGCTCCTCCCTCCGGCCCAGCACATACCAGCCGTTTCCTGAGGGGGCATAGAACACCTGCACGGTCTGGCCCATCGGCACTTCACGGTGGTACTTGATGGAAGCGAAGGACAGCGGCGCAGCCTCCACGACCTCCTGCGGCAGAGCGTCGCAGGCGATGTCCAGATAGAGGGAGTTGTTGATATGGCCGTTGAGGTCACACATGGAGTAGCTGGCGCGACGCTCCCCTGCCGCCGTCAGCGGCTGGCTCTTGTGAACGATCTGGGGCAGTTCTTCGGGCAGGTCGTCATTCTGGAAGTCCGGCATCGTCCAGCCGGGGGTGCGCAGGATGCGCCCTGCCTCAGTGTCCACGATCATCCAGCGGCAGTCCACGAGGGCCAGCTTCTCCCCTGTTTCGCTGGTGATAGTAGTCAGCCGCTTCATCGTGCCTTTCTTGAACACCTCGCAGGCCGTGGTCAGGTTGATCTTCTCCGCACGGCCGGGCATCCGCCAGACCCTGAGGGCCTGCTTGCCCACGAGGAATGCGCTGTGGCGCTCCCTGAAAAAGGCGTGGTCCATGCCGTAAGCCCGGGCATGGTCTGCCGACACCTGCTCCACATACCGGAACAGAGCGCTGGGCTTCAGGCAGCGGCGGAAGTCGCTGTCGCCGTCCAGCACGGTCATCTGCTCCGTATAGCTTCTGTATTCGCTCATATTCTTTCCCTTTCCTTATAAAAAGGGGCTGTACGCCTCCGCACAGCCCCCTCAGGTTCAATACATATTGCGCGTTTTCCTGCGCACCTTGCGCCAGATATTGAAGCAGGCCAGAGCCAGCATCGCCGCCAGCAGCATCAGGAACAGATACCCGCTGCCGCCCTCGTCGTAGCTCTTCATCTCGCTCCACTTCACGTCCAGCTCGCTGTTGACCTCATCGCTCAGGGCAGTGAACACCTCTTCTTTGGCCGCAACGTCCTCGGAGGGGTACGCGATCTCGCTGTACTTGAGGTCTTCATCCAGAATATCCCACACACAGTGCATGGGGGTGGTGTAGCCGATATACTCGATATTGGCCTTGCCGACGTCCGGCTCACACATGAAGTTGATGAACATCTCTGCAGCTTCCTCGTGCTCACTGGTGGCGGGGATGGCCATGCTGTCCACCGACAGCACCGTTCCCTCCTCAGGGAACACCCAGGCCAGGTCGGGGTTGTCGTCGATCATGGTGATGGCGTCGCCGGAGTAGTAGACGCCGACGGCCGCCTCGCTGCCGATCATCTTATCGAAGATCTCGTCCATGACATAGGCCTGCACCAGAGGCTTCTGGGCTTTCAGCTCGTCCACCACAGCATCCACATCCTCCGTGGTCTGGGGGTTGACGCTGCTGCCGCTCTTGAACGCACCGATGGCGTAGGCGTCGCGGCTGTTGTTGAACATCAGGATGTTGCCTGCATACTTCTCGTCCCACAGGTCTGCCCAGCTGGTGGGGGCCTCATCTACCATCTTTGTATTGTAGATGATGCCAGTGGTGCAGAGGGTGTAAGGCACGGTGTAGGCATTCTCGGGGTCATAGTCCCCGTTGCGGTACTCCTCGTCGATGTTCTGGAAGTTCGGGATGTTGCTGTAGTCCAGCGGCATCAGCATCCCTTCGCTTATCATCTTGGCGACCATGTAGTCCGACGGGATGATGACATCGTAGTTGGCCGCGCCGGACTTCAGCTTGGCGTAGAGGGACTCGTTGGAGTCGAAGGTGGTATAGTTGACCTTGATGCCGGTCAGCTTTTCAAAGGCCGCCACCACGTCCACGCTGTCGTCAGAACCGTTGGAGATATACTCGCCCCAGTTGTAGACGTTCAGGGTGACATTCTGGCCCTTGAAGCGGGTCCAGTCGTAGTCATCCGAAACAGAAATGTCCTCTGTGACCTCGATCTGTCCCGCGGCCAGAGCCGACAGCGGCATGGTCAGCGCCAGCACAGCCGTCAGCAGAAGAATGACGAAACGCTTCATTTGACATCTCCCCCTCTCAGTGCGCGCTGGTCGCGGCGGTAACCGCGGCTCTCCATGGCGTTGGAGATGAGGATGATGCTCAGAATGACCACGAACATGATGGTGGACAGCGCGTAGATCTCCGGACTGACCTTCTTGCGGGTCATGGAGTAGATGGCGATGGGCAGTGTCTCCACCGTACCGCAGTTGAAGTAGGAGATCATGAAGTCGTCGATGGAGTAGGTCAGGCTGATAAGGAAGCCCGACAGGATGGCCGGGCTGATCTCGGGCAGGATGACCTTGAAAAATGCCTGCCGGGGGTCACAGCCGAGGTCCAGCGCCGCCTCAAACAGCTTGATGTCCAGCTGCTTGAGCTTGGGCGTGACATTGAAGATGACATATGGCACGTTGAATGCGATATGGGCAATGAGCAGCGTGGGAAAGCCCATGATGTTGTCGGGCAGGAAGTCCAGCTCAGACGCAAAGCGCTGGTATGCCACAAAGAGCATCATCAGGGAGATACCGGTGATGATCTCGGGGTTGACCGTGGTGATATAGGTGATATTCGTCACCAGCAGGCGGCTCTTGCGCCCCATGGAAGCGATGCCCAGAGACGCCGCAGTCCCCAGCACGGTGGCGATGACCGCCGAGAACAGTGCCAGATACAGCGATACCCACAGCGCGTGCAGGATGGACTCGTTGTGGAGCAGGCTGGTGTACCACTTAAAGGTAAAGCCGGTAAAGAGGGCGTAGCCCTTGCTCTGGTTGAAGCTGAACACGACCATGTACGCGATGGGCAGGTACATGAAGCAGAAGAACAGGATGACATAGGCGCGCTGCATCAGACGCAGATGTTTCGTTTTCATCAGGACACACCCTCCATCTCATCCTCGTCGAAGCTGGACGTAAAGCTCATGCAGAGCAGCACGATGACCATCAGCACGAGGCTCATGGCAGAGCCGACATTGAGGTTGTAGCTGTTGCCGAGGAACTGCATCTCGATCAAATCGCCGATGAGCAGGTTGGAACCGCCGCCCAGCATACGGCTGATAACGAAGGTGGACACCGCCGGGACGAACACCATCGTGATGCCGGTGCTGATGCCGGGGATGCTCATGGGGATGAGCACCCGGAACAGAGTCTTGGTGGTGGAAGCGCCCAAGTCCTGCGCTGCCTCCACGATGCTCTGGTCGATTTTGGTCATGCTGGTGTAGAGGGGCAGGATCATATACGGCACATAGTTGTACACCATGCCCAGCACCACAGCGCCGGAGGTATTCAGCATGTTGTAGGGTCCGAGGCCGAAGACGCCCAGAACGGCATTCACAGGGCCGTTGATGCTCAGCAGACCCATCCATGCGTAGGTACGGAGCAGGAAGTTCATCCACATGGGCAGCATCACCAGCATCAGCATGATGTGCTGCTTGTTGACGCGCAGCCGGGAGAGGAAATAGCCCACCGGAAACGCGATGATGAGGCAGACGACGGTGGAGATGAGGGCCAGCAGCAGGCTGCGGGCGAACACCGAGCCATAGCCGCTGACAGTCACCAGATTGTCCAGCGTAAAGCTGCCGGTGGAGTCGGTGAGGGCGTAATACACCACGATGAATAACGGCACCACCGTGAACAGCACCATCCATACAAAGTACGGATAGGCCAGTTTCTTATCGTAAATCTTCATGCAGCCTCACCCCTCCGAACGCGACATGATATGGATCTCGTTGGGGCCGATGCGCATACCGATGGTCTCACCGGGCGTGCAGGCGCGGGTGGAATGGATGAGCCACTCGCGGCCCTCACACTCCACATGCATCTCGAAGTGGACGCCCTTGAAGATGACGTCATTGACGACGCCCACCAGCTGGCCTTCCACCGGGGAGACCACTTCAATATCTTCGGGGCGGACGACCACCTGTACGCTCTCCTCCCGGGCAAAGCCGCGGTCCACACAGGGGAACTCGACGCCCGAGAAGGAGACGAGGAAATCACGGTGCATCACGCCGTCCACGATGTTGGAGTCGCCGATGAAGTCAGCAACAAAGGCGTTCTTGGGCTCGTTGTAGATGTCCTCGGGGGTGCCGATCTGCTGCACCTTGCCGCCGTTCATGACGACGACGGTGTCGGACATGGTCAGGGCCTCTTCCTGGTCGTGGGTGACGTAGATGAAGGTGATGTTCATCTCGCGCTGCAGGCGCTTGAGTTCCAGCTGCATCTCTTTGCGCAGCTTGAGGTCCAGGGCGCCCAGAGGCTCGTCGAGAAGCAGGATCTCCGGCTCATTGACCAGGCTGCGGGCGATGGCCACGCGCTGCTGCTGGCCGCCGGACATCTGGCCGATGCTGCGGCGCTCGAAACCCTTCAGGCCCACGACTTCCAGCATATCCCGCACTTTGCGGCGGATGGTCTCTTCGTCCATCTTCTTGAGGCGGAGGCCGAAGGCCACATTCTCAAAGACGTTCAGGTGGGGGAACAGCGCGTATTTCTGGAACACGGTGTTCACCGGACGCTTGTAGGGCGGTACGCCTGTGATGTCCTCTCCTTTCAGCAGCACTTTGCCGGACGTCGGTTCCAGAAAGCCCGCGATGAGGCGGAGGGTGGTGGTTTTGCCGCAGCCGGAGGATCCCAGCAGCGTCACAAACTCTTTGTCATGGATGTCGAGGTTCAGCCCATCCAGGATGCGCTGACCATCAAATTCCACTACGATGTCTCGCAGCGAAACGATCACCGAGTTGTTCATTTTTTCCTATATCCTCCTTGTAACTCAGATACGAAAAAAGACAGGGGTTTACTCCCCCATCCTCTCGTACCAGGGTGACTCATCCCCGCACAACATCCATGACGACCGTAACATTGCGCAGTTATTCTGCCCTGTCTTGTCTATCTTAAACAATCTTTGTCAAAATGTCAATCACTCTGCTGATGTTTGCCGAAACTTTGACTCCGAGGGGGCTTTTCCCACCCGGGTTTTACATCAATTTTGCATATAGCGTTTCCTTATACAGCATAAAAGCACCTACAGTGCAGAACTGCGGGTGCTTTTGGGATAAATTCTCAGGTGTCGGCTTTCAGCTGCCGGGCCGTCAGGCAGAGAGCCTGCACGGTCTGGCCGTCCACGGTGTAGACAGAGCTGTCGCCCGACACCATCATATAATAGCCGTCGGTGCCGATGGCATACGTCAGGGTGACAGTGCCGTCAGCTGTCGTCACCTCTGCTGTCACCAGCGGGGCGTCGAAGCCACAGGAGGAAAGGTCGGCGGCAGTGTCCTGCCCGGTGACATAGCTGGCCAGTGCGGCCAGCAGAGCGTCCGTCTTGTCGATGTCCAACGCAGCATCCGGCTCATCTGTGAGCTGCCAGACGGTCTGGTAGGTGGTGCTGTCGGCCTCCGTGGGCTGGGATACGGATTGCAGCTTGATCGTCTCGCCGCTTTGGAGGGTATAGCGCACGTCCTCGATGTCCGAGACTGTGATACCCGCCGGGCTGAACGCCCCAAAGAGCTCCGCCTTCGTCTGCTCCATGCAGCGGAACCTGGCCGCGTCCACGGTATAGACAGCGTCGCCGCCCTCCCGCCGGACGTACACATCCCCGGTGACGGGGTTCTCCGCTCCCACGGTAAGGGTGGTACTCTCCCCCGCCGCCGAAACATTTACGACAAGCCGGGGCGCGTCGAAGCCATAGTCCTCGCCGGGCTGCGCCTCGAGCTGGCGCCTGGCCTTCATGCCTGCCAGCGCGATCCAGATAGTGTTGCAGGCCGAATCATCCATATGGTAGGCCGGGTCCTCGGTCAGCGTCCAGCCGTCGTCAGAGGGCCGGAGCGTCAGCGTATCGCCGCCATACTGGATGGAGACGCTTTCCAGCGTGGCGGTGGTCACATCCAGCAGCGGGATGCTGCCGTCCTCGGCCTCGCTGGCGGCCTGTTCGGCCTTCTGGTTCGCGTGGGTCAGCAGGGCCAGCGCCGCCCCGGCGGCGAGGACGAATACCAGCAAAACGATGAGGGTATGCTGTTTTGCTTTCATGGCGTGCCTCCTTACTTGCGGCGGCGCAGCAGCACCACCACTGCGCCCACGGCCAGCACAGCCGCCGGGAGGATGAGGACGAACAACAGACCCAGCACAGCGGCGGTGTGGCCCGAGATGGTGATGGGCGCAGCTTCCAGTGCCTTGGACTCCACGAGGGTGGTCCCCTCCTGCCCGGCCAGAGAGGCTGCGCAGCCCTGCAGGAAGGTCACGTTGCCGGGAACGGTCTGATAGACGGCCTCGTTGTCCATGTTGCCGCAGTTGACCCAGATGACCTCTGCGCCGGTGCTGTTATTGGAAGCATAGGCTGCCAGTGCAAAGGGGCCGTCGGGGTCGCCGTCTTCCTGCTCGGCGGTGGTCATCTCATAGCCCGCCGCCTTGCTATAGGAGCTCTCGGTACTGACCAGCAGAGCTTCCGAGGCGATGCCCTCCGTTTCAGTGATGGTGATGCCCTGCGCCATCTGCAGCAGGACGCGGCGGCTGGTGTCGATGCCGTCCAGCGTGCCGCTCTCGGTGTCGGTGGCGTAATCCGGCAGCAGATAGTAGGGGTAACCGTTCAGGTAATGGCCGCTGTCCCCTTCCACCACAAGGCCGGTCGTGCGGGTCAGGCCGAACTCGGCCATCAGGGCGTCAAGGTTCGGGGTGGAGTAATAGCTGTCGGTGGTGAGCATCAGATGTCCGCCATTTTTCAGGTAGGCGCGCAGGACCGACATCTCATCCACGAGGCCGCCCACCGATGCAAAGTCCTGCTGCGGGTCATTGATGATAAGCAGGTCGCAGTCGTCCGGGATGGTGTCCGTCAGCAGGTCGAGGGGGCTGACGGAGAGGTTCTGGCCTTCCAGCGCATCGGTCAGGGTATCGGTGAGGCGCTGTTCGCCGTGGTTCGTCGTGTAGTAGGCGTGGAGCTCTTCGCCGCTGGTGATGCGGTAGATGGCAGCGGTGAGCTTATTTTCGCCGCCAAAGGTCACACTGTAGCTGCCGGTGGTGTAGTAGTCGGAGTAGTCATAATCGTAGAGGTCGGACGCCGCCAGCACGGCGCTCTTCTCCCCCGAGACGAGGATGAGACTGCCGTTCTCAGCCGACTGCACACCGTACTGGGCGGCGAAGGTCGGGTAGACGGCGGGGTCTTTCGTCTCCCATTTGATGTGGCCGCTCTCGGAGGCGTAGCGGTCCAGCAGCTTTGTGATGATGGCGTCCTCGCTGCCCGTCTCTGCCAGATAGTAGATGGTGACATCCTGCGTCAGGGCGTGGGCGATGTCCTTGGAGCTGTCGCTGAGGGTGTAGAGCCCGGCTTCCGAGAGGTCGAACTCGGTGTACTTCGTCGGAACGGCCCGGACGATGAGGTTGAGCAGGACGGCCAGCACGACCACCAGCACCGTGACCGCCGATACATAGATGCCGCTGCGTATCCGCAGACGTTCCAGCGAGCCCGCGCTTTTTTTCTCAAATTTCTTCATAGTCTGCCCCCTCTCAGTTCCAGCGGCGCTTCTCGATGCCCTGCGCCGTAAAGAAGAGGAAGAGCACCGTCACCGTCAGATAATAAACCAACGTCGGGATGGAAAAGCTGTTGTTGACGAACTCCTCAAAGGGCGCAAACAGGCAGAGGGCGCTCAAGACAGCACTGAACGCCTCGGTGAGCCATGCGCTGCGCAGCAGGAACAGGGCGCTCAGCCCGGCGCAGAGGGCCGCAAAGCAGAAGCAGCCCAGCGTGAAGCTCCGGGTGCGCAGGCCCACCGCAAGGGAGGCTCCCGCCGACAGAGCCGTAAAGACCACCAGTGCCACGGCGCTCCCGGCGTTGAACATACTGAGGAGGCTGGGCATCATATAGGCCAGCAGCAGAGCCGAAAAGCCCATGACTGCCGCGATGATCTGGTTCTCCGTGAGGCCGGAGCAGAACTCGCAGACGGCAATAGCCGCACAGCCCAGCAGGAAATAGCACAGCAGCGCAGCGAAATTTGCCCCGCAGGCCGAGGCCGTGCCGCCCAGAAGCCAGAGCACGACGATCATGACGCCGTCGGCCAGACAGGGCAGCGCGAACACGGTACAGAGTGCCAGATACTTGCCCACCACGATGCCCCACACGGACACCGGGCTGGTGAGAAGCAGCTGGTCGGTGCGGGCGCGGCGCTCTTCGGCCAGCGAGCGCATGGCCAGCACCGGGAAATAGAGCAACAGCATGAAGATCGTGCGGTAGAGCGTATAGTAGCCAAAATCCGTCAGGCCGTAACCGAGGTTCAGGGCCAGAAAATAGATGCCGGAAGCCGCCAGCAAAAAGGCCGTGAGCACATAGCCCATCATTCCGTGAAAAAAGCTGCGCAGCTCCCGCTTGTAGATGGCAAGCATCGAATCAGTCCTCCTTTTTATCCGAAGTCTCTTCCGGAGCCGTCAGCTCAAGGAAGAGCTCTTCCAAATCGCGCTCTTCGGCGGCAAGGTCCACGACAGCGGCCAGATGCCCCTGCGACAGGATAAGCGCCTTATCACAGACGGCCTTCACTTCACTGAGGATGTGGCTGGACAGGATGACCGTGTGGGTTCGGCCCAGCTCCCGGATGAGGCGGCGCAGCTCGATGACCTGCGCCGGGTCGAGACCCACGGTGGGTTCGTCCAGAATGATGAGCTGCGGACTGCCCAGCAGCGCCTGCGCCACGCCCACCCGCTGGCGGTAGCCCTTCGAGAGGCTGCGGATGAGCCGGGGCAGAACGTCTTCCAGACCGGTACGGCGGGCGGCAGACTGCACCTGCGCCGGGCGGTCTGCTTTCTTGACGCCTTTCAGTTCGGCGGCAAAGTCGAGATATTCGGCCACCGTCATCTCCGGGTAAAGGGGCGGCTGTTCCGGCAGATAGCCCACGCAGGCCTTGGCGGCGTCGGCTTCCTCGGGCAGCGGATGGCCCGCCACCGTCACCTGCCCCTCCGTGGCGGCGAGGTAGCCGGTGAGGATGTTCATGATGGTGGACTTGCCGGCACCGTTCGGTCCCAGCAGGCCGTAGATGACGCCGTCCTCCACCGTGAAAGAGATGTCGTCCACTGCAAGGCGGCTGCCGTATTTCTTGGTGAGGTGGGATACTTCTATCACAAAAAACGCTCCTTCTCTGCGGGTGTCCCCGGGAATATCTGCATCATTTTAGCCCGAAAATGTGTCAGAAATAAGATAAACCTGTGTGCGTTTCCAAATATTGTTTCTTTTGCGCTGATGCGGCAGTTTTCGCGGCCGGACGCAAAAAGAGCGCCGCTCCCCGCAAAGGGAACGACGCTCTTGGAAGCCTTGTAATTGTTGCAATTACTTACGGCCGAAACGCTTGTTGAAGCGCTCAACACGTCCGCCGGTGTCGACCAGCTTCTGCTTACCAGTGTAGAAAGGATGGCACTTGGAGCAAACTTCGACGTGGATCTCGGGCTTGGTGGAACGAGTCTTGATGACGTTGCCGCATGCGCAGGTGATGGTGCAGTCAACGTAGTTCGGATGGATACCCTGTTTCATTCTTTTCACCTCATTTCTGGTTCTGACTTATTGGGGCCATATTTAATGTATGTGCCCATCACAACCTTCAATATCGGCTACCCCCTCGAGCGGCCTTGGAAACGATTGCCTTAATATTATATCACTCTCCAAAAAAATTGCAAGAGGATATTTTGACTTTTTTGCACTTTTTTCTGGAAAGTCCTTCTCTCCGCCCCGGAAAACGAACAAGCCCGGCAGAAAACTCTGCCGGGCCGTTTCTGATTCCTCCAGCCTCACCTGGGAATGGGCGTTCCGGCTCCCGCAGGACGGCTGCTTTCCGCAAAAGCAGCCGTCAGAGCCAGAGTTCCAAGACAAGGCTTATCTGCATCGCATCCGAAAGACACGATGAAACGAATTTACTGGACAAAGTAAATGCCGCCGGCACCCTCCACATCCGAGATGGCGACCATGAGCAGCTCGCCCTCGTCCGTCCAGGTAAAGATGCAGGCGTAGCGCAGCTCCTCGCCGTTGTAGTCGAAGATGACGCCCACGCTGCCGTCGTCGAGATACTGGTAAGTGCCGTTCAGCGTGCCGCCGCCCTGGATCATCTTTGCGCCGCCTGCGGCATCAAAGGTGAACTGCAGCGTGCCGCTGTATGCCGCCAGAGACTCGTCCATCTCGGCCTGGGTCATCTCGCTGCCGTCGATGTAGCCGCCGGCAAACGACCAGACCGTGTTGCTCATGTCCGGCGTGTCTGCCTGCGGAAGCTCCCACAAAGAGTTTTCCTCTTCCAGCACAGCTGCCGTAGGGGCTGCATCCACAGAGATGGCCGGCGCGGCCAGCACCGGTGTCGAAAGCGAGGCCAGAAGTGCCGCGCTGAGTGCAAGAGAAGTGATACGTTTCATAAAACTTTTCCTCCTTGTGCGATATTCGGAGAGCACATTTTGTCTGGTTCTAGTATACTCTTTTCTGCCCCTGCGGCGGACAGTTTGACACGATTCGCCCCGAAACTGCGCTCAATCGACCCGGCTCACAGGGAAACGCGGAGGATGAATCTGCCGTCCTGCACCGAGAAATCCGAAAGCCCTTTATATTTTTCCACAATGGCGCAGATGCTGCGCACGCCAATGCCGTGTCCTTCAGCGTGGGTCACCGGCAGGCCGTTTTCAAACTGTATTCCCTCCGGACAGGGATTGACGAACTGCAAAAAGAGATGCCCGTTCTTTTCCCGGGCAGTAACTTCAATGTATGCAGGGCCATTCTCTGCTTTCATCCTGCGGCAGGCCCGGAGCGCATTTTCCAGCGCATTGGAGAGCAGCACGCAGAGGTCTGTCTCGGCCACCGAGATAAGCTGCGGGATATGAGCCTGAATGTTGAGCAGCACACCGCAGCTCTCCGCCCGGCCTGCAAAGGACGAGAAGATGAGGTTCGCAGCCTCGTTCTCGCAGTAGGTCGTCACCTTGCTGGCCTCTATCTCGGAGCAGATGCTTTGGATGTACTCCTGTGCCTGCTCTCCCCTGCCGTTCTCGATGCAGGCGGAGATGTATTGCAGATGGTGGCGCAGGTCGTGGCGGTAGGCGCGAGTCTGCTGCTGCGAGGTGCGCAGGGCCTCGATCTCCCGCACCGCCTGGCCGACCTGCAATTTGAGGTTGTTCCGGGTCTGTTCCAGCTGGCCGCGGGTGCGCTCCTCTGCCGAGACCCGGAGGACAAAGACGATATATGCCACGCTGCACACGAAGGGCATGAATTCCACCGCCGCCTGATTGCCCTGGGCGAGAAGGTCGGTGTAGATGCGGGTCACATAATCGAAAAGGTAGCCTGCCAGCGGCACTACGCCGAACAGAAGCTGCATCGAGCGCGGATACCGGGCAAAGCTGCGGGCCGCCGGTGCAACATAGCGCAGCAATACCGCCAGCAACGGCAGCGTGACCACCATCTCGACGGCGGGCTGCAGCCAGTCGATGCCCGGCACCATCGCAATGACCAGCAGCGCCACCCAGCGCCGGAGCTGACAGCACAGATACGCCGCCAGCACCGAGATGGTGGGCCAGAGCCATTTTCCGCTGAGGACACTGAGGATGATGGCGAGCGGCAGATGGGTGGTAAGCGGATACGCCTCCTGCATCGCCATCCAGCTACCCTTATAAGTAATAAGCGCCTGCATCAAGAGCATAGCTGCTGAGCCGACCGCCAATATAATGCAGTTTTTCTTCGTCCAGTTGATGTCACAGAACGCCGCCGAGAGTGCGATGCCAAAGAGCGCCACGGCAACACCGTTTGGTACAGTAAGAGCGTTCACTACATGACCACCTGCTTTCGGTCAAAAATATAGCTCAGGTAGCGGTCCTTCGTTTCCGAATACTTCCCGTGGGGCAGCGGCACCACGGCTCCGTCCTGCATCGTGATGGAGCGGGCTGCGATGTTGGCGATATACTCCATATTGATAAGGAAGGAGCGGTGGGGACGGAGGAAATTCGGGTATTCCACGAGCTGGTCACAGAGGTCGTCCAGCCGGCCCATGCTTTCCAGCATGACGCCGTTGTTCAGGTGAAACGTGAGCGTCCGCCCCATCACCTCGCAGTAGACCAGCTCTTCCAGCTCCAGGCGGACGATGCCGCTCTTGCTCCGGAGGATGAGGCTGTGCTTCTGCTCCCTGGTGCAGGCCGCACAGGCCGAGTCCATCAGGCGGAAAAAGTCCTCTCTCCGGATGGGCTTGAGCTGGTAATACCATGCATCCACCGCGTAGGATTCCACCGCAAACTCCGTGCTTGAAGTAAGGAAGATGATCTTCACATTCGAGTCATATTCCCGTATCTCCCGGGCCGCAGCCATCCCGTTTTCGCCCGGCATCAGGACATCCAGAAGGATGATGTCGAAGCGCGTTCCCTTCTCCACCTCCGCCATCAGCTCGACCGGGCTTTGATAAGACGTATGGGCAAAGTCCTGCCCGCGGTCAGCAGCATATTCTTCCAGCAGAGCTTCCAGCCGTCTGGTCTCTTGGTTCTCGTCGTCACAAAATGCGATCTTCAGCATAAGGGGATCTATCCGTTCCCTTCTTTGTTTATTCTGTTCTATAGTATAGAGATTCTTGCTTTTTTCGTCAAGTTGTGATGGCAGCCCACTGGGCTGATTGCTTGCCGCCTGCGGGTGGCCGTGCTGATCCGCCAACGATCACTTTTGCACATAAAACGAGCCTCCTGCATTGGAAAATCGATGCAGGAGGCCTGTTATTACCATATTATGAGGGAACCGTAATTTATAATTTCGCACCCGGCAACAAATGAAAAATACCACAGGAAAATGACGCAGAAAAATATTCTTTTCAACCCGCCTGCTGCCGCTTATCCAGGCGCATCTTATCCGCAATCATCGCGATGAACTCCGAGTTGGTCGGTTTACCGCGCAGGTTGTGGATGGTGTAGCCGAAGTAGCTGTTCAGGGTGTCCACATCGCCACGGTCCCATGCCACCTCGATGGCGTGGCGGATGGCGCGCTCTACCCGGCTGGCGGTGGTGCCGTTTTTCTTGGCGATCTCCGGGTACAGGCGCTTGGTGACGGCGTTGATGTACTCCGGCTCGTTCATGGTGAGCAGGATGGCATCCCGCAGGAACTGGTAGCCTTTGATGTGGGCAGGGACGCCGATCTGATGCAGAATGTCCGTGACCTTCAGCTCGTCGCTGTCCACGCTGGCCGTGATAAGCCGCTTCTGGTGGCCGTGGGCGACCTTGAGCACCCGGCTGGCAAGGACATTCTCGTCGAAGGGTTTGACAAAGTAGTAGGCGAAGCCCTCATCCAGCAGCTCCTGGACCATTTCCTCGCTCTGGAAGGCGCCGGTGACGAAAAACGTGGTGTGCGTTTCGCCGGCGGCGACATATTTCTGCTTGACGGCCAGAGCATCCAGCCCGGGCATGAAGGCATCCAGCAAAACCACCTGCGGCCGCACCACAAGCATCTTCTGCAAAACCTGAAGGCCGTCTTTTTCCACGACGGTCACTTCTACGCCTTTTTGCTCCAGTGCCTCTCGACAGGCTGCCGTAACATCCGCACTGGTATCCGACATCAAAAATCTTACTTTATCCATCGTACTATCCTCCAATGTGTGCAGTTCCCTTTACAGTCTAGATTTTACCATATTTTACCATGGATTGCAACAGGAAATTTTTACATTTTCTGGAATTTTCACAAAAATCTTCTTGTTCATTCTGCGGTCTGCGCTTCGGCACCGTTTTGAACGGCGTTTTTTGCCTGTTCGAGCATCGTCTGGGCGAAAATCCCGTAGCCTCGGGTGGGGTCATTGACCAGAACATGGGTCACAGCACCCACGAGGCGCCCATTTTGGAGGATGGGGCTTCCGCTCATGCCCTGCACGATGCCGCCGGTCGCAGACAGAAGCGAAGGGTCGGTCACCCGGATGACCAGATTCCGGCGAGGGTCGGCGTCGCTGACCCGCTCGATCTGGATGCGGTAAGCGCGGGGCGCTTCCCCCTCGATGGTAGCCCATATCTCAGCGGGGCCGGTGACGACTTCCTGCGCGAACGCGATCTCCCGCAGCTGGCCCGAGAAGTGGGTGCGCGTCGTGCCGTAGACGCCGTTTTCGCCGTTGATGCGGATGGTGCCGATGGCGTGGGCGCTCAGGAAATGGCCCTTTAGCTCACCGGGGCTTCCGGCCGTTCCGGCACTGCAGCCGGTTATCTCGCAGGGAACGATCTCGCCGCTGCGCAGGGCGACGCTTTCGCCGGTGTCGCTGTCGCTGATGGGGTGGCCCAGTCCCGCAAATACGCCGAGCTCCTCGTCGGCGAAGGTCAGTGTACCCACGCCGGCGGAGGAGTCCCGCACCCACATTCCGGCCCGCCACTGCCCGGCAGCACCGTCCCACACCGGGGTCAGGGTAGTCAGCTTCTGCTCGCCGCTGCGGATATACACGACCTCCACGGACTGCCCCTCGGCAGCGTCCAGGGCTTCCTTTACGGCTTCATTGCTCTCGGTGCGGGTCTGCCCGATGCAGATGACTCGGTCACCGAGGTGAAGCCCGGCCTCCTTGGCGGGATTCGATGTCCCGCCGCCAGCCTGCCCGATCTCCGAAAATCCCACGATGAGCGCCCCTTCGGAGAACATCTTGACGCCGAACGGTGTACCGCAGACGGTCACTCTGGGCCGCTCTGTCACCACCGCCCGGATGGTTTTGATGGGGAGCCACCCGCCCAGCGTCAGCGTCGTCTGGTAGCTGCCCACCGCCCGGGTGCTGGCAACATTCTGGCTCCCATGGCCACGCTGTGGCTCGACCCATGCAAAGCGGGGGAGATATAAGGCTTGTCCCGGCTCCAGATAAACTCGGTCCGGCAGACAGCTGTACAGCCAGCCCAAAGCTGACGCAAGAGCCAGCAGCAGATATGCCGCCGCAAGCTTTGCCCGCTGCATTCTCTTCACGCCCATGGCCTCCCTCGCTGTTTTTGGGGTTATTATGCGGAGGCAACGAGGGAATTATCCTTCGGCAGTTGACTTTTGCGGCGAATCTTGCTACTATAAATAAAGTTTCCGTGCGGGAGTGGCGGAATGGCAGACGCGCTGGTTTTAGGCACCAGTTCCAACGGAGTGAGGGTTCGACCCCCTTCTCCCGCATAAAAAATGACCTCAAGCTCAGGCTTGGGGTCATTTTTTATCCTGCGGAGAAGAGGGGTCGAACAGCACGGCCGCCCGCAGGCGGCAAGCAATCAGCCCGGTGCAACGGCGACGACCGCAGCCAGCGGCTGAAACAGGGAGGAGCTGTTGGGGCCGCGTTCTGATTTTTCAAAGCCCTGCCAAGGGGCTGCGGAAAAATCAGCTAACGCAACCCGTCGCTGTTGCTTAGTGCGCGGGTCCCACGAGTCAGGAATGTCTACGGGGACCGCAGCCGCTGATGGCCCCAAGCTTAGGCTTGAGGTCATTTTTTATCTTGCGGAGAAGAGGGGGCGAACAGCACGGTCGCCCGATGGTTCGTACTATGATATGGACAAATAATCCCCTTGATGAATCAGGCCGCTGTCTCTGTTTTACGGAGACGACGGCCTGATTCATTATTTTTGACTACTTTTTGTCCCAGGGAAACCCCGGAAAAATCCTGCTATGACCTACTTTTTCTGACTACGATCCTGACTACAAAGTACCCGGCAAAAGCAGGCAGTATCTGATACGCACAGACAACAAAAAAATCCACGAAACATCGATTTTTCATCGACATTCCGTGGATATTTTCTGGTGCGAGGGAGGGGATTTGAACCCCCAAGGATAAACCACACGCACCTCAAACGTGCGCGTCTGCCAGTTCCGCCACCCTCGCATATGAAGTTTTGATGCAATCCGTGTTTTCTAACAGCTCTGAGGTTCAAGCCGTATCGCTGACTGCTCAAGTATAATACCATACTCCCCCGGCGATGTCAAGCGTTTTCATAGATTTTTTTGCCATTCATATCTTGTAAATGGAGTTTCCGTGCAGAAATGACTTAAGAAGGAGGTTTTTGGAAATGACTTTTTTCAAATCCAGCAAACATCAAAGATTGTTGTGGAGCCTTTTGCTGCTTTCTGTCGGGGCGGCGGCGGGGTTCGGACTGGGGATATTCTGCGATGCAGAGCCGCCCGTAGGCTGCCGGGAGAGCGACCTGACCCCGGTGCCGGACGAAAGCTTCGTCTCCCCTGCCTCGGCGTCCTCCGTAGAAACGTCCCCGGAGCCGATGCCCGAGAAGTGGGTCTGTCTGACCTTCGACGACGGCCCCAGCAAGACGACGCCGGACGTTCTGTCCGCGCTGAACAGTGCCGGAGTAAAGGCGACCTTCTTTGTAGTCGCCACCGGCAACAACGAAAAATATCTTCCCCTCATCTCTGAGGCTGCTGCCGCCGGACATCAGATCGCGCTCCACTCCGCCTCCCACGAGTACAGCGACATCTACCAGAGCGCGGACGCTTACTGGAAGGACATCGACCTGTTAAAGGAACGCCTCTCCCCTTACGTCCGGGCCGACGGCCTGCGGTATCTGCGCTTCCCGGGCGGCAGTACCAACACCGTGAGCCGCCGCTACGGCGGGCGCGGGCTGATGCAGCAGCTCAAAGAAGAAGTCACTGCAAAAGGCTACGCCTATGTAGACTGGAACGTCTGCGCCGAGGACGCTGTGGGCGGCAAGCCCAGTGCAGGCACCATCTTCCGCAACATCGTGCGGGAGACCGGCGAGCAGACCCAGTGCATCGTGCTGATGCACGACTCGGCCACCACCCGCACCACTGCCGAAGCCCTGCCCGACATCATCCAGTGGTACAAGGACAACGGTTTCGCCTTCCTCACGGTAGAGCAGACCGTCCCCCTGCCCACGACATAGCAAAAAGCCCCGGAGGGCCTGCCAGACGGCAGACTTTCCGGGGCTTTGATGCGTAGAAGCAGCTTACTCAGCGGCCTGATTGAACAGGACGAAGGCACGATAAGCCATGTACAGGTCAGTCTTGTGGATGACCTCGAAGGGAGAGTGCATGGACAGCACAGGCACACCGATGTCGATGACGGGGATGCCGCGGTTGGCAACATACTTTGCGATGGTGCCGCCGCCGCCCAGGTCGAGGCGGCCCAGCTCACCGATCTGCCATGCAACGTCGTCGGCGTCCATCATGCGGGTGACATAGCCCACCAGCTCGGCAGAAGCGTCGTTTGCAGCGCTCTTGCCGCGGCTGCCGGTGTACTTGAACAGCGCGATGCCGCGGCCTGCGTAGGTGCCGTTCATCGGCTCGAAAGCGCTGGCCCAGCTCGGGTCGTAAGCAGCGGTGACGTCGGCGGACAGGCAGACACTGTTGCGGAAAGCAATGATGTCGTCCTGACCGGCGGTGCGGCAGAGCTCCTGCATGAAGTGGAAGACGTACATGCTCTGCATACCGGTGACGCCGTCAGAGCCGATCTCTTCCTTATCGGTCAGGACGCAGACGGTAGTGAAGGCGGGATTCTTGGTGGCGATCTCGGCCATCAGAGCGGGATATGCATCGACGCGGTCATCGTGACCGTAGGCGCCGATCATGGAGCGGTCGAAGCCGACGTCGCGGGACTTATAAGCGGGGACGATCTCGATTTCAGCGCGTGCAAAATCCTTCTCGGTGATGCCGTACTTCTCGTTGAGGAGGATCATGGTGTTCAGCTTGACAGCTTCCTTCACTTCCTCGTCGTCCACAGCGTCGGAGCCGATGAGGATGTTCAGTTCCTCGGCGCGGATGCCGTCGCTCAGCTTGCGCTCGCTCTGCTCAGCGCCCAGATGGGGCAGCAGGTCGGTGATGCAGAAGACGGGATCGTTCTCGTCCTCGCCCACGTTCACAGAGACGGTGGTGCCGTCAGCGCGGGAGAACACGCCGTGGATCGCCAGCGGCATGGTACCCCACTGGTACTTGCGGATGCCGCCGTAGTAGTGGGTCTTGAAGTAGCTGAAGTGGTCGGACTCGTACAGCGGGGTCGGGCGCAGGTCCAGACGGGGGCTGTCGGTGTGAGCGATGACCAGATGGAAGCCGTCCTCGAAGCTGCGGGTGCCGATGGTGGAAGCCACGATGGCCTTGCCCAGCTGGCTGAAATAGACCTTGTCGCCGGGGGCGTAGGTCTTCTTCGGGTCGAACTGCTGGTAGCCTGCGTCCTTGAGCATCTGCTCGCTCTCAGCGGCCACCTCGCGCTCGGTCTTGCCCGCGTCGAGGAATTTCTTGTAGCCCTCAGCGAATGCGTGGGCCTCCTGCTTGACGGCGGCGGACTTGTCGCCGACGTAAGCGGGCTTAAACAGCAGCTTTTCAGCCAGCTGCTGGTTCGGAGTTTTTTCTGCCATAGGATCTCTCCTGCCTTTCTGTTTTCTTACACTTGTTATCTATCAAAGACCCGCAGGTTTTTGGCCTGTCGGTTCTTCTTCATTGGTTGAGATTCAGCCGCCGTAGAGCCGGGTATAGACGGCGTAGCTGGCGGTTATCTTTTCGACGTAATGGTGCATCTGGTTATAAGGGAAGCCTTTCAGGGTCTGCCCGTCGGAGGAATGCTCTTCCATCCGCAGCAGGTTGTCTACCGTCCCCCATCCGCTGTGGTAGGCGGCGGCAGCGGTAGCCACATCGCCGCCGTACCGCTCCATGCAGAGATGGATGTAGTAGCAGCCGAAGCGGATGCTGACGTCAGGGTCGTAGAGGTCATCGAAGGTCAGGCCCTCATCCGGCGCAATTTTGCTGCGCAGCCAGATAAAGGTCTCCTCGGTCATCTGCATCAGCCCCCGGGCCTCCACGCTGGAAGTGGCGGCGGGGTCGAAGCCGCTCTCCGTGCGGATGAACGCATAGACCAGCAGCGGGTCGAGCTCGTATTCTGCGGCCCACTGCTCCACCTGCCGGCTGTATTTGCGGGGGTAGAGCAGCCGGTCGGCCTCCCGGGCGAGGGGCGGCAGAGCCATCAGGAGCACTGCCGCGATGCAGACCAACACCACCAGTCTGCGCAGCAGTCGGAACAGCGTTTTCAAGCGCGGCATCCCTCCCCGATGAGAGCGTCACAGAGCTCGTTTGCTGCCTTCGCCAGCGCCTCACGGGTGGAGGTGTTGGGCAGGATGTAGTCTGCCTTGGCGGTCAGCACAGCCTCTGGCGTCTGGGCGTTGAGGCGGCGGGCGGCCATCTCAGGCGAGATGCCGTCCCGGGCCGCGATGCGCTCCATGCTGACTTCAAACGGTGCCGTGACCACGCAGAGCTTGTCGCACTCGGCCTCTGCCGCCGTGCCGATGATGACCGCGCCGTCCAGCACAAAGAGCTTCGCCCCCGCCTGCTGCGCGGCCTGTTTGGCGGCGCGGATGCGGCGGACGATCTCCGGGTGGGTCAGCGCGTCGAGCGCAGCTTTCCCCTCGGGCGTTGCAAAGGCGCGGTCGGCCAGCAGGCGGCGGTCGAGGGTGCCGTCTTCCTTTATAATATCTGCCCCGAAGCGCTCAGCCAGCTGGGGCAGCAGCGGTGAACCCGGAAGCAGTATCTCGCGGGAGAGCTGGTCGGCGTCGGCCAGCGGGATGCCCCGGGCCGCGAACACCGCCGTGACCGTCGATTTGCCGCAGCCGCTGCGGCCGGTGATGCCCAGCGTCATCATAGCTTTATCACCCGGAACGCGGCCGCACGGATGAGGCGGTTATAGACGGCCATGGACAGGCCGTCTTTCTGGGGGCAGCGGGCGTAGACCACAGCATCGCCCTGCTCATCCAGCGCACGCAGGGAGCGGAAGATGTGTTTTGCCTGGTCGGCTCCGTCGCCCTCCCGGCCATACTCCACACAGGGTACGCCCAGCTTTTCGGCCTCGCCGGTAAAGCAGAGGCAGCTGGGATTCTCAGCGGCGTGGGCATCCACATAGGCTTTGAACTGCTCAAAGGTGCCATCCAGAAGGGTCACATCTGCCTTGGGGGCGTAGTGCTTATACTTCATGCCGGGGCTGCGGACGACCGCACCCTCCGGCAGCTTCTCGAGGATGGCCTTGGAGACTTCCACTTCCTCGCCCAGCGCACGCTCGAGGTCTTCCAGCGTGATGTGGCCGGGACGGAACAGAGTGGGCTTTTCGCCCACCACCGACACGACCGTAGACTCCACGCCCCAGTCGCACTCGCCGCCGTCCAGAATGAGGGGCAGCCGGCCGTCCATATCGGTAAAGACGTCCTGTGCGTTGGTGGGGCTGGGCTTGCCGGAGAGGTTGGCCGACGGGGCCGCAAAGGCGCAGCCGCTGGCTTTGATGACGGCCCGTGCCACCGGGTGGCTGGGCATCCGGATGCCCACGGTGTCCAGACCGGCACAGCACTCCGCTGCCACCTCGGGGCCGCGGGGCATGATAATGGTCAGCGGGCCGGGACAGAACGCTGCCATCAGCAGCTGGGCGCGTTCCGGCACTTCGCTGACGAGGCCGTGCAGCATCTCAGGGCCTGTGACGTGGACGATGAGGGGATTGTCCTGCGGACGTCCCTTCGCCACAAAAATCTTGCTCACGGCCTCGCCGTTGCGGGCATCGGCCGCGATGCCGTAGACTGTCTCGGTAGGCAGGGCTACCAGCTCGCCCTGCCGCAGAAGCTCGGCTGCGCGGGCAATACCCTCTGCGTCAGCCGGGCGGACTTCAGTATTGATACTCATACGAATCATCGCTCTTTTCTTCTGTAAAGCAATTATTCTTTACAGCTTTTCGTGCGCATTTCACGCATATTTATGTGTTTAGCTTTTGAAGTTTCTCGGCCTGCTCACGGGTGGCGAGGGCGTCGATGATGTCGTCCAGATTGCCGTCCATGATCTTGTCGAGATTGTGTACCGTCAGGCCGATCCGGTGGTCGGTGCAGCGATCCTGCGGGAAGTTATAGGTGCGTATCTTCTCGCTGCGGTCCCCTGTTCCCACCTGACCGGCGCGGTCGGCGTTGATGGCGTCCTGCTGCTCCTTCTGCTTCTGGGCCAGCAGGCGGCTGCGCAGGATCTCCAGAGCCTTGTCCTTGTTCTGGAACTGGCTGCGCTCGTTCTGGCACTCAACCACGGTTCCGGTGGGGATGTGGGTGACGCGGATGGCGCTGGACGTCTTGTTGATGTGCTGACCGCCCGCACCCGAAGAGCGGAAGGTGTCGATGCGCAAGTCCTTCATGTCCAGCGCAAAGTCAACCTCTTCGGCCTGCGGCATCACGGCCACGGTGGCCGTCGAAGTATGGATGCGGCCCTGCGTCTCCGTTTCCGGTACACGCTGCACCCGGTGGACACCGCTCTCGTACTTGAGGCGGTTGTAGGCGCCCCGGCCATTGACCGCAAAGACGGCTTCCTTGGTTCCGCCGAGCTCCGTCTCGTTGAGGTTCAGCAGCTCCATCTCCCAGCCCCGGCTCTGGACGTACATGGTGTACATCCGCACGAGGCTGTGGGCGAACAGCGCAGCTTCCTCGCCGCCGGCACCGGCGCGTATCTCCATGATGACGCTTTTCTCGTCGTTTGCGTCCTTCGGCAGCAGCAAAATTTTGAGATTATTTTCCAGCTCTGCCACATCCTGACTTTTTTCGCTCAGTTCCTGCTGTACCATAGCCTTAAAGTCCGCGTCGAGGGGCTCGTCCCCTTCCAGCAGGGCTTTTGCCTGTGCCAGGTGGTCCTGCGCAGTGGTGAGAGCGTGGTAAGCGTCCACCACCGGCTGTGCTTCATGGTACTCCTGCATCAGGCGGCGGAACTGCGCCGGGTCGGCGGCAGTTTCGGGCTGATTGAGACGGATAGAAAGTTCTTCGAACCGGCGGCAGACGGCCTCCATTTGGGAAGTCAGATTCGGCATATCAGGCAGTTCTCCTTACAAAACAGTTTCTGAATGTGCTGTGCCGCCGGGCTATTCCTGGCCCGGTTTGATGACCTTTTTGATGTTCTTCTCGATCTTCGCCCGGGGCAGCATGACCTCGCGGCCACAGCCCGTGCAGCGGATCTTGAAATCCATGCCCACCCGCAGCACCTCGAAGCTTGCTGCTCCGCAAGGGTGCTGTTTGCGGGTGAGGATGGTATCGCCGACTGCAATATCCATATTGAATCCCTCCTGTCTGCACATTTATAGTACAGGCCGTGTGTCCAAAAGAGAGACACACATCTATAGTATAATCCAAACTCGTATAAAATGCAAATGCAGCTGCATATGGTTTTGTAGCTGCAATGCTACCCAAAAAACAGAGAAAGAGGAATGAAAGATGATGCAAGCGTTTCGTACCGAAAACAACTACCGCAATGCTTCCCGCCTGAGCGCCGCCGAACTGCGGGCCGCGATGGCCAGCCGCGAGATCTTGCAGAGCACGGCGCTGGCCTTCGACACCCAGCGTCAGCTCCGGTTCGAGCTGGGCGGCTGCCGGGCTGTAATGCCCTTCGGGCAGTGCGCCGACGGGGCCGACACCGGCAGCGTACGGGACATCGCCGTACTGACGCGGGTAGGCCGACCCACCTGCTTTGTCATCGAGGGCATCGACACCGACGAAAACGGACAGCCTGTCTACCGCCTCTCCCGCGCTGAAGCACAGCGGATGTGCAAGGCCGAATACCTCGACCAGCTCCAGCCCGGCGACATCCTGCCCTGCATCGTGACCCACATCGAGCCCTTCGGCGCGTTCTGTGACGTAGGCTGCGGCATCAGCGCCCTTCTGCCCATCGACTGTATGTCGGTGAGCCGTATCTCCTCCCCTGCCGACCGGGTCAGCGTAGGGCAGCAGATACTCTGCGCCATCAAGAGCCGGGACGCACAGGGACGGTTCGTGCTGACCATCCGGGAGCTGCTGGGCACCTGGGCCGAGAACGCTGCCGCCTTTACGGTGGGCGAAACGGTGGTGGGCATCGTGCGGAGCGTGGAAGAGTACGGCACCTTCATCGAGATCGCGCCCAACCTCGCGGGCCTCGCCGAGAGCTGTCCCGACCTACGCCCCGGGCAGGCTGTGAGCGTCTACATCAAGAACATCCTGCCCGAGAAGATGAAGATAAAGCTCGTCATCGTCAACCACGCCCTCAGCCAGAGCCACCGCTTCGAGCTGCGGTACTTCATCACCGAGGGCCACCTCGATCACTGGCTCTACTCCACCCCCGAAAGCCACAAGCGCATCGAGACGGATTTTTCGGTCATGGCTTGCAATCCGGCGTGAAACCCTTTATACTATAGTTAATACTATAGAACACGGGAGATGGGAGTAACAATGGCCGCCAACGATGCTTTTACCGCCGGTGTGCGTCCCGGTGGGCTGACCAACAGCACCGAGATACGATTGCTGCTGTGTTATCTTGTCAAGAACGCCGGGCCTATCACACGGACGGAGATCGAAAACGCCCTGATGGAAGAGGCACTGGTGAATTATTTTGAGATCGGCTCCTGCCTGGACGACATCGCCAGGCAGCAGCTCGTGACGGTGGACGGCGACCGGTACACCATCACCGACAAGGGCCGGAAAGTGGCGCAGGAGCTGGCCTACGACCTGCCCCGCAGTGTGCGGGAAAAGGCGGTCGCCGCCGTGCTGCGCAGCCAGACCTGGGCGCGCAAGGAAGCCGAGTACAGCGCCCGCATCAGCGAAAAGGCCGACGGCCATTGCTCCGTGCGCTGTCAGGTGAAGGCTCTGGACAGTGAGCTGTTCTGTCTGGACATCGGCACTCCTGACCGGCTGAGCGCTGAGATGGTAAAAAAGCAGTTCATTTTGAAGGGCAATGAGATTTATCAGATGCTCATCACCAAATTGACCGAAGAAGAGAAATAGCACAAAAGTCCGCTGCACGTTGGTTTCGTGCAGCGGACTTTTTGTTAGATCAAGATACAGATGAGTCCGGTACAGCCCTCGTTGATGACCCGTTCCAGCGTCTCCTGCAAACGGCCCCGGGCCTCCTGCGGCATATGGAGCAGCTTGTTCTGCAGGCCGTCGTTGACCAGCTCGTGGAGGCTCTTGCCGAAGATGTTCGACTCCCACAGGCGTACGGGGTCGTCCTCGAAATCCTTCAAAAGGCTCTGCACGAGGTCTTCGCTCTGCTTCTCCGTCCCGACGATGGGACTCAGCTCGGTGTGGATGACAGCTTTCATCATGTGGATGGACGGCGCGCTGGCCTCGAGACGGACGCCGTACCGCCCGCCCTGCCGGACGATCTCGGGCTGTTCCAGCGAAAGCTCGTCGATGGACGGCATCACGATGCCGTAGCCGGTGGCCTCCACCTGCTCCATCGCACTGCGTATCTTCTCGTAGGCACGCTTGGCTTTGGCCAGCTCGATGATGCAGGGCATCAACCCGGCTTCGTCGCCGATTTCGAGGCCCGTCTGCTCGCTGAGCACCTTATAAAACACCTCGGGCTTGAGCAGCACCGTGATGCGGACCACACCGTCGGCGAGGTTCATCCCACTGAGGGCGGCATTTTCCACCGCCTCGCAATCCAACGCCGCCCGGCCGGAGTCGGAGACGTCCTTCATCCGGGAAATTTTCTCGGAGAGCTGCATAGCCGCTGTGTATACTTCGGTCTGAAGCCAGTGGCCTTTGTCCAACATCGTCACCCAGCGGGGCAGGGCGAAATCCAGCTCCCTAACCGGGAACTCGTAGAGCACTTTTTGCAAAATCTCGCCCAGCTGCGCCTCGTCGAGGTCGAGGCAACTCACAGGCAGAACGGTCCGGCCATAGCTCTCTTCCATTTCCGCCGCCATCGCTCTTGTCTCGGGGGCGTCGGGGTGGGTGCTGTTGAGCAGGATGACGAAGGGCTTGCCCAGCGCTTCCAGCTCGTCGATGACCCGCTTTTCTGCCGGGATGTAGTTTTCGCGGGGTATCTCGCTGATGGTGCCGTCGGTGGTGACGACGATGCCGATGGTGGAGTGGTCTCGGATGACCTTGCGGGTGCCGGTCTCGGCGGCGAGGTCGAAGGGGATCTCCTCGTCGAACCAGGGGCTTTTGACCATCCGGGGCTTGTCATTCTCCTCGTGGCCCATGGCTCCCTCCACCATGTAGCCCACGCAGTCGATGAGCCGGATGCTGCACTCTCCCCCGCCCTCCAGCGCCAGCGGCACCGCCGACTCCGGGATGAACTTGGGCTCGGTGGTCATGATGGTGCGTCCCGCTGCCGACTGGGGCAGCTCATCGCGGGCGCGGAGCTTCGCGTCCTCCGGGCCGATGGCTGGCAGCACCAGCTTTTCCATAAACTGCTTGATGAGGGTGCTCTTGCCCGTGCGCACCGGCCCCACCACGCCAATGAGGATGTCGCCGCCGGTGCGGGCTCCTATCTCGCGGCAGACTGCCGCCTGCTCGATTCGTTCCTGCTTTGCCAAAATGCTCTCCCCTCTCTTCCCATTTGAAAGCCATTTGGAAGAAATTTATGCGACGGCGGGAGGAATTAGTACGATGCAAAGCAGCGCATCACCGTCAAAATCATACTTTCTTCAAAAAAATCCAAAAAAATTGCAAAAATCTGTTGACAAGACTGCCTTATCCGAGTATAATATTTCATGTCGCCGGTGCTTCGGTAGGGAGGCAACGGATGATGACCGGGTGTAGCGCAGTTTTGGTAGCGCGCTTGAATGGGGTTCAAGAGGCCGTGAGTTCGATTCTCGCCACTCGGACCAAGAGCCAGCAGATTTATCTGCTGGCTTTTTTGCTGCAACAAAAGGCCGGGGCAGGGGAGAACCCTCTGTCCCGGCCTTTCTGCGCGATGCGGGGGCCGTCAGCCCTCCATCTTGCGCTCCACGAAGTCGCCCACCATCTTGTCCAGCTGGCTCACGGCGCGCTCGGCACCCTTGGCGATCTTGCGGGCGGTGCGGCGCATCTGGCGCTGGCTCGTGTTGGTGGCCATGACGCCGGCGGCACCCAGTGCGGCACCGGCGGCCATGCCGATCAGGAGCGGGGCAGTGGAGCTTGTGTGTTCGTTTTTCATAGGAGGCACTCCCTTCGAATCAAAATTTTTGAGCTGCGAGGATAGTATTTCCACCAAAGGATTCACTATACGCTTTTTTTGTGCAGGAAAATGTGGTATACTGTATCATATGCTGATAAACTGGGCTGGTTATGGGCTGGCTTGGTTTATGGGAAAAGGCATATTCTGCGAAGGAGGTTTCTTTTTTGCTGAAGATAACGGAACCGAAAAAAGTTCTCTGCATCCATGACCTTTCCGGTGTGGGACGCTGCAGTCTGGCGGTCATCCTGCCGGTGCTCAGCGTTATGGGCATCCAGCCGGTGGCACTGCCCACGGTGGTGCTCTCCACCCACACCGGCGGCTTCGGGACACCGGCCCGTCTGGACGGCTGCGCCTACGGCGAGGCCGCACTGGAACATTACCGGGAGCTGGGGCTGAGCTTCGACTGCATTTACACTGGCTACCTCGGAGGCGAGGAGCAGGCCGCGCTGGCCGAAAAGGCCTTTGACCTCTGGCCCTCGGCCTATAAGGTGGTAGACCCCGTGATGGGCGACAACGGCAAGGCTTACTCTACCGTGACCCCGGCCTTCATCGACCGGATGCGGCAGCTCTGCCGCCGGGCCGACCTCATCCTGCCCAACGCCACCGAGGCCGGCCTGCTGCTGGAAAAAGAGCTGCCCGCCCAGCTGGACGAGGAAGGCGCCCGGGCGCTGGCCGATGAGCTGGCGGCGTCGCTGACCCCCAACGTGGTGGTCACCGGCCTGCAGCTGGACAAGTACATCGCCTGCGCCGGTGCAGGCCGCGACCGCTTCGTGGTCAAGAAGCTGCATATTGCCCGCAGCTTCCCCGGCACGGGCGACCTCTACGGTGCGGTGCTCATCGGCTCGCTCATCCAGGGCAACGCCCTGAGCGCAGCGGCAGACAACGCGGCAGAGTTCGTGGCGCTGGCCATCCAGAAAACGCCCTGCGACCAGGACACCCGCTTCGGCGTCTGGTTCGAGCCGCTGCTGCCCCGCCTGTGTCCGATGCGGGAGGAGTAAACAGCGATGAGTGAAAAACCGACCCTGAACATCGTTCTGGTGGAGCCGCGCATCCCTCAGAACACCGGCAACGTGGCCCGCACCTGTGCCTGCACGGCCTGCCGCCTCCATCTGGTGGGGCCGATGGGCTTTGCCATCGACGATAAGAAGCTCAAGCACGCCGGGCTGGATTACTGGCACTATCTGGACATCAGCTACTACGACAGTCTGGATGACTTCTTCTCGAAGAACGATGGGCCTTTCTACTACTTTACGACCAAAGCGCCCCAGCGCTACACCGACGTCGCCTACCCGGACGGGGCATACCTCGTGTTCGGGCGGGAAGATGCCGGTCTGCCGGAGGCGCTGCTGGCAGCCAATCAGGAACACTGCATCCGGATGCCCATGCGGGACACCTGCCGCAGCCTGAACCTGTCCAACAGCGTCGCCGTGGGCGTATACGAGGTACTGCGCCAGTGGGACTTCCCGGAGCTGCTGGACCACGGCCACCTGCGAGACTACGAATGGAAATGAGGAACACTATGAGCAAAATCGCGATTTTGACCGACTCCTCCTGCGACATCCCGCAGGAGCTGGCCGAGAAATACGGCATCGACATTATGGGCTTCCACATCCTGCTGGACGACGAAGACATCGTGGAGCGTGAAAAGTACACCCCCGAGGAGTTCTACGACAAGATGCGCGCCGCCAAGGGCATCCCCTCCACGGCTGCCATCACCCCCATCCAGTTCTGTGAGAAATACTGCCAGTATGTGGACGAGGGCTACACCGATGTCATCCATGTCCCCATCAACCGCTCCGGTTCTTCCACCTACAACAACGCCGTCATGGCGCAGGGGATGCTGCGGGAGGAGCGCCCGGAACACCACCTGAACATCCATCTGCTCGACCCCCACACCTACTCGATGGTGTTCGGCTGGTATCTGTGCGAGATGGCCCGCAAGCTGCAGAACGGCGCGGAGCTCCGCCACGTCATCAGCGAGTTTGAGACCCAGATGAACAAGATGGAGATCATCCTCGGACCCTACAGCCTCAAGCAGATGAAGAAGAGCGGCCGCATCTCTGCCGCCGCCGCGGTCATGGGCGAGCTGATGGGCATTCGTCCCATCATCACCCTCATCGACGGCAAGACCAGGGTGGAGAGCAAGGTGCGCGGCGACGACAAGGTCATCCCCGCCATGATCGACCTGTGCAAAAAGCGCACCGAGGGCGTGGAGGACTTCGATTATATGATCGGCCACACTTCCATCCCCCAGGCTGCTGAGCTGGAAAAAGCCTGCCGCAAAGCCTTCGGCAAGGCTCCACTCACTACCTTCAATCTGGGCGGCGTCGTCTCGGCCAACACCGGCCCCGACACCATTGCGCTGGTCTATGTGGGCAAGGCCCGAGACTGAGCATATCACGGAAAGACTGCTGCTGTGCGGCAGTCTTTTTTCGTATCGCCGTTGCATTCCGGCCCAAACTATGGTATAATTCTTCACGCTGTGCCTGCGGGTACGGCTCCTTAAAGAGCAACTTAGGATTTTAGGCTCCCCGGCGTGTCTCGAACCATGCCGGGCCAAACCCACGGGGGCTGGCGGTCCCCGCGCGGTCAAAATCAAACCGCTGGAGTTATACTATGAAAAATCAGAACCTTTCCGTCCGTAAACTGGCCCGCTGCGGCATGGTCGCAGCCCTTTACGTCGTGCTCTGCATGGCACTGCAGCCGTTCTCTTACGGCGCTGTGCAGGTGCGTGTGGCCGAGGCGCTCTGCCTGCTGCCCGTGTTTGGTGCCGAGTACATTTTCGGCGTAGTGCTGGGCTGCTTCCTGGCAAACCTGCTGGGCTCCACCATCGTGGACGTCATCTTCGGCACTCTGGCCACCCTGCTGGCCTGCCTCGTGACCTACAAGCTGCGGAACATCCGCTTCAAGGGTCTGGCCCTTGCGGCCTCTCTGCCCCCGGTGGTTTTCAATGCTGTCATCATCGGCATCGAGATCGCGGTGATGTTCCCGGACCCCTCTTCCAGCGCACCCCTCTGGCTGGCCTGCGTCACCAACGGCATCTCCGTGGGCATCGGTGAGCTCATCAGCTGCACCGTGCTGGGTGTTCTGCTGGTCCGCATCATTGAGGCAAGCCCGGCGGTCAGGAAGGTCTTCGAGTCCTGAACTTGATCCCTTCCGGCGGGCGGGCCTGATCGAGCAGGCCCTCTGCCGGGGAATGAAAGGCTATTTTATCGGGTTGCTCGGCCTTTCGGACGATCAATATAGAACGGCGAAGCGCCGCACGGGAAACTGTGCGGCGCTTTTTCTGCCCCTTGACTTTACAACAATGAAGTGCTTTATTATAAAGCATGGAAAGGAAGCCTGTCTGCAGTTCCGGCGCAAATTCTGATGCGCGGGGAGGGGAGAGGGCAGGCAGAACGGGATACATGGAAAAAGACCTCACCAGCGGCAGCGTGCTGAAAAACATCTTCACCTTCTCGCTGCCCTATCTGCTCTCGTACTTTTTGCAGACCCTCTACGGCATGGCAGACCTCTTCCTCGTCCCCAGTTCCATGCTCTCCACCGTGTCGGCGCTGGGCGCCCAGAACATCGGCGCGGGCAAGTACGACCGGACGGACGACATCCTCCGGTACGCCATCGCCATCGGCGTGGGCTTCGGTGCGGTGATGGCCCTTCTGATGCAGTTCATCGCCCCCAGTATGGTGCGGCCCTTCACCTCCGACGAGGCGGTGGTGAAGGCCGGTGCGGCCTACATCCGCAGCTACATCTTCGACTGCCTGTTCGCGGGCATCCAGTTCAGCTTCAGCGGCTATTTCTGCGCCTGGGGCAGGTCGGGGCTGTCGTTTCTGCACAACACCCTCTCCATCCTGCTGGTGCGTGTGCCGGGCGCATGGCTGGCCTGCCGGTTCTTCCCCCAGACCCTCGTGCCGATGGGTCTTGCCCCGGCCTGCGGCTCGCTGTTCTCCAGCATCGTCTGCGTCCTGCTCTACCGCTGGATGAAGAGGCAGAATAAACCCACAGGGGACAAGGATTGAGTCCGCGCCGAAACGTGGTACAATAATATTACCAGTGAAACATTAGGAATTTTACACAAAGAAACGAAAGAGCGCTGATTCTACTGCGCGTCGGTTGCACGGGAGGGTGCGGACCGGTACAATAAAGCCAGAAACGGACGAAGAACGTCTGACAGGAGGCAAAACGTATGTACGAACTGGACAAGGCCGCATTCGGTCATTTTCTGGCACAGCTGCGCAGAGAAAAGGGGATGACCCAGAAGGAGCTTGCCGCGACGCTGTACGTGTCCGACAAGGCCGTCAGCAAGTGGGAACGGGGAGTTTCCCATAGTTAAAGATACCACACCAAACATAACAACACCACGCTTATACGGGACTTAGCACACCCCAAAAGAACATACAGAAATCCCCCATAAGCAACAAGGTTTGCTTTATGGGGGATTTCTTGTTTTAATTGTCGTTTTTGATATTATTCAACAGTCTCAATAGAATCCACAATGCTCATTCTTGCAATAGAACGCAGAGGAATTGCCGTTGCAAGCAGGCAGGCCACAATAGAAATAATCGCAGCTTCCACAATCGCCATAACCGGAACAGCGACAAGCTGTAAAGCATCGGTCTGTGCTGCTCCGACAAAGATACAGCAGACATAGCCAAACACTGCTCCAATCACTGACGCAATGATACCGTAATAAGCGCCCTCCCACAGAAATGTTTTATAAAGGCTTGCGGCACTCATTCCAATAGCCCGCTGCATCCCGATTTCACCGACACGAGTATGAATATTGCTGTAAACGGTATTGATGATGTTCAGGATGCCAATGATACCGATAAAGATGATAAGCACCCAGCACAGCATTTTGATCTGTTCAAAGCTTTCTATCATCTCATTGCTGCTTTGGAGATAGGAAAGCCAATGTGTTCCTGGATAATTGCTGCACCAGCTATCCAACCAGCTTTCAAAGGTATCTGTATCGGCGTTATCCTGTAATGTAGGATAGACTTCTGAATAACTGTCGTTTCCGAGCAGTGAACAGTATATTTCGTCATTCACGATGAGTTGAACACCATTCGTAAAGCCATCATTATTGATTGTGATTGCTGTATCGATCAATCCTAATACAGGAAGTGTTCTGTCTCCCAGTTGAATGGTATCACCTACGGTAAGATCAGTCTGCTGAACAGTTGTATCTCCATAAGAAAAGGCAATGGGATTTTTTACAAGGCAGCCTGTTCCATCTTTCAAAGCCTGTTTATCCTGAGCAGACAAGTTAGGAGCATAGATTTGTAATTGTGCTTCATCCACATTTACAAGCTGCAAGGTTTCATGGCTCTGTACGGAAAGATCAGTTTCAAAGGGCAGTATATCACCGGCACCTGGCATAAATACAGAAAGCCGTGTAGTGGAAACACTTTCTACTGCGTCATTTTCCGCTAATGTTTTTACGGCTTCTGATGGGATGCCAACGGTTTCATTGGTAACTGCATAGTCGCTGAAATACATGTCCTGAACGGAACTGCTGGCATCAAGCAGCCCTGTAAAGCTCTGCAAGGCAACAAATACGGTAATACTCATAACCAAAGACAGAATGGTAACTGCTGTTCTTCCACGCCCTCGTTTTAGGTTGAGCCTTGCATAATAGGCTTCAAAATTACGGATGTTGCGGTTCCTTTTTATCCTGCGTTTGATTTTCACAGTCTGCCCCGACATAGCAACAGTAGGAGATACATGGGATGCGTACCGGGCAGCAGGAAAGGCAGCCAGCAGAGCAAACAGAAGTATGACTGCGATACTGGCAAAGAGCATCGGTAGTTTTACCGTACTGGCGGTGTTGATTGCAGAGTTCAATTCGGAAGTGCTGTTTGCCATGAACAGATCGGGATTGAGAAGCCC
>OHBU01000116.1_pt1 | contig 37252 bp, 44 predicted proteins | sample 1577421 | NCBI WGS metagenome assembly OHBU01 (sample SAMEA3879550, study PRJEB24766) | human gut metagenome | biome: human-associated habitat; feature: feces | place: USA | collected 1985/1987 | reverse complement strand
CGTGTCTATGTCGACGACCCCGGTACGGCCGGCGACACCATACGCGACATACTCATCCTCTACATCCACTGGTACACCTCTCGGCTCACACCCTCGCACCGCACCGTCATCATCGGACGCACCCGGCGCCAGGCACGCGAGGCCGTCCGCGACTCAATCCTCTCCAACACCATTGCCGTCAACTCGCGCCTCCTCTTCGAGGGCGGACTCACCCCGCAGCGACTCGCCGAATACCGCTCCTCGGGATGGATGCAGCGACTCGTCCCGCAGCTGATCACCGCCTCCGCCAAGGCGCCCGACCGGCTGCGCGGACGCTGCGTGACATCGGCACTCGTCCTTGACGCCGACCGCCACGGACACTCCTCACGCCCCGACTATTCCTCGCCCAACTGTTTCGGCTACGGATTCACACGCCGCATACGATTCCAGTCCTACGGCGGCGTGCAGCGCGTCATCGCAGCCCTGCTGCCGCAGTCGCCCGTGTCATTGACCATCATCCACGGCAATCCGCGGCGCCATCCCCGCTCGGTCTACGCGCAGATGCGGCGCCGCGCCCTCGACCCCTTCTCGCGCTTCCACCTCATCTCCCCGCTCGCCCCTGACGACGATCCGGCGCGTCTACCACGTCCGCGGCGCATCCCCCGCCCTGAAAAGCCTCACCGCACACCGCCGGTCGAGGCCGCTCCGCCGCCCGAACCCACCGCCACGGTCACACCCGCGGCCGTCCGGTCACTGCGACTTGAAAGAGATCTCGTCGTCAGCGTCTATTAAGCGGCAGCTGCCCCCGCTCCCAAAAGGTAAACCGGCAGCAAGAGTCCATTGATATTATTTCAATACCCCTTCTGACGCATGCCTCGCCGCATACCATCCGGTGCAGTCTGCCAAATCGCGTCGTGAAAAATTTTCCGAACCCGCTTTTGGCGATCCGGAAAAAATGCTTACCTTTGCAGCGGGTAAGTCCTACACGACCAGCTCCCCGAGAACTCCGCCAGGTCTTGATCGAAGCAACGGTATCGGGTCGTAGCGGTGCGATGTAGATAGCTTACCCTTTTTTGTTGCCTTGCTGAAAACCCTAAGAAACGGCTCGTTTGGAATGGCTCTATTTTCGCCGATGGCACATTTTAGGTACACGTCATAAAAGAATAATGACTGAAAATCAAATGATTATCAGTCATTATCAGTACCCGGACCCAGTATAAAACCCGCATTTTTTGGCGAAAATAAGGGAAAGCAAAGGAAAATAAATGCGCATTAAATCAGCGTGTTATGAACTTTTGAACATTTTTTATTTTCCTTTGGTATGATAATGCTTTTGAAAAAGTTGCTTATTGGTTGCTTATTGGTGCCAAAATTTTAGTACCTTTGCCGAGCAAAGGAAAGCAAAAGAAAATAAGCGAAAACATGGCAGCAAAAAGGAATTACCGCGCAAATAATACCTCCTTAATCGAGGGCGGAACCGGTGATAACCCTAAATTGATGGCGCAATCACTATCTGACGGCCGCGATAGCCTATATTTGGAATATTATATGGGCTATCGTATGGTTGAGAGCATAAACGGCAAGATCTACAAAAAGGCCAATCGAAAATCCGAGCGGCTAAACCTATTTGTGTGGCAGGCGCCACGCACGCCCGAAGAGCGGAAGCAGAATAAAGAGACGCTGGCGCTTGCTAAACGCATACGGTTTGAGCGTGGGCAGGAGCTATTAGAGGGCGCCGAGGGCTACCGACTAAGGCGCGAAAAAAAGGTTGATATCCTGCGCTGGATGTGGGACTACTACGAGGGTTACACAAAGGCCGATAAACGCGTCATACGGCAAGCCTATAATTGTTTTGTGGATTTTTTGATCGACCCTAAGGGCGAGATCACGCCAGCGCCCAACTGCACGCGGGCAGAGCGGGCGGCGGCGGCCGAGGAAAAGGCCAAGCGCACGCGCGGGCTGACCCTAAAGCCGGAACAGCTTACCAAGCAATTGGTATTATCTTTTGTCGAATATCTGCGGCGGCGATTCCGCGGCGAGGGCGCGCCAACGCTTTACGCCCGCTATAAAAAAGTCATTAAGTCCGCCGTCGAGGATGGCGTGATCGCAAAAAACCCCTGTGACGGTATAAAGATTAAGATCGACAGCAACAAACTTACAAAAGACGTGCTAAGCATCGAGGAGGTGCAAAAGCTTATAGCGACGCATTATACGGGCGAGAATCCCGACATCCGCCGCGCTTTTATCTTTTGCATATATTGCGGCCTACGCTTTTGCGACGTAAAAGATCTAACGTTTGCCAATGTCGACTACTCTAACCGGCTATTGCGGTTTGAGCAGGCCAAGACAAAAGGGCATAGTAGTGCCAGCGGCGTAGTCATCCCGCTCAATGATGGCCTGCTGCATCTGATCGGCAAGGGCGAGCGGGGCGATCTCATTTTCCCGCTGCCATCACATAACATGTGCCTGAAAGCCCTGCGGCATTGGGTGGCTCGCGCGGGCATAGATAAGCATATCACATGGCACTGCGCCCGCCATAGCTTTGCCGTTAACATACTCAACAACGGCGCCAACATTAAGACGGTGGCCAGCTTATTAGGCCATAGCGGGCTGCGGCACACCGAGAAATACACCCGCGCCGTGGACAGCCTCAAAGAAGCCGCCATTAATAGTTTGCCCGAGCTAAAATTATAGATTTTGCTCTATGTCAATTTGCATTGACATGGATTTAGGGAGGTATTCTGCGCCGTAGTTATCACATACCCATTGCAAATAGTTGCTAAAGCCAGTCTGTAAAAACTCTGCGTTGCAGGGCAATAACATTTTCACCCGACCCCGAATCTCACCATTATCGGTATATATAAATCCTACGCACGGCACCGGTTTGCTGTCGCACCATGCGATAAAATCGTCTAATTCTCGCGCCGGAATATACCCTAACAATTTGCCAAAAGAATTATACACGCCACGTGCTCTACGGTCATGGGTGTTGTCTGTATCATGTGCCACCCAGCCGGTAAAACCGCCTATATCGTATTTTGATACGTGGTAGTATAGACCGGCTATATATGTATGCCGCTCATCCTCCTGCATATCGCCCTCCCTATTGAGCATTTGGATTACTGGCTTTGTTTTTTGCCTTTGAGGGGACTTTTTGTTTTTGGCAGGCTTGATTAAGCTGGCACACCAAAAGCAAAATATCGCTATGATCGCTAATATAATTACTTTCATCGTTTAAAATGTTTTCATGGTGATGGCACCCATGACGCGGTAAACTATTGCAATTCTGTTAACGGGGATGTCTTGCGCATCGTAATCCTTATTTGTGGGGATGAGCCTATAATAGCCCTCCTTATCACTGCGGCCTAATCGCTTTATCGTGCGGAGGCCGTTCGTTGTTATGATCCCGTAGACGTCGCCATAGGTCAGATAGCTAAAATCCTCAACGCGCTGCAGCGCGATAATGTCGCCGTTGTTAATTTCCGGCTCCATCGAGTGGCCGGAGGCGTTACACCATAGCGTTGCTTTTTGATATTTGGGCATCCTAATAAGATAATCGGGGCTTTCGCTGGAGGGTGCCATGACCTCATCGAAGCCAAGCAAAAAATCCTCATTGTAATATGGTACGCCGTCGGTGTAATTGATTTCGGGGGCTGAACTCTCTTTCTGATACATATCTCCCTCACCGTATTTCAGCCAATCAAAATTGAGGCCGGTAGCGCTCGATATTTTGCGGAGTGTGTTATCCGTGATTTTTAGCTGGCCTTTTAGCATCTTATGAAACCCGGATGCGTCGATACCGGCTTTGCTGGCAAAAGCCGACGGCGTGGTAATCGCGTCGTACTCGATGTAATCCGACAGCCTTTTCGCTATCTCTATTTGTGAATTTCCGTTAAATTCCATAGTTTCCCATTAAAGAGTGTTAAAAATTAGTGGCATTGTTTGGAATTTTCCACAAATTACCACTATCTTTGCATCACGAATAACAAACAAGCAAACGGACATAAGAAAGGCTGTCGGACAATTTGCCCAACCCTCAATATATTCAATCGCAAATTTACGACAGTTTTTCTTTTCCGCCAAAGAAATAGCAAACAAAATAACACTTAGCCCTAAAGTAACATGGCAAAGCAGTATTTAATCGAGGACGAAGAAAACCTGCGGAAGAAGATAAACCGCGATTACCTCATACGCCTGACATTCCCGAAAGAGTGTAAGCGCATTTTGGTAGGGTTTACCAAGTTTTGCGAAATCGTCGGCAATCTCCACGCCGAGCACTACGCGACAAAGGCACTGAAAAGCGCAGCGTTTGCACCGACTTTTAAGAGACAGCGCGGCGGTCTTATAGTAACATTCTATCCACGCTAATTAAAACCTATCAATATGCCAACAAAAGACAAAGTAACAAGTGAGGCACTGCGCAGCATGGCAGTAGGCGAAACGCTCACCTTTGAGCTGCCTAACTCCAACGCCATCAACAGCGGCAAAGCAATCGCCTACCGCCTCCAGCACTCTATCGGCTGCAAATTTTCTGCAGTGAGTGACTATGCCAACAACACATTAAAAATTATAAAAAAGCCCCTATGACACACGATGAGATCAAACAACTGGCCGGCGAGATCGGGAGCAGCCTATTACTCGCCCAAAAAGAGATACTGACGTTTGAGGAAGCCTCCAAGTATACCGGGCTAAAAAAAAGCTACCTCTACAAGCTCACCGCCGCGAAGCAAATCCCGCACTACAAGCCAAACGGCAAGACATGCTACTTTAAGCGCGCCGAGCTGGAGGATTGGCTGACCGCTAACCCGGTGGCCACGGTCGACGAATTGAACGCCGAAGCACTCAACTACTGCAGAAAAAACAAACTTTAATCAATACAGAGTTATGGATATTAACATTAACGTTGAATTGCAGATCAGCGCAACGCCGGAGATCGCGGAACTGATCCGCGCGCTGGTCAAAAACATGATCAGCACCGAGCCTGCAAAGACACAGCCCGCACCGGCCATCGAGACACCGACCACCGAAGTAATCAACCCCGACCCCGCACCCGTCGAAGCCGAAGCACCGACAGCGGAGACGCCCGCAGCAGAATCGGCAAAAGTCTATACCCCCGTCGACGTGCGCGAAGCTATCGACCGCACCCGCGCCCGCATCGAGGGCGAAACCGATAAGGATAACCCCAGCAGCGAGAATTACAAGAAATACCACCGCCAGCTGAACGCAACGTTTAAGAGCATCGCAATCCCGCTGGGCGCTGAAAAGCCGAGCCTGCTCCCCGCCGAGAAGATCCCGGCATTTATCGCCGCCTGCGATGAGCTCTATCTCGATGAGTACGGCACAATACAATCCAAAGTACCGTATTAAGCTATGCCTGAATTACACGCATTATTAAGCCCGTCGGCCGCCTATAGGTGGATGCACTGTCCCGCCGCCCCGCGCCTGGAACAGGATGCCCCCGATACCGCCAGCAGCTACGCCCTGGAGGGCACATTGGCGCATGCCATCTGCGCGCGGAAGCTCAAAGACATCCTGCATCAGGACACCGCCGCTGAACGTGCCGAGATCGAAAAACTGAAAGCCGAGTATTACAGCGGCGAAATGAGCGAGTACACCGACACATATGTAGCCGTCGTGATGGCGAAATACAACGCCGCACGGCGCAAAACAGCGGACGCCCGCCTGCTCATCGAGACGCGGCTGCAGTTTGATGATTATGTGCCGGAATCGTTTGGCACGGCCGACGCTCTGGTCATCGCCGATGGCTGCATGGACGTGGTCGATTTTAAATATGGCAAAGGCGTCAGGGTCGACGCTACCGACAACACGCAAATGAAGATCTACGCCCTGGGCGCCTATCTCGCTAACAACTTTGAGTACCGCATCGATCGTATCTGCATGACCATCGTGCAGCCCCGCATCGATAACATCTGCGAGTACGAGATCACCGTCGACGACCTCATGGAGTGGGCAGAGAGTGAGCTCGCCCCGAAAGCCCGCGAAGCCTACAACGGAACCGGCGAGCAGAACCCCGGCACGTGGTGCCAATTTTGCAAGGTGAAAAACCGCTGCAAAGCATTGGCCGCTCGCTGTCTCGACACCGTAGAAGAGTATAACGCCCCGAAGCTGGTAAGTAAGGCCGACATGGAGAGCCGAGTTTTGCCTATGCTCGATATTATCAAGACATGGCTAACCGGCATGGAAGAATACGCGCTACAGCAGGCGTTAGCCGGAACCAGCTATAACGGCTATAAAGTGGTCGAGGGACGCAGCAATCGCAAGATCAGCAACGAGGCGGAGGCGCGTGCCATACTCGCCAAAGAGGGCTATGCGGAAAGCGAATACATGAAGCCCGCCGCGCTCCGCGGTATTACCGATCTGGAAAAATTGGTAGGCAAAAAGCGGTTTGCCGCGCTCATGGCCGACTACCTCACCAAACCGCAAGGCAAACCGGCATTGGTACCCGCATCCGACAAACGCCCGCCATACAGCTCCGCCGCCGGCGATTTTGACGGCATCGATATTAACTAATCTATTAATCGCCAAAATATTAAAAATTATGATTACACCAAAAGTTAACGAAACCAAAGTAGTTGTCGGCCCCTGCCGACTGAGCTATACGCACGTATTTAGCAAGTATGCGCCCAATGGCGACAGCGCCGGCGCAAAGTACATGACCAACGTATTAATCCCCAAGTCTGAGACGGAGACCGTAAAAGCCATTAAAAAGGCTATAGAAGCCGCCAAGAGCAACGGCATCGCGTCGAAGTGGGGCGGCAAACTGCCAAAAAAAATAGACCTGCCGCTGCATGATGGCGATGAAAAAGACGATCCCGTTTACGCCGGCCATTACTACATGAACGCCAAGAGCTCCACGCGCCCCGGCATCGTCGATCGAAACCGCGTGGCCATCATGGACGAAGAGGAAGTCTATAGCGGCGTTTGGGCTATCGTGTCGGTGACTTTTTTTCCTTTTGACATTAACGGCAATCGCGGCGTAGCCTGCGGCCTTAACAACGTTATGAAGTTTAAGGACGATGAAAAATTAGGCGGTCGCATCTCTGCCGATGCCGATTTTGCTAACATCGACATGGGGGACGACGACGATCTCTAATTACCCCACTATACCAACCGCCCGGCGGCGCTCTGATCGCTGCCGGGCTTATCCGAAAAATCACCCACCTAAAGTAACACTACAATGAAAATCAAAGCTATAACATACACCATCGGCGCATCAATCTGCAACATATTGGTAGCAATATTCCGCGCCGCCACACTGCCGTTTGCGCTGGCCTACGAAGCTATCGACGCAATGGCCAACACATCCCGCGAAGCCGCCGACCGTCTCATGGAAAGCGCCAAAGGCAAGAAGTGATGAAAGAATTAGGCATAGACATAGAAACCTACAGCGGGGTCGATCTGAGCGCATGCGGCGTCTATAAGTACGTCGAGGATCCCGATTTCACGGTGCTGCTGTTTGCCTACAGCGTCGATAACGGCGCGGTGCAGTGCGTTGATCTCGCCCAGGGCGAGGTGCTGCCGCCGGAAGTGATGGCCGCACTCACCGACCCCGCCGTAGTTAAAACGGCCTTTAACGCCGCTTTCGAACGCATCTGCCTGAGTAAGTTTTTGGGCTATGCCTCACCGCTCGACCCCGCGCAATGGCGCTGCACTATGGTAGCCGCCGCGCGCATGGGGCTTCCGCTGTCGCTGGGTCAGTGCGGCGAGGTGCTAAAGTTAGCCGACGGCAAAATGACTGAGGGCAAAGCGTTGATACGCTTTTTCTCGATGCCGGGACGTGGCGGTGTCCGCCACATGCCCGCAGATGCCCCCGACAAATGGGCTACGTTTAAGGCCTACTGCATCCGCGATGTTGAGGTGGAGCAGGCTATTCTGGCAAAGGTGCGCCGCCTTAAACCCGCCGCATTTGATGAGGCGCTATACATCGCCGACCAAGAGATCAACGATCGCGGCGTGCTCATCGATCAGACGCTGGCGGCAAAGGCCGCACGTTTCGACGACGAGTATAAGGCCGAGTTATTAAAGACCGCCCAAGCGTTGACGGGGCTGGAAAATCCCAACAGCCCCGCACAGCTCAAAGAGTGGCTACGCAAGAATACCGGCGCCGGCATGATCACATCGCTAAACAAAAAAAGTCTCGATGAGATAGAAGATCGCCTTAAATATTGGCCTAAGGCGCGAAAGGCGTTAGCCCTGCGCCGCGAGATGGGCAAGACGTCCAACAAAAAATATAGTGCGATGTTGCAATGTGTCTGCAACGACGGCCGCATCCACGGGCTTTTGCAATTCTACGGCGCCGCCCGCACAGGGCGATGGGCTGGCCGTCTGGTGCAGGTGCAGAATCTGCCACAAAATCATCTCATCGACCTCGACTACGCCCGCCATCTGGTCAAAGGCGGCGATCTCGAAGAGTTTGAGATCTGCTATGCCAACGTGACGCAAGTGCTCAGCGAGCTAATCCGCACGGCGTTTGTCGCCGCCCCCGGCCACACGCTCCACGTCTGCGATTTTTCGGCCATTGAGGCACGCGTCATCGCGTGGATCGCCGGCGAGAGCTGGGTGCTCGACACTTTCCGCAGCGGCGGCGACATCTATTGCTCGACAGCCTCAAAGATGTTTGGCGTGCCCGTCGAAAAGCACGGCCAGAATGCCTCCCTGCGCCCGAAAGGTAAGGTGGCGGTGTTGGCGCTCGGCTATGGCGGTGGCGTGGCAGCGCTCGAAGCTATGGGCGCTGGCCGCATGGGGCTGACCGAATATGAGGAGAAACAGCTGGTGAGGCTATGGCGTGAATCTAACCCGCACATAGTGCAGCTATGGACCGTCGTAGAGAAAGCGGCGCTAACCGCGATTAAAACGGGAAAGCCGGTCACTATCCACCGCGGCATCGTAGTGGACTATCAATGGGGCGTGCTGCTCATCACACTGCCATCAGGGCGCACGATATGCTACCCCCGCGCGACGATCGGCACAGAGACCGACGATGGATGGCGCGGCGACCACGTCAGCATCGAGTATGAGGGGCTGAATAAGACGACCAAGAAATGGGAAAAGATACGCACCTATGGTGGCAAACTGACCGAAAACATAGTGCAAGCCGTCGCCCGCGATATCCTGGGCACGGTCATCCTGCGCGCCAAAGCCGCTAACCTGCCGATCGTTTTCCATATCCACGATGAGGTCGTAGTCGAGGCCCCCGAAGATCGCCCGCTGTCAGACGTCGAGGCTCTATTTAGCGCCCCGATAGATTGGTGCCGAGATCTGCCATTGAGCGGCGCCGGCTATACAACCCCCTATTATCTCAAAGATTAAAAATTATAAACTATTAATACTCTAAAATCATGAATGTTATATACCAATCAAAATCAGTCGCCCGCGTGCGTCAGAGCATCTTTAACAACCCCGACCACAACCAGCGCGCCGATGTGCCAAAGCTCATTGCCTATAAGGTGCAGATAAAAGTCGGCGCATGGCTCACCGTATGGGCCGCCGCGTGCGATCTGTCAGACGGTGACACCCGCACATGCCTTTTGGATAAGGCCGAGCACATTGCCAATCACTTTAAACGCATCGACAAATGATTTAACCCTATAGCCCACCACAAAAACAAGAGATATGACAAACAGAATTGCTACAACACGCGAGCAGAGCGACCGTCTGCTGAAATGCGGAATGTCGGCTGAGAGTGCAGATATGTGTTGCCAATTTATTGATGATTGTGTAAACAACACCGGCAAACCTATTTGTAGCACTCCCAAAGAGCAATACAATACCCTCATAGGATATGGATTTGGCGATAGTCGGATACATATTACTCCTGCATGGAGCCTCAGTGCACTGCTCGGACTGCTGCCGAAAACAATAAGCGATTTTTGGATGACAAAGTGGTATGACCCGACTGCCGATGGCTTTGTGATATGCGATAAGGAAACTCCATACCTATTAAGTGGAGATTTCCAACTCCTGCATATCGGAGGCGGCAAGTACCAAGTCGAGTATGACTGGGATGGTTTTCAAGGCCGCTTGCCTCAGTCTGACAACCCTATCGAGGCTTGTGTCCTCGCCATAGAGCTATTAACCGCCAACGGCTACGCGCTGAACGGGATTGAGAAAGGAGTCTAAGAAATGAAAAAGAAACACCGCAGAGCCGTGTGCAAAAGCCTTATATGGCTAATCAAGCCATTTTGGTGGCTATTTAAGGCGATAGCGACATTTGCTATATTGCTTGTGCTATTCCTCGATTGGGAAGAAATGTTAGAAACTAAACTTAAAGTACGACCTTATGACCCCGACTGACCGCAAACCCACAGACTGCAAGTATTGCGAAGTGGGAATCAACGGCAATAAAAGATGCCGGATATACAACTGGTGTATGTGTGGTATCTGCCATAAATTCACCCCTAAAACAAAAGAGAAATGAAAGAAGAAGAACTAAACAGACGCAGGGCATTTGCCGAAAGTGGCGCAGACCCTAAATTCAAATTCAGTCACATTTATTGCAATAGGTGTGGCAAGGCCCTATACACACCCATGCCATGCGAAGAAGATGAGGAATCGTGGGGCGTATTCGCTTTCGTCCCGCTTGTAATAGCCTATTTGCATGACAACGGATGGCGCACGATACGCGATGGTGAGTTCAATGGCTACTATTGTTGCCCAGATTGCTTGACCGACAAAGATACGGATTTCAGAAAAACCGTACCGTCTGTCAACAAAGCACTTCCTCATTACAAGGAATGGGTTAGCAAAATGAGAGAAAAATACAATTATTATGACTAAGGATAAAATTATGACCCCGACCAAATCCCAGCAGGCGCAGGAATACGCCGAGAAGAAATTCCCCGAATTGCTTCTGACCATAGAGAAAGAACCGTGGCCGAAAACGCGAGAGATATTAGCCAAAGCCTACTCTGACGGCTACACCGCCCACGAGCAGTCCATGTGGCGCAGCGTGGAGGAAGAACTGCCGAGCAATGATGCTGACGTACTCGCATCTGACGAAAACGGACTGCACATAGCGTCCTATTTCAACGGCGAATGGTATTCGTGCGATGACGAATTTACCCGTAATCCTCAAATGTGGATGCCGATACCGCCTATCCCCGGCTTCACCCCTAAAACCAAGAAAGATGAAAATGCCTGATAATTGCGAGCCTAAAGACTGTAAGTATTGCGAAGAGGGAATCAACGGCTCTAAGCGATGCAGAATATACAACTGGTGTATGTGTGGTATCTGCCATAAATTCACCGCTAAAACAAAAGAGCGTGCCATTGCTGGAGCGGCTGATCCGCCTATTTACCGATGAAAATGACGTAGTGATCGACCCGTGCGCCGGAAGCGGTACAACGCTATTAGCGGCCAAGAATCTCCGCCGCCGCGCCTACGGTTTTGAAATCAAAAAAGACTTTTATGCTGATGCTTGCCAGCTAATAAAGACACAGGCTACGCCCGCATTATTTTAACCCTAAACCCCAAAACAACAAGGACAATGAACGACAACAAACCAATCAAAGCTTACAAAGGCTTCAACAAAGATCTTACCTGCCGACGCTTCCAATACGAAGTCGGCAAAGAATATGAACACAAAGGCACAGTAAGCGTGGGCAACAGCGGATTCCACGCCTGTGAGAACCCGATGGATGTTTTAAGCTTTTACCCTCCGTGTGACGATAATGGCACGCCCAGGCGGTATTGCGAAGTCGAGCAAAGTGGAACGCTTGACCGCTCCGAATATGGCAAAGTATGCTCTTCACGGCTTCGAGTGATAGCGGAAATCGGTCTTGACGGGCTTATTAAGGCTGGCGTGAAATTCATCTTGGATAAGGTCAATTGGAAAGACGACAAAGAATCCAACACGGGCGACTACTCAGCGGCCACCAACACGGGCGACTACTCAGCGGCCACCAACACGGGCTACTACTCAGCGGCCACCAACACGGGCGACCGCTCAGCGGCCACCGTTGAAGGCAAGGATTCTATCGCAATCGTTACAGGGCGCGATAGCAAGGCAAAAGGTTCATTAGGGTGCTGGATCGTCCTCACAGAGCGCGATAGTGACTGGCATATCCTCAACGTCAAGGCCGCCGTTGTCGACGGCGTTCGCATCAAACCCGATACTTGGTATCAGCTCGTCGACGGTGAGTTTAAAGATTGTAATTGAAAACTTACAATATGGAACTGCGAAGAAGCCATAAGAAAGTTATCCACGTGCGTCTGACCACCGCCGATCTGCGCCGCCTTTATGCCGTGCTCGACAATGAGGATCATTATTTTAACATGACCGTGAGCAAGTCACAGCATGAGCATGTGGACGTGTGGCTGGAGGTACGTCTGACCGATGCCGAGTATTACACAATCCTATTAGCGGACGTGGAGGCCGCACAGCCATGATAACTCTAAAACACGATATGCAGCTGGACGTCGCCACCGCGCCGCATAGGCTGTCAAAGAAATGGAAAAATCAGATCATGCGCTGGTCTGAGCTGGTCAACCGCTGCGCCAAGACTCGGCGCACAGATGAGACGATGGCCGAATATCTCCGCATGACCCCCACTGAGCAGAGCAACATCAAAGACGTGGGCGGTTTTGTAGCCGGCTATCTCCACGGCGCAACCCGCAAGACGGAGAGCGTGACTACCCGCAGCGCCGTAACGCTCGACCTGGATTTTGCCACCCCCGAAGCGTGGGAGGATTTTGCCCTAAAGTGCTACAACGCAGCGATGGCCTACAGCACCCACAAGCACACCGCCGAATCGCCGCGCCTGCGCATCGTTATGCCGTCCAATCGCCCGATGACGCGCGAAGAATATGAGCCATGTGCCCGATATTGGGCTAAGGCTATCGGCATCGAGATGGTCGACCACACGACCTATCAGCTGGCGCGCCTATTCTATTGGCCATCTACCCCCCACAACGGCGATTTCTTTTTCGATTACATCGACGGCCCAGCTTTTGACGTGGACCAAGTATTGGCAACCTACCGAGACCCGCAAGACGCCGCCGAATGGCCGCTGTCGAGCCGTGAGGGTAACATCGTAGTGCGGCAGATCAAAGAGGCCGGCGACCCGCTCGAAAAGGCGGGATTGATCGGCGCTTTCTGCCGCACATACACCATCGAGGAGGTGATCGATAATTTCCTGCCGGAGGTCTACGAGCCGACAGCCCAGGAGGGGCGCTATACCTACAAGGCCGGCCACGTCGCCGGCGGGCTGGTGTGCTATGATCATAAGTTTGCCTACAGCCACCACGACACTGACCCCGCAAGCATGCAGCTCTGCAACGCTTTCGACCTGATGCGCATACACCGCTACGGCGATAAGGACAAAAACAGCAAGGCGGAAGACATCACTAAAAAGCCGTCATACGCTGCCATGCAGGATTTTGTGGCTGCCGATAAAAAGGTGCGCATCTTACTCACAAAAGAGAGATTAGAGGCCGCCGAAAGCGATTTTGCGGGCATCGACGTCGACGATGATGATACCGACACCCCCGTCGAAGCGGATGATCTTGATTGGGCGGGAGAGCTGGAGCGCGACAAATACGGCGCCCCAAAGTGCACCGCCAAAAACATTATTACCATCCTGGAGAACGACCGCGGGCTAAAAGGCCATATATGGCATGACCTTTTTAGCGGGTTCGATATGGTCCGCGGCGGGCTGCCGTGGGATCGCAAGGCAACGCAGTGGGGCAACCGCGACGACGCCAACCTGCGCGTATATCTGGAAAACCGCTACAGCATCACCGGCAAGGATAAGATAAAAGATGCCAAAGATGCCGTACTGACCAAGCATCGCGCGCACCCTATACGTGACTATCTCAACGGCCTGCAATGGGACAACGTGCCACGTCTCGACCGCCTCATCATCGACTATGCCGGCGCCGAGGATAATGCTCTCAACCGCGCCATGACGCGAAAGCACTTCACGGCAGCCGTCGCCCGCGTCATGACGCCGGGCTGCAAATACGACTATTGCCTGATCATCGCCGGCCCCGAGGGCATGGGCAAATCAACGCTTTTCTCGATCATGGGTGGCGATTGGTTTAACGACAGCGTCAACACCACCGAGGGCAAAAACGGCATGGAGCAGCTACGCCTCGCATGGATCATCGAGCTGGCGGAGTTGTCGAGCATTAAGCGGTCAGACGTGGAGCAGGTCAAAAGCTACATTAGCCGACAGGATGATATTTACCGCGCCGCATACGGTACCGTCGTGGAGCGCCATCCCCGTCAGTGCGTTTTCTGCGGTTCGACCAATGAGGAGTATTTTCTCAAAGGTGACACGGGCAACCGCCGTTTTTGGGTGATCCCTGTTGACCCTGCCCTGCGTGCGCCTGACAAATCGCTCGAAGATCTGCGCGCTGTCCGTGATCAGATATGGGCGGAGGCTGTCGAGAGCTGGAAGCAGGGCGAGAAATTATACCTGCCCGCCGATCTCGAGGCGGAAGCCAAACAGCGACAACAGGACTATAACGACGACAACGACGACCCGATGTGCGAGATGCTGGCGTCGTATCTCGACACTAAGCTGCCGGCCGATTGGGGCGTGCGGGACATCATGAGCCGCCGTGCTTACTACAACAACCCCGACACACTGGAAGCCGTGGGCACCATCCGGCGCGATAGAGTATGCGCCGCGGAGTTTATCTGCGAGCGTCTGGGCAAGAATATGGCCGACAAAGACTATAAGTATTTGGCGCGCCGTGTCGGCCGCATGTTGCGGGATATGGGCTGGAGTGGGCCGAGATTATCCAGGCACAGTGAGATCTTATATGGGTGTCAAAAGGCATTCGAGAGGCCGCTAAATGCGGAGAGCGATGACGGCAATATCTAACCAACAGAGGGTCGAAAATTTGTAAACCGAAGCCCCAAATTTGTAAACGATGTAAACCAATCTACATTTTTTAACATTTGACGATGTAAACCAATGTAAACCAATGTAAACCGAAAAAATTCCGTTTGGTTTACACATAAAAATCAAAAGACCAATTACTTACATGCGTTGTAAACCGAGTAAACCATGAATTATATAAAAGTTTGTAGAGATATAGTTAATAGCAAAAATGCAGATACAAAAGAGCTATAACGCGTGCGCGCGCGTATACGCGTGAGACAACTATATTTGTATAATATATAGAAGATGGAATTTTTTCGGTTGACAGTTTACGCGAGCAAAAAAAGAATGACGAAAAGCTATGAATAAATCGAGCATCTATAACATCATCCACCATGCGGATGTGTCTGAAAAGGAAATCGAATGTTATCTCTGCCGCCGAACTAAGGAGCACGGATGGCCTTGCCTGAAATACTCCAACCCTAACATGATAGGATACCCCGACCGCCTCATCGTGCTGCCATCCGGCAATGTGGTATGGGTCGAACTAAAAAGCCTGAGACGCCGCCCATCGAGGATCCAGCTGGCGCGCATCGGCGAACTGCGACGCATCGGCCATCGTGTCGAGGTCATCGACAGCAAAGCCGGCATCGATGAACTTATAAACAGCCTCACGTTATGATCTATCGACCCTACGACTATCAGCGCACCGCCGGGCAGTGGATATTAGACAACCCCTGCTGCGGGCTATTTTGGGATATGGGTTTGGGCAAGAGTGTCATCACCCTGACCGCCATCCAGCGCCTTATCGACACCTGCGAGATCGACACGGCATTAGTGGTCGCCCCGAAAAAGGTAGCCGAGACAACCTGGACGAGTGAGGCAGAGAAATGGGATCATCTGCATGGCCTCATCGTGTCAAAGGTCCTGGGCACCGAGCAGCAGCGCAAAGCGGCATTAGCCAAAAAGGCTGACGTCTATGTGATAGGCCGCGATAACTATGTGTGGCTTGTTGGTCAGTATGGCGGCCGTCTGCCGTTTGATGCGTTGGTGATCGATGAGCTAACAAGTTTTAAAAATCCTAAGAGCCAACGCTTTAAGGCCATGCGCATATCCCGCCCGAGCTTTAGCCGCGTGATAGGATTAACCGGCACGCCCGCCCCGAATGGACTGATAGATCTATGGGGCGAGATGTACTGCATCGACATGGGTGCACGTCTGGGCAAGAGCCTCACGCGATATCGCGATACATATTTTGACTTGCACCGCTGGAATAACATGATTGTCCGCTGCGATCTCAAAAAGGGATGTGGCGCGATCATCCGCGATAAGATAGCCGACATCTGCCTGTCGATGCAGGCAAAGGATTATTTACAGTTGCCTGACCTTATGATCCACACCGTCCGCGTGGAGCTCTCACCCGCCACGAGGCAGGCCTATACAACATTCGAGCGGGAGAAAGTGCTGGAGTTCGCGGAGCAACATGCGGATGAGCCATCGAGCCTATTAGTCAACTCTGCCGCGGGACTGCTGAATAAGTTATCGCAATTCGCCAACGGCGCGATATATGATGATGATCACAATGTGCACGAAGTACACAGCGCGAAATTAGATAAGCTGTCCGAGATAGTGGAGGCTGCCAACGGCGCCTCCGTGTTGGTGTTTTATCAATATAAGCACGACATCCCGCGTATCACGGCCAAACTTAAGAGCTACCGCGTGGCCGTCTATGAGAGCGAGCAGCAGCTGCATGCGTGGAACGCCGGACAGATCGATGTGCTGCTGGCTCACCCGGCGAGCACAGCCTATGGCCTTAACATGCAAGCAGGCGGGCATTACATTGTTTGGTTTGGCACCGGCTGGGATCTCGAGCTATTCCAGCAGGCCAACGCCCGCCTCCACCGCCAGGGGCAACAGCATCCCGTCACCGTCTACAAGCTGATCGGCGCGCACACGGTCGATGAGCGCGCCAGTGCGGCACTCGAAAGCAAGAAAGACAGGCAAAAGAGCTTGTTAGATAGCCTTAACTACTTAATACATAAGCACACAGATGGCAAAGGATAAAGACTACATTAAGTTGATACACACGAAGCGATGGCTACGTCTGCGGCGCGATGTGCTGACCGCTAACCCCCTATGCGAGCAGTGCGCCCGCGATGGCTACCTTACACCGGCAACAGAAGTACATCACCGCCGCCCGGTGGAGTATGGCACGAACCTCAGCGAGAAACGCCGGCTAATGTACGACCCCGACAACCTCATGGCAGTGTGTCATGGCTGCCACGTTAAGATCCATATCGAGATGGGCAGGGCAGGGCGAGAGGCAACCCGCCGACGCAACGATGCGCAAGTTTCTGATATTGTAAAAAAATTCTTCGGCGGCGGGGAGGTCAGAGCCGACGACGGATAGAGGGGGGGCGTTTTTTTAGAGGCACCGGGCGCCCTGTAAACCCCGCCTACAAGCCCGAAGATGTGTGAGTGATTTTTTGAATTTAAGCAACTTTAACAATTTTAACAAATTTAACTAAAATAACTAACATGGCAAAGAAAGTAATTGAATATAAGGCCGACATCATCAAAGCCCTAAAAGCCGCGCAGCGTTACTCCAAAGGGCTAGACATGCAGATCCTGTCATTGGCCGGCGCTCTGCGCACCCTCGACATGGCCAACGATGAGATCGACAACCTCGACACCGTGGTAGTGGTGGAGACTTCCCGCTACGGTAATGAGACGCTATCGCCGCATCCCGTGTTTAAGATCCAAAAGGATGCGCAGGATAGCGTAACGCGCCAGATGAAAGCGTTAGGCCTGACGGTCGAAGAGCTGACGGGGCAGGATGATAACGACCCGCTTATCGACATGACTAAAAAAGTGCGGGCGGCAACACGCAAGAAGCCGACCATCGTAAAACCTACTAAGAACCGCGACTGAGCATTATGACGGAGGAGGAGAGAGACAGACTGCGCGCCGCAAAAGAAGAAGTGACGGCCGCGCTGAAAGCGGTGCAGATCGGCAGCTACCATCTCGATGAGGTGGATAGCCGGCTGACCACCTACACACGGGAAGTGGCGAAGCATCCCGACGGGCACAACCTATTCGAGCAGCTGGCGGTGCAGCGCTTTTTCCGCCTGGCGGATAAGTATGGCATCAATGCTACGGAGGTGCAGCGCTTTTTCACGCTTTACGAAAATTTATATTTTCCGGGCAAACAAGGCATGCAGCAATACCGGCTCACCCCCGTGCAGGCCTTTCAGTTTGCGAGCATTTACGGCTTTTGGGATGGCACGCGACGTGTGGTGCGAGAGGCCGTGTTATATGTGCCGCGAAAATTTAGTAAGACCACCTCGACGGCATCGCTGGCGATTGATGATCTGCTCTACGGCGACGCCAACGCCGAGAGCTACACCGGCGCCAACTCCAGCGATCAGGCAAAAAAATGTTTTGACGTGATACGTGGGTGCATGCGCAAGCTCGACCCCAACGAGCGCCGCTACACCATCAACGAGCAGACGATAAAGAGCAAGCGCAAAGACCGATCAGCGTTTGCCCAATGCCTGACGGCCAACGCCCGCACCAAAGACGGCCTAAACGCATCGACCGTGATCATGGATGAGTTCAGCCAGGCACGCGACAGCAACCTGCTGACGGTGCTTACTACCTCGATGGGCGTGCGAGATAACCCGCTAACGGTCATAATCACCACCGCATCAGACGTTTTCGACGGGCCGTTTTATGAGATGCTGCAGGGCTACAAAGCCATCCTATTAGGCGAGTATGAGGATGACAGCGTATTTGCCCACCTGTTCGAGCCCGACATCGACGACCCCGAAGATGACCCCGCGACATGGCGCAAAGTGCATCCTCATTTGGGCATCACCGTGCAGGCCGACTATTACGAGCAAGAATACCGCAAGGCCCAGCGCAACGGCGCGGAAGCGATGTTGGCTTTCCGCACTAAGCTGCTCAACATGTACGCCGAAAATCAGATGCGCGGATGGATCAGCGGCACCCTCGTCCGAAAGATCAGCATCCCGATGCCGTTGAACAATATTCACGGCCAACCCGATGCAATGGTGGCTATCGACCTATCGGAGAGCGACGATTTCAGCGCCGTTTCCGTCGGCTTTCGCGATGCTGCGCAGCATAGTTTTAAATTCCACACCTCGTATTTTTTTCCCGCTGACGCGCTGCCAGGACACCCCAACGAAAAGCTATACCGGCGATGGGCTGCAGAGGGGCACCTGACCTTAACGCGCGGCGCGGTGATCGACTACCGGACAATCGTGGACTATGTGCTGCAGCTCAATAAGGTTGTGAGGATATTATCGATCGGTTATGACCCGTGGAAGAGTCAGGAGGTGATTAACATGTTGGCGGCTGCCGGCGCCTACCGAGTGCTGACGCCTATCCGGCAGACCTACGGCTATTTTACGGCGCCCGTTGAGAGTTTTGAGCATGGCGTTAAGACCGGTCACATCTATGTCAACGACAACCCGATTAACGCCTATTGTTTTGGCAACGCCGTGCTCGACGTCGATAAGCTAGAGAACTGCAAGCCGATAAAACGCAAGCAGACGCAGAAGATCGACGGCGTGATTACGATGCTCATGTGCATGCGCCTGTTTATTGATTATGTGCGTTAGTTAATAATACTTAAAATTCCCTTACTCCTCGAAACAATAGGAAAGCAAAGGAAAATATCGAAAATAAGGGCAAAAAAACGCAATTATACTGCTTATAATCAGATTTTTGGCTATGATTTTTTATCATTAAATTTGTTAATAATTATAGCTGAAAATGAACTTTTGGCAACATATTGTAAGTTACTTTAAGCGTGCTAACTCCGGAAGTAAGGGCACGCCCACCGCTATGACACCCCGCCGCGGTGGCGTGCCCTTATGGTACGGTAACACGTCGGCTATGAGCGTCGCCACCGTTTTTCGGTGCGTTAAGTTACTGAGCGAGAGCGTCGCCAATCTGCCATTGCAGTATCTAAAAATGCGCGATGGGATATTCGTGGACGCGGGCAACAAGCGATTGAACTATCTGCTCAACGTGCAGCCCGACATAGCCGTTAACGCTTTCGATTTTTGGCGCCAAGTGGTGCAGGAGCTATTGCTGGACGGCAATGCTTATATCGTGCCGGTGTACAACATCGTGACGATGGAGCTCGACCGTCTCGCCCTATGCGAGCGCGGCACCGTCGCACACGACACGCTCAACGACACATACAACGTGCACGATCCCCGCACGGGCATCAGCGGCATGTACAACGAGAGCGAGATCATCCACTTTAAGGGGCTGACGCTGCAAAACGTTAAGCACGGAGTTAGCGTGCTGACGTATGCCCGCCTAACTCTCGACATCGCATCTACCGGTGATCAGGAGACACAATCACGGTTTGCCAACGGCGGCGCCGTGCGTGGTATCGTCTCCAATGATAGCAGCGTGCATGGCTTCGGCGAGTACCAGGATCAGCAGCTAAAGAGCACCGCCGCCGACCTTAACGAGCGATTTGCCGCCGGCGAGCGCATCGTCAATCTGCCCGGCCAAGTGGATTTTAAACAGATTTCGCTCAGCTCCACCGACATGCAATTCCTTGAAAGCCGCAAATTTACGGTGCGCGAGATCTGTCGCTTTTTTGGCGTGCACCCGTCATTTGTGTTTGACGACACGAGCAACAACTATAAGAGCGCCGAGCAGGCAAATGTGGCCTTTTTATCGCATACGCTCAACCCGCTATTGCGTAACATCGAGGTCGAGCTGCTCCGCAAGCTCATCGCCCCGTCGCTGGCATTCCGGTACAAATTCCAGTTCGACCGCCGCGATCTCCGCGCCTGCGACATGGACGGTTTGATGCGCTACCGCACTAACCTATTGCAGACGGGCACCACGATCAACGAGGTGCGCGCGATGAATAATCTGCCGGCCGTCGAGGGTGGCGACACGGTGCTCATATCGGCCAACCTGCGAGGCATCAATGACCCCGCCGTGCAGCCACAACCCAACCAATCGATGGAAGACCCCAAAAAAGAAGACGAAGATGGAAAAGATAAAGACGAATAAAGCCGCCGAGATCCGGCGCACACTGAGCACGCCATGCGCGGATCTGCGCGTGCGTGAGGCCGGCGCCGATGATGCGCCGAGCCGTACAATCACCGGTTATGCCATCCTGTTTAACACCGAGTCCGCGCCCCTGTGGCAGGATGAGGACAGCGAGGCGCGCGAAGTGATAGCCCCCGAAGCTATCACCAAAGAGCTGCTTGACGGCTGCGACATCAAATTTACGATGTACCACGATCGCCAGCTCATTTTAGGCCGTAGCAACAAAGGCGAGGGCACGCTGTCGTATTTTGTCGACGATAAAGGCGTAGGTTTTGAGCTGGAGCTGCCGAAGTCGCCCAACGGCGACGAAGCATTAGAGATGGTTCGCCGCGGCGATATCTCCGGATGCAGTTTCGCTTTTTCGACCCGCTACTATGATGATGCGTGCGTGGAGCGTACCGCTAATGTGGTCAACGGCGTCACCATGATAACGTACCGCGTTAAGGCGATCACCGCCGTCTACGACTTTACGTTGGCCGCCGATCCGGCCTATCCTGACACGTCGGTAGAGGCGCGAGAGCTGGCTGCAGATCTCCGCGAGGCCGCCCGCCCTACCACCACAACGCCCCGGCCGAATAAAGAGAAAATACGCGAGCAGGTGCGCGAAATGCGCCGCGCTGCCTCGCAAAAATTAATATGATCAATTAACCCCAAAAAGTTTCAGAGATGGAAAAAAATGAAAAAAAGCTGTGCGTCCGCGAGCTGGTCAACAAGTATCAGGCCAACTGCGACCGTATCGGCGAGATCGCCGAAACCTGCGAGAAAGAGCAGCGCGAGCGTAGCGAGGCGGAGGAAAAAGAATTTGCCGCACTCACCCGCGATAATCAGCTGCTCCAGATGAAGATGCAGGCTGCAACCGCCGAACACCTGCGCGAAAACCCCAACGCCGCCGCCGATGCGGTTAAGGTGATCCGCGAAAATGCCGCCCACGGGCGCAAGTCCGAAATCCTTTTTGTGCGCGACCTTATGATGGTTTCCGACGCCGCCAACGGTGGAATCATCCCCCTGAACGTGCAGGAAATCCTCAAACCGCTCACTGAGGGCTTTATCCTGGACAAAGTCGGTTTGCCCATGCCCACCGGCCTGAGCGGCGATTATGTATGGCCGATGTACGAGATGGTTGAAGCCCAGATCGCCGGCGAGGGTGTTGCACTCTCCGACACTAAGATACAATTTACTAAGATGACCGCTACACCCGAGCGCGTCGGCATCGCCATCCCCGTGTCCAATCAGTCACTCAATCAGAGCGACGGCGTGCTCGAGATGATCATCCGCGAAATCATGCCTCAGGCCATCCGCATCCTGCTCAATAAGATCCTTTTCTCGACTAAGAAAGTCAACAACGCCACAAACCTTGTCGGCCCGTTTGTTGGTAAGGTAGCCGGCGCTGTCGCACTCAGTGCAACCCCGACATTTAAGGAGCTCAACGCGAGCATGAAAGCCAAACTGCTTGAAACGGGCATTGATGGTGATCATACATGCTGGATCATGACTAAGAGCATGGCCGCCACACTCGAGGGCACCCCGATCAACGAAAAAGGCGTCTATGTGCCTATGCTCCAGAATGGCATGCTCTGCGGCCTCCCCGTTTACACCACCAACGACATCCGCGACGTCGAAAAGACTTATAAGAAGTGGAGCGGCAGCGCATGGACTGACTACACACTCACCGAGAGCGACACTGTCAAAGGTCAGGTGTCTAAGGCATCCGAGCTCCCCACCACCGGCAACACATCGGGCGACATCTACGCCATCGTTACCATCACCGAGTATATCGGCATCGGCGATTGGCGCTATCAGCCTATGGGCTTGTTTGGCGGCCTCCGCTTTATTGTGGATCCCTACAGCCAGGCACGCAAAGACAGCGTCGATTTTGTGCTTAACTGCGATTATGGCACAAAGACGCTCCGCAACGATGCCTTTATTCTCGGCAAAGTGGCTAACTCTTAACAGTATATAAGCCGTGGCAGTAGTGAGTCTGACATTGTTTAAGCAGCATGTGCGCGCCGATGACTACGCGGATGATGACGATTACATGCAGCATCTGATCGAGACCGCCGAGGTGTCGGTCATCACTGCGACCAATCGCACGGAAGCGGAGCTGGCGGAGCTGGGCGGCGGGAAATTCCCGGCCCCGTTAGTGCATGCTATGCTAATGTTGGCGGCGCACTGGTACAATCAGCGCGAGAGTGTCAGCGCCACCCAAATGTATGCAGTGCCCGACTCCCTGCAGGCGCTTATAAAACCCTATAGACGATTAGCTGACTGATGCAAGCCGGTAGGATGAGATATAGGCTCAGACTTTTGCGCCCCGTGGCATCTACGGATAAGTTCGGGCAGCAGCAGGCGGGCAGTTTCATGCCGCATGCCACTGTGTGGGCTGAGCGTGTGAAGCTTTACGGGACCCGACGGACGGAGGCCGGGGAGCTGTTTTCTGACTATCGCGCGGAGTTTAATATCCGTCTGGGCCATGAGGTGCATGAGGGCTGGCGCGTGGGCGTTGCAGGCGAGTCGGTGCTTTATGAAGTGTCGGCTGTGGAGCCTAACAAAGAGCGTGGCTTGCTGAAGCTTATTTGCGAACGTGTAAACGAATGATGCGCTATGGATCTGATTGATATGAAACTGGACACGACGAATCTTGAGAGATTGCTGATGTCGCTACCTCTGAAACGGAGGATGCGTGTGATCAACAATTCGCTTAAGAGCGTTGCCGCCAAAACCCGAAAACAAGTGCGGGCGATAGTTGCGGGCGAGTTTGCGACGCGTCCGACGGCACCGAAGCCGCGCAAGGGCGGTAAGCGCCAGTGGTCGCGCAAGTCGGCGCCGCGCAAGGATGTGGCAAGGGGTGTGCTGTCTCTGATTTACAACAGGACGCGCATAGGATTTAAGGTGTACGTGAGCAATACCAAGCCAGAAGGGATGCACCGAAACCGACAGGGCAAGGAAAAGCCGGTGCTGTTTTTCAATAACCGCGGCACGAAGCTTCGCAAGACGTCGGGGAATGCGAAACGCCGGTCGGCCAATCGCGGTCGTGTACCGGGCAAAGGCTTTATGTCGAAGGCCGGTCGTGTTGTCGATTCTCAGACATCAAAGGAGCTGGTGAGGACACTAATGACACAAACAGAGAAAATCGTAGCTAAGTATGGAGCAAAACTATCCTAAGACGTCGCTGAGTGTTGGCGCGACACTTCGGGCGGTGCTGGTTAATGACGGGGCTGTGTCGGCGTTGTGCGGCGATGTGATCCCTGTTGCAGTAGCGCCGGAGACGCGGTTGCCTTACATCGTTTATCGGCGCACTGAGCTGCTGCCGACGGTGACAAAGTCGGGGTATCCGGCATCGGATGCGGTGGCCGTGGAGGTGCTGTGCTGTGCAGCCGATTACGCTCAGTCGATAGCGATGGCCGAGGCGGCGCGCCGGGCGCTTGAGACGTGCCGTGAAGATCCGGCAGGGTGCGTGAAGGTGCGGAGCATGAGGCTTGAGACGAGCGAGGAGACGTTTGAGGGTGATGCTTATATACAGTCGCTTACATTTAGGATATTAGTTTAATAATCAATAAAATAACAACAAGAAACATGAACGAGTACATCAATGGCAGCGACTTGCTGCTTAAAATCAAAGGGAAAGCCGTGGGGCACTGCACGTCGCACACTGTGAATCTGAATTCTGAAACGAAGGACAGACAGGTGAAGCCTGTGGCGTCGAAGCCAAAATCGGCGGGTCTGTGGAAAGAGAAGGGCGTGACGGGTCTTTCGATCTCGATAAGCGCCGACGGACTGCGCTGCTATTCGGAGACAGAAAACGGCTTTGAACAGCTTTCGCCGGAATGGGGCAAAGGTTCGTCGGTGGAGGTGGAGTGCTACCACCGCGGCGAAGACCCAACGCCTTACATCAAAGGCAACTTCATCATCGCGTCGATGGAGGAAAGCTCACCGGCGCAGGATGATGCCACTTACAGCATCAGCCTTGAGAATGACGGAGAGCCTGAGGTTTATCCGGGCAAGGATTCCATCACCCACGAAGTCGCTAACACTTAAATGCCGGGGTATGGAAAAGACATCAGTGATCAATGTCGGGGGTAAGGCTTACCCGTGCTATATGACGATGGGCGCGATGGTGCGCTATCGTGATATGCGAAAGAAGGAAGTGTCGGAGATCGGCGACAGTGTGACGGAGATGTGCGCGCTGCTCTATTGCTGTGTGGCGTCGGGCTGCAACCGCGAGCGCCGGTCGTTTGACATGGAGTTTATGGACTTCGCCGACAGCATCGGTTTTGACGATGTGCGCAAATGGTCGGAAATGATCAGTGCGGAGATGTCGGGTGGCGGAGAGTCAAAAAAAAAGAAGCCGGTCAAATGAGCATCAGCGAGGTGATGGGTGTGGCGTTGGGCTGCATCCATCTCTCGCTTGATGATTTTCTTTGTCTGCGACCTGAAGAGTTTGATGCCGTTTATAATGCGTATGTCGGGGATCGCGAGGCGGAGTTCCGGTCGGGGTGGGAGCAGACTCGGACCCTGGCTTCGATCACGATAGCGCCGCACGTCAAACGGGCGCCGACGCCGCAAAAGCTGTTGCCCCTGCCGTGGGACAAAACAAAACGCCGGACAGAATCCGGCGTCGGTATATTATCGAAGGAAGCGGCAAAAGCGCGCTTTGAGCAGCTGGCGAGGCGATGATCACCACCAAATGTGAGGCGTGTATTTGTCTTTCAATGGCTTGCCGTCTATATCTTTTCCTCTGAGGAATTGATAAGCCATATAGATAACGCTAATCGTGGCTCCGACCATGCAGATTATAGTAAGCCATACGAGGATAAAGCCAATTATTGAGCCGAGTGAAGCGGAAATGATCATAACAAAGAGGATTTAGTTACAGCGCTAATTTAATTATTTTCTTACAAACAAACAAATGAGCTAAAATGTCAGCAAAAACAGTTGCTTTAACATTTAAGGTTGTAGAAAGCGGCGACGGTTTTAAGAAAATCATAGCCGAAGTGACGGGTTTGCAGTCGGTGATCTCATCAACTGTTGCAGAGGCGAAGAAGCTTCAAAGCTCGTTTATTGATACAGCAGCAGTTTTAACATCTTTTAATAGCGTAGCCCAAAGTTTTCAGAATCTGCAAAGTGCAATAGCCGGTATTTCAGAGTCGTTTGTTTCGTTTGACGACGCGATGCGCAAGGCCAACACTATGGCCGGGAAAAGCGGTGAGGATTTCGAGAAGCTTAAAGGTCAGGTGAGCGCTCTGTCGAAAGAGGTGCCGCTTGCGCGTGAGGCTCTTGCCGAGGGGCTATATCAGGTTGTGTCGAACGGAGTGCCCGAAGACAACTGGATCTCTTATCTTGAAACGTCGGCGCGGTCGGCGGTCGGCGGCTGTGCTGATCTGAGCAAGGTGGTTGGCGTGACGTCGACGGTGATAAAAAATTATGCTCTCGGCTGGGACAGCGCGATCAGCATTCAGGATAAGATACAGCTGGCTGCGAAGAATGGCGTGACGTCGTTTGAGCAGCTTGCGGATGCTTTGCCGCGCGTGTCGGGTAATGCTTCGACACTGGGCGTTTCGATCGATGAGCTTTTGGCAACGTTTGCCACGCTGACGGGCGTGAGCGGTAACACTGCGGAGGTGTCAACGCAGCTGGCGGCTGTTTTCACGGCACTTGTTAAGCCGTCGAGCGAGGCTACAAAGATGGCGGCAGAGATGGGGATTCAGTTTGACGCGGCGGCTATCAAAGCAGCGGGCGGTTTTGAGCAGTTTCTCACGAAGATGGATCAGTCGGTTAAGGCGTATTCGGCGGCGAGCGGTGTGCTTGAGCAGGAGGTTTACGGCAAATTGTTCGGCTCGGCTGAGTCGCTTCGTTCGCTGATTCCGCTGACTGGTAATCTGTCGGAAAAGTATCAGGCGAATGTTGCGGCGATGGTTGATTCGACGAATACGATGCAGGAGGCTTATGCCACGATGGCTGATTCGGCGTCGAGCCGGTCGCAGATAATGCAGAATAAGATCGCAGCGGCTTTTGACGGGATCGCGGGATATTTCGCTCAGTTTAAGCCTATGATGGATTTGATAGCGCAATTGGGATTATTTGCTATGGGCATCACCTCAATAGCAACGGCAATGGGGCGACTTTTGACGGTGACGAAGCTGACGGTCGTTGCGAAGAAGGGGCTGATGCTTGTGGTGAAGATGCTTGTGCCGAATATCCGCGGGCTTGTGGTAAGCTTCAATGGTCTGACCACGGCGCAGAAGGTGGCGGCGGTGGCCACGACGACGTTAAAGGCGGCGATACGCGGGCTGATGATAGCGACGGGTGTCGGCGCGATCATCTCGGTTGTGAGCAGCGCAATAGATTGTTTCTCGTCGTCGGCTGATGATGCGTCGGGGTCGAGCGAGAATCTGACCAGATCGCAGCAGGCGCTGAAGAGTTATACGGAAGAGGGCGCTGCGGCTCAGAGCCGGGCGAATGAGGAATATGAGCGCGCGCGGCTGGAGATGAAGCTGAATATAGAGCGTTGCGCAGAGTTTCACGGGACGAAGGAGGAGGAATCGCGGCTTGTGGGCGAACTTAACGAGAAATACGGTGATACGCTGGGCTTTTACAGTTCGGTGTCGGACTGGTACAGGGTGCTGACGACAAATTCGGAACTATATTGCAAGCAGTTGCAGCGAGAGGCTGAGATACGCAATCTGACGGATAAGATAGTGAAGGGGAAGTCTGACTACCGAGAGGCGACGGGAAAAGAGTATACAGACAACACGGTGTCGGAGGAAGAGGCTGCGTTGAAGAATGTTGTGGCGAATGAACCCGAAGACAACGAGAAAATAGCGCAGTTTGCTGTCGACTTATTGAATGATCCGCTGAACACATGGATAGATGTTGCAAGTGGAAATGATCCATGGAAAAAGGCGAAAAGAAACAAGGCGGACGCGCAGGCGCGTGTGGATCTTGCGCGTGACATAGCGGCGGATGAAGCGCGGCTGAGTGCGTTGATTAAGGAGTCGACAGATGCGGCTGCGGGCTTTGTCAAGGGTTCGGGCGGTGGATCGAATACGACAATGAGTGCGGGGGATGATGTGTCGAAGATGTCGATCGGTGAGCTTAAACGGGCGAAGGGAAAGTATGAGACTATGTTGCAGAAATCTCATCCGGAGGATGATGTTGAGGGGCTGAAGAAGGAGTATGCGGCGGTGTCGCGGGCGCTTAGTTCGCGAGAGGTGGCTTTGGGTCTGCGGAAAGCGCCGAAGAGTCAGAATAAGAAGGCGCCAAGAAAAGTGGTTGAGGGGGAAAATCTGACGCGTGAGCAGCTGCGGACAAATATAGAGCTGACGACGGCGAAGCTTACGTCGGATGATTCGGAGGAGCAGCGGATGCTTCGTGAGAAGATAAAGGGATGGAAGGATGCGGTGTATCAGATAGATCTTGCTACGGCAAAGTCGCAGCGTCCGCAATCTCTGGATACGCTTAAGGATATATCGGAGGAGATTAAATATCAGCAGTTTCTGCGTGAGAATGCTTCGGGTGAGGATATTGCGGCGATAGATCAGGAGATAGACCGGCTGAATGTGCTTGGCAAGAAGATGGAGCTGAGTGCGCGTGTGCCGGTTCCGGTGGATCAGATCGAGAGTTTCCATGAGCTGAATGAGGAGCTGAGCGTAGCCACTGAGCTGCTTGACTATGTGTCGACGGCTGAAGAGAGGATGAGCGTGAGCAATCGCATTTCGGCGCTGCAAAAGAAGAAAGAGCAGATGCAGTCGGAGGGTGAGCCGAAGCCTGGAGATCTGAAGGAGCTGAATACGCTGGAGGAGCTGTCGAAGGCGCGGCAGTATTATGCTAAGCAGCAGGAAAAGGCCGATGCCGATGAGTATCAGTCGCTGCAGAAAACCATCAACGCTATCGATGAGAAGATGAAGGCTCTGCAGCGGGGTGCCCGTGTGGAGGAGATATCGACGTGGGTTGCTGAACTGAACAAGCTGACGGGTGAAGATTTCACGATTAAGCTCAAGGAGGAGGGTCTTGACGGTATAGAGAGCATGATCCGCGAACTGCAGAAAATGCTTGACGATAAGGAAAACCCGCTGACTGAGGGGCTGCGCGAGCAGATCGAGGCGCTGGTGGGCGATCTTAACAGTCTTGCGTCGAATAAGTCGCTGGGTAAGTTTTCCAAGAAGACGACTGCCGCTTTTGAGGCTGTGGGCGAGCTTGGGTCTTCATTTAAGAATATGGGGTCGACGTTTGAGGTTCCGTATTTGGATGTTGCGGGGACTATCGCGCAGGCGGTGGCTACGCTTGCGTTGTCGTATAGTCAGGCGTCGGCGGAGTCGGCGGGGCTGGGTCCGTGGGGCTGGATAGCGTTCACGGCGGCGGGGCTTGCTCAGCTGATGGCTGTGATAGCGTCGGTGAAGAATGTGACGGCGTTTGCGGACGGCGGCATTGCGTATGGTCCGACGCTGGGTCTGTTCGGGGAGTATGCGGGTGCGTCGAGCAACCCGGAGGTCATGGCGCCGCTTAACAAACTGAAAACGCTGATAGAGCCGCGCGATCCGGCGCCGTTGTCGGGGCGTGTGGAGTTTGAGATCGACGGGCGCAAGCTCCGCGGTGTGCTTCAGCGGGTGGAAACTTTATCAAGACGCAGCTGATGAAACAGACGATTTACAAGGGCGAGCTGACGGGGCGCGATGCGTGGACGGGCGCCTGCACGCTGTGGCGTGCGGAGATATGGCACTATTACGAGACAGAGCCGGAGGAGGCTGTCGCACCGGGGGTGCTGACATTCGACGGCGATGAGCCGATAGTGATTGACTGGGAAGAGAAAGCGAAGGAAGAGCCGGTAGTCGGATCGACGTGCACGCTGAACATCATAAGCCCGGGCGACCGGAGCTATGTGGATATGTACACCATCGAGGCCGGTGCTATCGGTCTGACCATCTATCGCGACGGTCAGCTCTATTGGACAGGCACGCTCGATCCGGAATTTTACGAGGAACCTTATGAAAGGGCGGCCGGTTACACGGTGCAGCTGACGTTTACGGATTTCGGGGTGCTCGACCGGCTGAAATACAACGCGGTGGGGATGCGGAGCATTGCCGACATAATCAAGGAGTGCGCCACGCGCTGCCGCCTGATGCCGGAGCTTTGGATCGATGAATCATTCATGTCGTTGCGCCGTAGCTTAAAAGATGGCGAGAAGGTGACGGTGGGCGTGCTGCCGGGTCAGATGCCTAACGTGAAAGATACGCCGGTGGGGCTTGCCGAGATCTTCGTGCGGTCGGATAATTTTTACGATGAGGACGGCGAGGCGCAGACGCTGGAGGATGTGCTGGCGGGTGTGCTGCAGCCGCTGGCGCTGCGCATCGTGCAGCATGAGGGCAGGCTATACGTATATGACCTTAACGGGCTATATCTGCTGGCACCGCGTCGCTCGGTGTTCTGGAGCGGTGACGCGCAGACGCTGGGGGTGGATGCGGTTAAGAACAATGTGAAGATTTCGTGGAGTCCGTATGCCGCCGTTGATGAGATGTTGCCCGACACTTGCTGGCCGGAGGATGTCGAGACAGACAGCAATGTAGTCAATCTCGATAATGTCGAGGCGCTTGAGGTCGGGGATTCGGATGTGTATTCATATCATCTGACGCAGGATCTTGAAGTGTGGGGCGAAAAACTGGCGACAGGATCGGCCGGCGCGGTTAAGGGACGCTATCATACAGATAAGACTGATGCGGGCTTTTCGCTGTGGCTGCGTGACCGGGGCGAAAATCTTACGATCGTGAATCAGGACATCTCTGCGGCTACAGGCAGGCGGGCTGTGCGCTACTATAAGATCGTGCCCCAGTATGACGGGCAGGAGAGTGAGGGTGTGATGCTGATGGGTGTGGCCGTTGAGCAGGCAAGATATGTGGTGGGCAATAGCGTGGTCCGGTGGATACTCCACGACCAGCTGAGGGAGCGCAAGATCGGGCTGCACTTTAAGAATCTGGCTTTTAACGCCCATAATGATGCGAATGGCGAAAAGTTTCCGATTGAGCCGATATTCATGACTAAACATATTGTGTTGCCGCCGATGGAGGATGACGCGGCGGATATAAAGATCGAGATGCGCTTGCTGATGGATATGCGCTACAATCCGTTTGAGTCGGCTGTGAATTTTCCGGGGGGAATCTGTCAGGCGGATTATGAAGAGGAGACGAAACGCCACTCCAATTTTATCTATGTTCCGGTTGCGATCTGTTATAAACCGTTTGGCGGTGGCGATGGCGACATCTATGTGTATGTCAATAATATTCCGTTTGAACCCGTAGCGCCGGAAAAGGAGATGTACAGGATGAGCTGGACATATCAGGGGCACGGGGCGCAGTGGGTTCGCGCGGGTTCGTGTGAAGATCCGGCGAGAGAGCTGTCATATCTTTGCTATTACAATCCGGAAAACCGCGCGGATGACACGGGCATTCTGGGGTGGAAATCAAACCGGCAGTGCATACCGCCGACGCTTGCCCGACTCGACACAGCGCTTGCTAAAAGCGGCGAGGGTCAGTTTATCAAGTATCCGCCGAAGTCGGTGCAGGGATCCAAAGGCGGCGAGCTGTGGATGACGGTGGTGTCATCGAAGTGGGTGCTGTGCGACGGCGGTTATAATCTTGCGTTCGACCGTGACGGAATCCCGTCGCCGTGGAAGCGCGTGACGTGGGTGCTGTGCGAAACACCGAAGATCGAGCTTGTGGCAACAACACCAATAGACCGTGAGATCGAGGATGAGGATGTGGAATACAACGGCGAGATAAACCCCGACGCGCTCGACGAGATGTCGATAGACACCATCTGCGGCACGAAGGCGGGAGGAATCCCGACGGCACGCGGGGCATATTTCGACACCGACGGAGATCAGATCACGGAGCTGATCCGTGCGGGTCGTAAGGGTCAGGTGGAAGATCTGCTGATAGGCACGCTCTACAGTCAGTATGCAACCCGTCACACGAAGATCAGCGGAGAGGCGACGATTGACACGGGCGGACTGGCGCTGAGACGCGAGGCTAATCAGGGCGATGCCGTGTTCATCGTCACCGGCGAAACACAAAACCTAAAGAATTGCTGCGGCGAGATCACCATCGTTGAGCTGAGCCGCGACGAATATAAACGAGAAAACGAATAGCATCATGGCAAAGAATTATCAGCTGCGTGTGAAGACTACGGCGGCGCGCGGGCGCAAGAGCCGCGGCGCGGCAGGTGCAGGCGGGAGCAGCGGCGGCAATATCGGGACTGTGAGTCCGGGGCTGCCGTCGGATGCCACAACGCCGGTGCCGTCGGTGGCGGCGTGGTTGATTGAGGCGTCGCCTAAAGCCGTAAAGATCAACGCGGGCGAACGTCCGGGCACGGTGGGCGCTGCTGTAACCCGCATAAAGGATGGCCGCACTGAGCGACTGAAGACGGATGCCGCGCTCAAAGATTATGGCGTGGGGCTCTGGGTGAGCGTCGACGGCGGGGAGTGGCGGCAGTATGTGCCCGGAATGACAAAGGCGCTGGCGACGCAGGGCGGCAAGGTGATTGCGTTGCGGTCGGGAGCGTATCTGCGCACTCAGGGCGATGATGTCTATTCGGGGGGCGTGAATAATTACATAGCATTTGAACTCCGCGACCTCTACGACGGCAAAGTGTATGCCACGGCTACGGTGCCCGTAGTCCGTGACGGCGAGGCCGGGAGTCCCGGTGAGGATGGCCGCATGATCTATCCGGCAGGCTCATGGTCGGCCGAGAAAACTTATGACGGCACCGACGGCACTCTTCCGGTGGTGGAGCGGTCGGGACAGTATTATCTGCTGAGGCAGGGTGTGACTTCGCAGGGCAGTGATCCGCTGAGCGGCGATGACTGGGAGCTGTTTGACCGGTACAGCGCTGTGTTTGCCGATGTGCTCATGGCCAACTTTGCAAAACTTGGCGGGGCGGTATTCTACGGTGATTATATGTTTTCGCAGGATGGTACTTACAACGGTGCGGCGGTGAGCGGGACGGATGCCAACGGCGATGCGTGGTACAGGCGTTTCACGGATGGTGTTACGGCGGGGACGTTCATACCTAATTATATGGTCAATTTCCGCACGGGCGAGATGCGGTCGTTTTCGGGCGTATTTTCCGGCTCGCTGATCACGTTGTTTGTGCCGGCCGATCAGTCGGACGCCGTGACGTCGATAACGAATAAATATAAGATCGGGAAACAGCACAGGCTCATCTCTTACGGTAACGGAGGTCTTTTTGTGCTGCCTACGGATATCAGCTTTTTAGGCTCGCGTGTCATGATCTGCGACCCGCGCAACGCGGTAACATCGGCGTCGAAGCTCACAGTGGTGCAGCCCGAAACGGGCTATCTGTTAGGCAACACGACGACAACGACCGACGGCACGACGCTGAGCCGCAACATACAATTTTGCTGCGGGGTTGTTGAGCTGCTGGCTATCCCGCAGGTAGACAGAACGGGGGCTATCTCGACGACTAAATGCCGGTGGGCGATATTGTCGTTTGTGGCTGCAAGTTCGTCGTCGTCGGATGCCAAGATAGATGATGGTGGGGATCTGATCTTGTTGCCGGGTATCCATATTCCGATAAAAGATCCTACGATTGAGCCGGTTAAACCGTAAATATAATTCAATGACAATATGAATACAGACATCACAATCGAAAAAATCACGATTTCGGAGCTTGATTCCGCAGAATCGATTAATGGTAACATGATATTTCCGGCAGCCAACGGGGCGGCGGATGTGGGCGTTACCGTGGCGCAGCTGCGCAATTACATCAATAGCTTTGTTTCACAGATCACGGAGGAGGAGCGGGCGAAGCTCTCAGGACTGGAGAATGCACCGGCCGACTGGAGGGGGACGCAGGCTCAATATGATGCGCTGGAGAGCTACGACCCAGCCCGATGGTATTTTGTCGTAGAGAGCAATGCCGTTGTGGCCGTGTATCGCGGCTCGACGCTGATCCACGCCACGGCCAACCTCGTAGGGCAGTTTGCCGACGACTCGGTGCCGGAGGATTGGTATTGGTGGCCCGGCGGTATAAAGACTGCGCTACCGGTCGATCCAGCGACAGGTCGGTTCGCCGCCTATTATCCGGGGATTGTTGATGGCGATATCCGATTCTACGATCCTGCAAGTCCGAAAAACAGCCGTCTTGTCAGCATCGAGCGCATCCCTTACTACTCACAAAATCTGGATCTCGATTATCTGCCCGAGTGCAAAATCTACCCCGTGTTGGACTTCGAGTGGAAAACGAAATCCTCTTATATGCTGCTCGGCCGGTCGAATGCACCGGCGCGTCTGGCATTCAAAGACACCGGACAGATCACTACCCTTGAGATGATGCTGAACATTCAGAAAGGTCAACTTAAGATATTGACCGGATTTGACTGTGCGGCGCTCTATAATACTTCCGGTCAACCATTCTCGGTAAACGGGGCGGCGTATATGCCGCTGACAAATATAGGCAAGGCACAGGCGGCCGCGACTCTCGACCTGCAAAACAAGAACTGGGGCGATGATACGATAGTGGCCGGAGCGCGTCAGACGCTTGTCGACTCGTTGCTGACCTACTCTTATGACCGCGTGGCGGCTGGCTACGGCACGACGACGCTGAGACTTTCGCCACAGGCTTTCGCACGCCTGACCGCCGAAGAGGTCGCCGCCATCACGGCCAAAGGCTACACTATTTCCGCTGAGTAATCAAACCATAACACATACAGCAATGAAACAGACTAAAGGGACACCTAAGATTCTGACGGCCGACGAGGGCATGAAGCTGACGCAGGCCGATGAGAGCACGACACTGTCGGATCGCATCGTGACGCAGCGCGTCTATCTTGCCGTCAATGACAGCGCCGACAACTGGAAAGAGATAACCGCGGCCGAGGGCGCCGAGATTATGGCAGCCCAGGCCGAAGCCGCCAAGCAGCGGGGGAAGGAGCCGCAACCATGATAGATCACAACGTATTTCAGTCGATGTTGTGCGCATGGCTCCTGGACTTTTTCCGCGCTATGGGCGCGTGGATCCTGCTGGCAGCCGTCTTAATAATAACCGATCTGCGGTTTGGCATAATGGCTGCACGCAAACGCGGAGAGCAGATCCGTGGCAGCCGCATGCGCCGTCGGTCGATGAACAAGCTGCTGGATTATTCTTGCTGGATCCTCGTGGCTTATGCCTGCCGCCGATCTATCGGTGTGGTGCTGGGCGTGCCTATCGTGTCCGTGGCCATAATCTTATACGTCAACCTCAACGAGATCGCCAGCGCCCTAAACAACTATTGCGAGTATAAGGGCATAAAAAAGCGGATTAACGTCTGGAAACTGATTCGCGGCCGCCACGACATCGAGCGCGCGCTTGAGGATGCCGACGACCGCCCCGACGAAGAAGCCGAAGAAGTCGAAGAAGTAAAATAAACGATATGGCAAATGTAGAAAAATTCGTGCCGTTTTTGATCCGGTTTGAGGCCGGCGTAATCGCGCCGACTATGACCAACCGACAACTATTCGAGCAGGCACGCAAAACCGGCTTTTCCAACGACCCGCGCGATAAGGGCGGCGCTACAATGACAGGCGTGACGCTGGGCGCATATACGACCTATTGCCGCCGCAAAGGCTATCCGTGTCCGACCGTCGAGCGTCTGCGTGCCATCCCTTATGACCATTGGCTCGACATTCTGAAATCCATGTATTGGGATCGCTGGAAAGCCGATGAGATCCGCAGTCAGTCAGTGGCCGAGATATTGGTCGATTGGGTTTGGGCGAGCGGCAAATATGGCATCACCATCCCGCAGCGCTTGTTAGACGTAAAAGTCGATGGGATAGTAGGTGCCAAGACCATAGCCGCCGTAAATGCCGCCGACCCCGCCGGCCTATTCGAGCGGATAAAAACAAGGCGTTACGCCTACATCGAGAGCATATGTAAGCCGCCCTCATCCAACATTGTCTACAAACGTGGCTGGCTCCGCCGCCTCAACGCGATGCACTATGCGGATTAACGATCTCATGCCCATACTCGCATTTGTCATTGTACTCTGCATTGGCGCAATGATATTTGACCGATGCAGCGGCCACGAGCACGCGGTGTCCACGGCGGTAACGCGCGACACTGTGATCGTATATGACACCGTGCGCGTGCGGGCTGTCGATCCGGCCGACGTCACACCGATATGCGCCCGCCCCGTCACATTACCCGTATGGCAGCCGGCCGTCACCGTACACGACAGCACCCCGACAGCCGCACAGCCCGACAGCGCCACCGTGGTTATTCCGATGGAGCAGCGGCATTATGCGGGTGAAAATTACGACGCGTGGATCAGCGGCTACCAGCCCTCGCTCGACTCCCTCAACATCTACCATCCCACCGCCACCATCACCGAGACGCAGACCGTCACCCGCTGGCGCACCCGCCGCTGGGGGCTGTCTGTCGGTGCCGGCGTAGCACTCACACCCCGCGGCCTATCTCCAGGTATATTCGCGGGCGTCACCTATACCTTTGTAAGCTTTTAGAGTGATTTGTTTTTCCATGCAAGTAACACTAACCGTTAGCCTGCGCTGTCCGAGAGGATCGCGCGGGCTTTTTAGTGATTGCTATTTGTGGCCGCTTACAGCGGCTTAACGGTGAAGTCGAGGATGAGAGCCGAGCGGAGTATGGCAAGTGTGGAGAGCTTGACGTCAGTCTCGCCCCGCTCGATCTTACACAACGCCGCCGGAGTAATGCCGCATGCAGCGGCTAAATCCCGCTGCGACATGCGGCGACGGAGCCGCGCCATGCGGATCTCGTCGCCCACGTACAATTTCAGATCGCGGATGCAGGCCGCTTTCAGAGTCTCGTCCATGTTATGCCCAGATAAGGATCTCCATTGTGCCGTTTTCGTCGGAGCTATATTTGGCGATGTAGAGATTGCCGGCGGCCATCGTCTCGCGGAGTGCTGCAACGTTGTCGGCGTTTAACCCCTGACCCCACACGTCGAGATCAACATTGTCAGCGTTGGCAAGCTCGCAGCCGTCGTAGTCGTAATTGTTGATGGCGTCGATCAGGGCGTCGATCTCGCATGCGCCGTAATTAACGTTTGCGCCGTTGGCGTCAGCCACGCGGATAGCGGTGTAAGAGTTAGATTCGTTTTCGAGCATTGAGTTGATTTCGTTGTAAGTTTTCATGACTTTATGTTTTATTGGGTTTTTGATTACGCTACAAAGGTTATTTTACAAAATAATTAGTTAAAAGATGTTAAATTAAAAAGCCCCGCCGTTTTTTACTTTCATCGGGTCAAGCCGAATTCCCGGTGCATAGATTTTAGGAAAAGTGTTAAATTTGCGTC
>OHBU01000101.1_pt1 | contig 38780 bp, 27 predicted proteins | sample 1577421 | NCBI WGS metagenome assembly OHBU01 (sample SAMEA3879550, study PRJEB24766) | human gut metagenome | biome: human-associated habitat; feature: feces | place: USA | collected 1985/1987 | reverse complement strand
TTTTTTTTTACGCTTGCAGCCCGGGCGGCGTCAGCCCATGATATCCTGCTGCGCGCGGTCCATCTCGGCAGTCGCCACGGCGAAGCGCTGCTCCGATCCGCAGGCCTTGACAAGCATGGCGGTGATGCTTTCGCCACAGTCGGAATAGTCAAGCTTCTCGTCGTGGAGCAGCACGTTCATCGCGTCGAGGAGCAAGCGGTAGAGGGAGGCCTGGCGGAAGCTGGCGCCCTGCCCTCCCGCGAGCCTCAGTCCGCTGGCGTAGGCGCGCACCATCGCGCGCACGGTCAGTTCGATCGCCTGGTCGGTATCGATGCCCTCGCCCTCCTGCTGCTTTGCGCAGGCCGCGAGGTGGTCGGCCACGGAGAGACAAGCACCTTCGAGCAGCGCGGAGAAGTTGCGCTTATACTCTGCCACCAGCGCCTCGTAGAAGGCCTCCGATCCACAGGCCGCGAGCAGCATCGACCTCATATCCATGCGCTGCTGATGCGCCTTGCGTACCATGCGCTCCATCTCCTCGTAGCCGGAATGGATGACCGCCAGGGGGAAGAAGACCGTTTCGAAGAAGGCGGGGGCTATCTGTTCGTAGTAGTCGAGCATCGCCCGCTTCACGTTTTGCGGCTGTCGGCGTTCCTGGACAGATCCCTGCCCACAGTCGATCACGCCCGAGGAAAAAGCGTCGAAGAAGGAGCGCACCAGGGCAGCTTGAAGTTTGTGTTTGTCTGTTTTCATATCTATTTGGAAATCTGCGAGTTAGTTATTATGAGATTCAAGCGGCCCTCCACCCCGGGCACAGGGGATATACACAAAAAAGAGAGTCAGTAAAAAACCAACTCTCTCTTTGTGCGCTCCAGGATGGGCTTGAACCAACGACCCCCTGATTAACAGTCAGGTGCTCTAACCAACTGAGCTACTGAAGCAGTAAGCAATCGTGCATTTCCGAATTGCGAGTGCAAAGGTACGATGAATATTTGAAACCACCAAACTTTTCGGGCAGAAAATTTCCTTTTTCCCGATTTTTTTCATTTTTATCTACCCAAGGCATCCAAATCTCCTTATTAAATTATACCTTTGCATCTAAAATCAGACATTCCCCTGACCAGCCACCTGCGCCAAGGCCCTCGCCGCCCTCGCTGGCATGGTCGTGGAATACGCATACAAAATCACGAATTCAACCCAAAAATAGAGAGAAATGACCAAAAAGATAATCGGCGTGTTGCTGGCCCTCTGTGCACTAACGACGAGCTACGCCCAGGACAACAATCGTCACAACTTCGACGTGACGAAGAATCTGGAGGTGTTCAACACGGTCTATAAATACCTCGACATGATGTATGTCGATACGCTCAACGCCAACGAGGTGGTGCGCTACGGCCTGGGGGCCATGCTCAACTCCCTCGACCCCTACACGGTGTACTACCCCGCCGACGACACCAAGGAGCTCGACCTGATGCTGACGGGACGCTACGGCGGCATCGGAGCCATCATCCGCTACGACCTGGTGCGCAAGACGGTGGTCATCGACGAGCCGTATGAGGACACGCCGGCGGCCAAGGCGGGACTGCGCAAGGGCGACGTCATCGTGAGCATCGACGACTCCACGATGACGGGGAAGCCCGCGGCCTACGTCTCCAGCCACCTGCGCGGCGACGCGGGATCGACGTTCGAGATCAAGATCATGCGCCCCTCGACGGGCAAGACCTTCCGCAAGATCATCACCCGCGAGCAGATCCAGCAGCCTGCCGTGGCCTACTACGGCGTGCAGCCGGGCGGCATCGGCTATCTCTGCCTCACCTCCTACACCGAGAACTGCGCCCGCGACGTGAGGCGCGCCGTGCTCGACATGAAGCACCAAGGCATGAAGAGCCTCGTCCTCGACCTGCGGGGCAACGGTGGCGGAAGCGTGCAGGAGGCCATCTCCATCGTCAACATGTTCGTGCCCAAGGGCGAGACCATCCTGACGATGAAGGGCAAGATCAAGCAGGCCAACCGCGAGTTTACGACCAAGGTGGAGCCGATCGACACCGTGATGCCCATCGTCGTCCTCGTCAACGACCAGACGGCCTCGGCCTCGGAGATCACCTGCGGCAGCCTCCAGGACCTCGACCGCGCCGTCGTCATGGGCACGCGCACCTTCGGCAAGGGACTGGTGCAATCGACCTTCGACCTGCCCTACAACGGCGTCATCAAGCTCACCACGAGCAAATACTACATCCCCAGCGGACGCTGCATCCAGGCCATCAACTACCGCCACGGGCGCGGAGGCTACACGGAGCACATCCCCGACTCGCTGACCCATACCTTCACCACGCGCCACGGGCGCATCGTGCGCGACGGCGGCGGCATCAAGCCCGACATCGAGGTGCTGCCCGACTCGCTGCCCAACATCGCCTTCTACCTCGCCTCGACGGGACTCGACTCCACGGAGGCGATGCTCAACTGGGAGGTGAAATACCTCAAGGAGCACAAGACCATCGCACCTGCCGCCACCTTCGAGCTTTCCGACGCCGACTACGAGGACTTCAAGGCGTTTGTCATCCAGAGCGGCTTCAAGTATGACCGCGAGAGCGAGAAGCAACTCAAGAACCTGGTGAAGCTGGCGAAGTTCGAGGGCTACTACGACGACGCGCGCGCGGAGTTTGACGCGCTCGAACAGCGCCTCAACCACAACCTTGCCAAAGACCTCGACCACAACAAGGAGGTGATCAAGGCCATCCTCGCGGGCGACATCGTGGCGGCCTACTACTTCCAGCGGGGCAGCGTGGAGAACAAGCTGCTCCACGACAAGCAGTGGAAGGAGGCCGTCAAACTGCTCAACGACATGGATCGCTACCAGCAGACGCTCCAGCCTGCGCCCCAGGAGGAGACGGCCAAGACCGAGGGGCAGACCGCCAAGACCGAGGTGACGGCGGAGCCATAGCCTGGCGCATCTTGTAGAATTCATACACATTTCGCATCATTATATGTATATGAAATATAAGACTTTACGCTTCCTTTCGCTTCTCTTCCTCGCGGTGATCGTCTCCGTGGGGGCGAGGGCCGCGGCGGACTCCCACAACCCCTACACCGCCGAGGCCAAACGCTACGACAAGCAACCGAGCGAGAAGGTGATGGAAGCGGCGAAGAAGCTGGCCGACGCGGGCGACTCCCAGAAGGCCATCATCCTCTACACGCTGGTCTGCCGACGCTTCAGGGCGGACATGCCGGAGAAGGAGAAGCAGACGTGCATCCTCGCCCACGTGGAGGTGAGCAAACTCTATATCACCAGCGCCAGCTACATCAAGGCGCTCGACTTAGGCGTGGAGGGCGTGAAACTCAGCGAGGAGTGTGAGAAGCAGCCCCACGTCGCAAAACTCTACAACTTGATTGGCAACGCCTATACCTACTTCCTCGACTACGAGAAGGGCATGAATTACTACAAGAAGGCGCTCGCCTTCTGCCGCAAATATCCCGACAGGGAGACGGAGTATAAGATCCTCTGCAACATGACCAACCTCTGCGTCCAGCAGCACAACCTCAAGGAGGCCAACCGCTACTACAAGATGAGCGAGCGCGTGAGGGACCACAAAAACGACCTCGCCACCTACATGAGCAGCTACACACAGGGACGCATCGAGATGGGACGGGGCATCTACGCCAAGCAGATAGCGCGCTACAGACACCTGGCCGACTACGCGGAGAAGCACAAGCTGCCAGCCAAGTTCACGTGCTACGCCTTCGAGCAGATATACCTCTGCTTCAGGGAGATGCATCAAAACGACTCCGTGGTGAAATACCTCCACGTCTGCTACGAGACGGCGAAGCGCAAGGGCGTGCTCTTCCACTTCACCGGGGCCATCAGAAGCCTCGCCAACCACTACGACGAGGTGGGCGACATCGCCAAGGCCAACGACTACAAGACGCAGTATATCGCTATCGAGGACTCGAGCAAGAACACGCGGGAGTTTGACATGATGAAGAACAAACTCTTCCTCCACGAGGTGGAGCAGACGACGAAGGAGATCGACACCCTCCACGAGAAGGAGCAGGCGGGGAAGCGCACCATACGCCAGCAGCAGGCGGTCATCGCCGGCATCACGATCGTCTGCCTCTGTGTCTGCATCTTCTTCTTCGTGATCTACAGACAGAAGAGGAAGCTCAACGACAGCTACCTCAACCTCTTCCGGCAAAACAAGGACAACCTCGAGATGCAAAAGAAAATGGAGCATCTCTACCGCGAGAACGCCAGCGAACTGGAGGAGAAGAACAAGCTCATCGCCCTCCTCCAGTCGCAGCTGCAGGAGCAGGGCAAGATCAAGGGGGCGCACGCGGCCAAGGAAGCCGTGGGAAAATACCAGGACAGCAACCTCAAACAGGAGCAGCAGGAGATCATCGCGCAGAAGATCATGGCCGTCATGGAGCAGACGACGGAATACTGCCAGACCGACTTCTCGCTCGACAAACTGGCCAAGCTCGTGGGGTCCAACAGCAAGTATGTCTCCCAGGTCATCAACGACTCGTTTAAGAAAAACTTCAACGCCTTCGTCAACACCTACAGAATACAGACGGCGCGCGAACGACTGATAGACGTGGACCACTACGGCAACCTCACCATCAAGGGCATCGCCGAAAGCGTGGGCTTCAAGTCGCCCACCACGTTCATCAACGTCTTCAAAAAGATGGTCGGCCTCTCGCCGTCGGTGTACCAGAATATGGCCAAAAAAGACGTGGAGGCATAGCCCGCCCCATCCTAAAACGCTCGATTTCAACGCGTTCTGTTCCAAATTCATGAATTTGGAACAGAACGTTTTTGCTATTTGTCCCTATCGTCGTACTTTTGCACCGTGATTCTTTTCAACGTGTCAGCAATGATGTTGGCAGGACAAAAAACTTATAAATATTGCTTATGAAAAAAACTATTCTTTTATCCGTCTTGGCCTCGGCGATGGCTCTGACAACTTCAGCACAAGTCCGACAGGACGCTGCTGGACTGCAAGGCAAGTCAATGCCACTTATGCGCTTCGACGGCCTCCAGAAATCGCCAGCCAAAGCTGACGTTACCGTAGAGGACCTGCTGGGTTGCCCTGATGGTACCGTCTTCGGAGGTGAGTACAAGGACGAGCCCAACGCATGGAGCGGATTCTGTAGCGCCGATGAGGGCCGCAAGGACGTAGCTACAAGCTACTACCAGCACTTCACCGACTGCTACTATACATTCCACGGCGTACGCTTTCTTGGCATGTTCAACTACTTCAACCGCGAGGAAATCGAATGGGTTCCCTGCACTGAGCGTGGCGGAATCGACGAGAAGGGCAATATGACCAAGCCCATCAAAGTGAAGATCGCATTCTACAATGACAACGGCCCAGAAGGTCTGCCAGGCGATTTGATCTATAGCAAAGTATTCGACGTGATCGGTGAGCAGACTGGCGTGGAGACGATGGACGGTAACATCTATGCTTTCAACGTTGACCTGGGCGAGGATATCAAGATGGAGCACGGCTTCATGCAGATCAACGCCATTGATGAGAACGACGAATCCATAAACTGCTACCTCTCGCTTTTCAAGGCCAGCACATCGCCAGGCTATGCTCTCGTCAAGATGGATAGTCGTGACGGCAGCGAGCCCGCATGGGGAACCCAGATGTCCTGCTGCTACTGCCTCGATGGCGACGGCAGCTTTATCTCCGAGAAGGCAGTGAAGTTTACGCGTATCCTCTCGCCCACGGCCTCAGAGGCGAGCCAGTATGGCAAGGTGCAGGTGGAACTCTTCAACATCGGTTCCGACGCAATCGACAACGTGACGCTCCAGCTCTGGCAGGAGGACAAACTGATAGCCACGGAGAAGGTGAACGCTACCATACCGTCGCTGGAGTCCTACAAATATACGTTCAATGCACGCGTGAACTGCTCCGAGATTGGCAACCACCACATCACCATCAAGAACGTCACGCCCAATAGCGATATGATTGCCGCTGACACCATCGTGACCAACGTGGTCAGAGGCGACGGCACAAGCTATCCTGAGTCTGCACCAATCTATGGCGGCACCTTCATCAAGCACGTGAAGATCGGCGACATCGACTGCGAGTCGGGCGAGGAGAGCTATGCCGACCGCACCAACCTCAAGACCGACATCATGCCGGGCCAGCCCCTGACGCTCGAGGTCGAACCCAACGAGGCCGAGGTGCATCTCCGCGCATGGGTGGACTGGAACAACGATGGCGTCTTTGACAACTCCGAGGCCTATATCTTCGACAAGGAGAACAAGGCTACTATCAGCGTCCCCGAGAACGCCGACATCATGCCGGGCGAGAAGCGGATGCGCATCGTGCTCTCCTACGAGACACCGATGCCCGAGGGCAACTACTACTACGGCGAGACCGAGGACTACACCCTCGTGACCAAGAATGCTGACGACTCTCCGGCCGTGACGCTGTCAGGCAAGTCTATCAACATGGAGACGAAGCAGGACAGCAAGGCAACGGCCATCGAACTCACCAACCAGGGTGCAGGCACACTCACGGCCGACGTCGACTTCAACTATATCCTGCCGTATGCGCCGACGGCCAATTACTCTACCAACAAGGTAGCCCCCGCACAGGCCAACCAGATGAAGGTGATCAGAAAGGCCGCAGCCAAGACGTCTGCCAACCCTGCCAAGGACGACGCCACCCAGTATGTGCTGAGATACGACAACGGACAGTATGATATCATTGGTATTACCAACGCCGACACCGCCATCTACGCCAACTACTTCCCTGGCGAGATGCTGGCAAGCCTGAAGGGCATGAAACTCAGCAGCGTTGACGTCTACGTCTCCACACCTTCCAAGAAGAACAGCATCGTCATCTTCGGCCAAAAGGACCAGAGCAACAACGGCGACCTTCTCGTCGAGCAGCCCTTCCAGCCCGTCAAGGACTCATGGAACCACGTCGTCCTCGACCAGCCCATCACCATCGGCGATCAGGACCTCTGGATAGGCTACCAGGCTACGGGCATGATTGCCGGCACCTACTGCATCGGCGTGGACCACGGCAACGGACTGTGTGGATTCGGCGACCGCACCTATATCGGACAGGACATCTGGTGGTCTATGGTTGACCTCGGTATGAACTACAACTACTGCCTCCGCGCCAACGTCACGGGCGAGCGCACACCGGCTATCAGCTGGCTCTCGGTGGCCGACCGCCACATCGACGTGGCCAACGGCAAGACGGGCAAGGTCAACGTTAGCGTGGACGCCTCCAAGCTCGACAACGGCCTCTACGAGGCAAAGATTGAGATCCGCACCAACGACGCACTGCGCTCGGTCATCAATATCCCCGTCTATGTCGTCAACGGCCAGGGCACGGGCATCATCAGCAAGGAATACACCGGCGGCGCTACCGTGCGCGTCAGCGGCAACACCCTGGCTGTCAGTGCTGACAAGAACATCGACCGCATCCAGGTCTTCGACCTCTCGGGGCGTTTGACGCAGACGCTCAGCGTCAACGGTAGAAGCTACAACGCTACGCTGACGGGCCTCAGCGGATCGCTCTACATCATGAAGATAAGCTACGCCGACGGCACAAGCTCCACCATCAAGGTTCCCGTGATATAATAGTTCCTCATAAGATAGATTTGTTTGGGCGCGCCCCGGGGTTGTCATTGACGACTTTCGGGGTGCGTTTTTTTGTTTCCTCCCGAGGTTTCAAATTTTTCTCCCCGAGGAAAGACAATTTGAAGGAGAAACGAAGAAATGTACCAGCTCAATGCGCGCATAAGGGAAAAACTTCGGGTGGATGGATATCCTCCGTCTTCGGCAGTTGTCTTGGCGTAAGCGTATCAGTCGATATCTATTCTCTCTATTCTTAGTACCGCTTTTTGTACTACCTGCCTGATACTGGAGTTTCACTTGCTTGGTACTGGAGTGTTAGCATGCTTAGACTATAGTGTCACTTATGTTCTACTGGATAGGTTCTCAGCATACTCTTTTTTTTCATATTAGGCTTTATCCCAAGTTTGACACCCAACATTTTTTTATCAATTTTTAGGGTGCCTGTTCTAAACTGAATGATACAAACATGGCTTCAATTAGCTTTTCGCTTGTCATTGACCTTCTCCTTTTGGTAGCTCTAACACGTTATTCGGTTTTGGCACACCATCGTTTGTCAACAATTGTGTCCGATCCATTGCTTAGCAGTCAAAGGGGATGGTCAGTTCCTCGGATCCGAGGAGGTTGAAGGTGCGGCGGTGGTAGGGCGTGATGCCATGCTGGCGGATGGCCTCGCGGTGCTTTCGCGTGGGGTAGCCCATGTTGTGCTGCCAGTCGTAGTCGGGATACTCCTGCGCCAAGCGGACCATCTCGTCGTCGCGGTAGGTCTTGGCCAGGATGGAGGCGGCAGCGATGGAGAGGTACTTGCCGTCGCCCTTGACGATGGTGGTATGGGGCAGGTCGCGGTAGGGCTTGAAGCGGTTGCCATCGACGATGATGGCCTCGGGCCGCACCTGGAGCTGGTCGAGGGCACGGTGCATGGCCAGGATGGAGGCGTTGAGGATATTGATCTGGTCGATCTCCTGCGGCGTGACGACGCCCACGGCCCATGCCACCGCGTCGCGCTCGATATCCTGGCGCAGGGCATAGCGCTGGCGGGCGGTGAGCTTCTTGGAGTCGTTGAGCCGTTCGTTGTGATAGTCGGGAGGCAGGATGACGGCGGCGGCATAGACACTGCCAGCCAGGCAGCCACGGCCAGCCTCGTCGCAGCCAGCCTCTACCCTGCCCTGCTCATAATAGTTTTTCAGCATAGCGATTGTGATTGTGTGTGTGGACAGACGGCCTCAGCGCATCGCCCCGTCGGAGAAGGAGAGCGGCACCAGGTCGTGCATGCTCCCTACGACATAGACGCCCTCGGTGCCATAGAGGAGCACGCGCATCGGCTGCTGGTAGCGGTCCTCCACCTCCAGCGCCACCTGGCGACAGGCGCCACAAGGCGTGACGGGCTGCGCCGTCAGTCCCACGGCGTTGCGCGCGGCGATGGCCAGCGCCAGGACCGGCTGGTCGGGATAGTGGGCCTGGGCCGCAAAGAGGGCCGTGCGCTCGGCACAGAGCCCCGAGGGAAAGGCGGCGTTCTCCTGGTTGGCACCGATGACGACACGACCGTCCTGGAGGCGCACCGCGGCCCCCACATGGAAGTGGGAATAGACGGCATAACTGTGGCGCGTGGCCTCGATGGCCTGCCCCACGAGCGCTTGGTCCTCGGCGGAGAGCTCGTCCATCTGACAGAGCGTCACCTTTATCTTGATTTCAAGGTCTTGCATGGAGATAGGTGCTTGATGAGTAGATACTGTCAAAGAAACAATGACACCGCAAATCTTAGCGTTGTTTGAATCGCTTGTTCAAAACTCCTTGGCCAGTCCGCCCTCGCTCGTCTCCTTGTAGAGCGAGGGAATGTCGTGGCCCGTCCGCTTCATCACGTCCACCACTTTGTCGAAGGAGACGCGGTGCTTGCCGTCGCTGAGCGAGGCGTAGAGCTGGGCGTCGAGGGCACGGCAGGCCGCAAAGGCGTTGCGCTCGATGCAAGGAATCTGGACGAGGCCGCAGACGGGGTCGCAGGTCATGCCGAGGTGGTGCTCCAAGCCCATCTCCGCCGCATACTCTATCTGCGACGGCGTGCCGCCGAAGAGCTGGCAGGTGGCTGCCGAAGCCATGGCGCAGGCCACACCGACCTCGCCCTGGCATCCCACCTCCGCGCCGGAGATCGAGGCGTTGTACTTGACGATGTTGCCGAAGATGCCGGCCGTGGCCAGGGCATGGAGGATGCGCGTCTCGGAGAAATTGTGGAATTCGGCCAGATGGACCAGCACGCCCGGCACCACGCCACTGGCTCCACACGTCGGGGCCGTGGCCACCGTGCCGCCGGAGGCATTCTCCTCGCTCACGGCCAGGGCATAGGCGAAGACGCGGCCGCGGCTCTGCAGCGACGGCTTGTAGGCAAGCGACTTCGTATAGTAGGTCGGGGCCTTGCGGGCCAGGTGCAAGGGGCCCGGGAGCGCGCCCTCGTGGTCGATGCCACGGTGGACGGCACGCTGCATCACCTGCCACACCTGGCGCAGGTAGTCCCAGATGTCCTTGTCCTCGCAAAGCGCCACATACTCCCAGTAGCCACGACCGTTGTCCTCACACCAGCCGAGGATGTCCTTGGTGGTGTGGAGGTTATAGACCTGCTCCGGGCGGAAGCACTGGTCCTCCTTGCCCTTGCCCTCCGACAGGGCGCCGCCGCCGACGCTATAGACCGTCCACTCCTCGGTGGGCTTGTCGTAGCCGTTGAGGGCGACAAACTTCATGCCGTTGGGGTGGAACTGCAGAAACTCCGTCGGTTTCCACACGATCTTCACGGGGGCGGCCTCGCGGAGCACCTCCTGGATGGCCACGTCGGTCATGTGGCCCTTGCCCGTGGCAGCCAGGCTGCCGTAGAGCGTCACCTCGAAGCGGTGGGCGTTGGGATGGCGCTTGAGGAAGATCTGTGCCGCCCGCTGCGGCCCCATGGTGTGGCTGCTCGACGGTCCTTTGCCGATTCTGAATATTTCTTTGATCGATTCCATGTCGGGAGGGGGAAAAAAGACTTTTACTTTGGGGATGGAGGAAAACGTCAGGCCCGGTCCTCGCGGAAGGGTCAGGCCCGGTCCTTGTAAATGAGTTTGTTGGCGCCGCTGGTGATATGGAGGGCCTCGGGGTGCTCCTTGACGAAACTGTCGATATGGCGCACGCGCTTCTCGTCGAGGATCTCATCGACGGCAATGAGGATGCCCGTCTCCTCCACCTCGCCAAAACCGTCGTTGATGGCCGTTCCGAAGAGTTTCATCGTCGGCGAGAGGTTCATGTAGGCGTTGACGAGCGGCGGGATATTGAAGCCCAGGTGGCGAATCTCGCGGTTGAGGATGCGGTAGTCCTCCCTGAAGTCGGCGCCCGTGAAGATCTTGGCCAGTTGCTCCTCGGGGTGCTCGTAGCTCAGCGGGTGGATGGGCACGATGAGGTGGTCCTTGTCGTCGAAGTGCTTCTTGAGGAAATAGAGGATCATGTCGCGGCCGATGCGGATGTAGCTGGGATACATGGTCATCTTGCCAAAGAAGTACCTGACGTCGGGATTGATGACCGTCAGCGCGCCGAGACCATCCCAAAGGTTGTCGAGCGCGAAGATGCTCTTGGAGTTCTTGCGCACGTTCTGGTAGTCGAGCGAGACAAACGATCGGCCCAGCTCCACGGTGTAGGGCATGTACTCCTGGAGGAAGCGGTCGGAAAAGTGGAACATGTGGCTGGTGGCCAACTCGGGCTGGCCGTCGGCATTGAGCCGCCAGTTGCGTCCGAAGAGATAGCGGTAGCCACCGATGATCTCCTCCGCCTCGGGGTTCCACACGATGAGCTGCTTGTAGCAGTTGTCCGACGTGTCAAACTCGTCTATATCTACGGCCTTGCCCGTACCGCCACCTGCCGCGCGGAACGCTATCTCGCGCAGCCGGCCTATCTCCCGCATCACGTTGGGTGCGTTGTGGGCTGTCACCACATAGATATCGTTGTGGCTCTTGTTGGTCGTGCGGAGCAGCTTCTCAGGAGTAAGCTCGCTGCGCAGCACCTCTTTGCTGATGGGTTGGATAATCTCTTCTTCCATTTTTCCAGAGTTTGATGTAAAACGGGGGGATTCTCTTCTTCTGTCTCTTGTTCTGACTCTTCTTCTGCCTCCTCAGAGCGCATAGACTTGGTCCTCCACCCACAGGGCCCAGTCCTTGGCCGATCGCGACCGGTCGAAAGTCTGCCAGGGGATGGGTTTGCCTATCTTGACCGTGAAGTCCTTGTCGACGTTGCGATACATCTCATCGACGAGGAAGAGCATCGCCAGGTTCACCTTGAGGTGGAGGCGCTTCTGCCAGTTGGCGATGCGGTAGAAGCGGTCGGAGTTGCGCCCGCTGAAATGGATGGGCACGATGTCGCGCTGATACTGCACGCTCTTCGTGACGAAGGTTTTCTTCCACGGCAGGTCGCGGATCACTCCGTCGGTCATCCGCGAGTTGAGTCCGGCGGGAAACATGATGATATGGTCGTTGCCCTGAAAGGCCGCCTCGACCATGCGTGGGAAGTCGCGGCTCTGCTTGCCCGTCTTGTTGATGCCCACACAGACCGGACGAAGGCCGGGGAGGTTCATCAGCAGGTCGTTGACCAGGTAGCGGAAGCGACCGTCGTAGTGGCGCCCGATGATGCTGCCCAGGGCCACGCCATCCTGTCCGCCGAGCGGATGGTTGCTGACGAAGGTGTAAAGTTTGCCATCATCCTTGGAGGGCAGGTTCTCCTCGCCCTCGATGGTGATATGCATCTTGAGATACTCCACGGTGGAGGTGAGCCATTGCGTGCCGACCTCGTCGCGGTGGTCGTACAAGAACTGGTTCACTTGGTCCTCGTGGGCTATCTTGCGTAGCCAGTCGATCAGGCAGCGGGGCACGAGGCGCGCCTTGCCGCCGAGTTTGCTGGTGAGTATTTTCTCGATGTCGATAGTCTTCTCCATCCGCTCTTTCTTTTCGTCAATTCTCTCTTACAATGCGCAAAAATACTCATTTTTCTCAAAGTGTGCAACTATTTCCGCCGAAAAAGTGGTCAAGACGCCCTTATTTCATGTTGTTGTCACATTTCCACCGCCTCGGCAGGGCCCTTCCGGGCGGCTCCGATGCCCGACGGGCGAAGGACGGGAAAGAGGGCGTCCTATACCTGAATCAATAAAAAACAGACATTTTTGAAACTTTTGTGGGGGAGCGTGGGGAGATGTGGGGAAAAATGTGTACCTTTGAAGCCGAAAATATATTTTCTTCAAAGAAGTACACATGCGATTTTTGGGAACGATAGATTCCAAGACCGATGCCAAGGGACGGGTGTTTCTCCCCGCCTCCTTCCGGAAGGTGCTGAGCACGGCGGGCGCAGAGCGCCTCGTCCTGCGCAAGGACATCTTCCAGCCGTGCCTCGTGCTCTATCCCGAATCGGTGTGGAACCAAATGCTCGACAGCCTGCGCGCACGCCTCAACCGCTGGAACCGCCAGGACCAAATGGTCTTCCGCCAGTTTGTCTCCGACGTGGAGCCCGTGGCGCTCGACGGCAACGGCCGCTTCCTCATCCCCCGCCGCTACCAGCAGATGGCGGGCATAGAGGGACAGGTGCGCTTCATCGGCATGGACGACGCCATCGAGATCTGGAGCGGCGACGAGGGAGAGGGTCCGTTCATGGACGCCGACGCCTTCGCCCAGGCGCTGGAGGACCGGATGGGGAGCGCATTCCCGAGCGCGGCAGAGAGCGAGAACGACAGCAACCAACCACGACAATGACCGATTCTACCCAGACATATCATGTGCCCGTGCTCCTCCAGGAGAGCATCGGCGGACTGGCCATCCACGAGGGTGGCGTCTATGTGGACGTGACCTTTGGCGGTGGAGGCCACAGCCGCGAGATCCTGCGCCAGCTCCATGGCACAGGCCATCTATACAGTTTCGACCAGGACGCCGACGCAGAGGCCAACATCGGAACAGAGGCGGAGGACAACTTCACGTTTGTGCGCAGCAACTTCCGCTATCTGAAAAACTGGATGCGCTACTACGGCGTGGACCATATCGACGGCCTACTGGCCGACCTGGGGGTCAGCTCCCACCATTTCGACGACGAGGAGCGGGGATTCTCCTTCCGCTTCGACGCGCCGCTGGACATGAGGATGAACAAACGAGACGGACTGACGGCGGCCGACCTGCTGCGCGACTACAGCGAGGAGCAGCTCGCCGACGTGCTCTATCTCTACGGAGAGTTTCGACAGTCGCGGCGCATGGCGGCAGCCATCGTCAAGGCAAGACAGCAAAAATCGATCACGACAACGATAGAATTGGCCAACGTTGTCGCTCCTTTACTAAACAAGAGCCGGGAGAAGAAGGAAATGGCACGTCTTTTCCAGGCGCTGCGCATCGAGGTCAACCACGAGATGGACGCCCTGCGCGAACTGCTGGCGGCAGCCACCGACGTGCTCGGAGAGGGAGGCAGGCTGAGCATCATCACCTACCACTCGCTGGAAGACCGACTCGTCAAGAACGTGATGCGAAGCGGCAACGCCGAGGGCAAGGTCGTCAAGGACTTCTTTGGCAAGGCCGAAACACCCTACCGACTGGTCAACAACAAGGTGATCGTGCCGACGGCGGAGGAGCAGGAGCGCAACCCGCGCAGCCGTAGTGCCAAACTGAGAATAGCAGAAAGGACAGAACGCTGATGAGCAACAACAAGGAAACACAGGAGCCGCTGATGGGACAGCCCGTCGAGCTGGAGGTCGTGGGGGCCACGGAGGCCACACAGGCTGCCGGCGAGGCCTCTGTGCGTCCACAACGGGAGGAACCACTGAAGGGCCGAAAGGCCGCCAGGAAGCCGGCTGGCAAGGAGGGAGAAGCCGCGGGCGAGACCGTCGAGGCGCAAGGAGCAGCCCACGAGGGAGCCGCGACGGAGCAGCCCTCGGAAGAGGCGGAGGCGGAGCGCGTGGCCGAGGCCATCAGGCAGGCCATCGAGGAGCAGGCGCGCGAGGACGAGAATCCCCACTCCACCAACTACACGCTCCGACAGATCATCGGCGGAGAGATGCTGCAGACGGGCGTGATGCGCAAGAACGTGGGACTGATGGCGGTCGTGGGACTCTTTCTCTTCGTCTCCGTCACCAACCGCTACAGCGTGCAGGAGAAGCTCAAGGAGATCAACCGGCTGGAGGCGAAACTCAAAGACGCGAAGTACAGGGCGCTCTCCACGGGCAGCAAATACACCGAGAAGACGCGACTGAGCTTTGTGCTCCAGGCGCTGCGCAACAGCAAGGACAGCATCTTGAAGATCCCGGACCAGCCGCCCTACAAGATACAGGTGCCCGAGGAGGGAGGACAAGGAGAGTGACGACACGGTCCGTGGAAAAGGCCGGAAGGCCGCACGGACCCCATTTGATAACTTAAAAAACAACTACAATGAGTAAACTGAACGAAGCCAAGGTAATACCGCGCTACATGCTGGTGTCGGTATTGATGACGCTGGTGTCATGTTGTGTGTTGGGAAAAGCCTTCTACATCATGACAGCAGAAAAGGACTACTGGGCCGAGGCGGCCAAGCAATCGGCTCGCGACAGCGTGAAGCTGGAGGCCACGAGAGGCAACATACTGAGTTGCGACGGGCGGCTGATGGCCACCACGATGCCGCAATACAAGATATTCATGGACTTCGAGACGCTGCGGTCCAACCCTACGGACACGGCGTTTGCCGATAGCCTCGACGCCATCTGCCAGGGACTCAACGAGATCTTCCCCGAGAAGCCGGCAGAGGAGTTCAAGGCCGAACTGAAAAAGGGATATGCCAAGCGGAGCCGCGTATGGCCAGTGTGGAAGAAGCGCGTCGATTACGACACGTGGATGGAGGTCTCGCAGCTGCCCGTCTTCCGCAGGGGCGCAAACAAAAGCGGAATCCACGCCGACAAGTTCACCTACCGGCAGCATCCGTTTGGGTCGCTGGCAGGACGCACCATCGGCGACCTCTACAAGGAGCAGTATGGCGGACGCGTGCCGCGATGTGGGCTCGAAATGGCCTTCGACTCCGTGCTGCGAGGCAAGGAGGGCATTGGCCACAGCATGATGGTGCGCAGCAAGTTTCTGACCATCACCGACGTGCCGCCTGAGAACGGATCGGACGTAGTGACCACGATCGACGTCAACATGCAGGACCTGGCGGAGCGGTCCGTCGTGGACGAGCTGAAACTGATCGGCGGAAAGGTCGGCGTGGCGATCGTCATGGAGGTGGCCACGGGAGACATCAAGGCCATGGTCAACATGCAGCACTGCGACGACGGAGAGTACAGGGAGATCGCCAACCATGCGGTGAGCGACCTGCTGGAGCCGGGATCGGTATTCAAGACGGCCTCCATCATGGCGGCCCTCGACGACGGCTACGTCGATACGACCTACATGGTCGAGACGGGAGGCGGCGTGTGGAACATGTACGGACGCGACATGAAGGACCACAACTGGTCGAGAGGCGGCTACGGCACGCTGATGCTGCCCTGGACGCTGAAGTATAGTTCCAACATCGGCGTGAGCCGCATCATCGACAAGTTCTACCACGACCAGCCGGAGAAGTTCGTGCAGAAGATCCACAGTTTCGGACTGGCCACAGACTATAAGGTCCCGATCCCGGGCTACGTGCCGGGCGTCATCCGCATGCCGAAGAAGAACAAGAGGGGACAGTACACCAACTGGAGCAAGACGGCCCTGCCATGGATGAGCATCGGCTACGAGACGCAGATTCCGCCGCTGCAGACGGTCACGTTCTACAACGCCATTGCCAACGGCGGAAAACTGGTGCGCCCGCGCCTGGTCAAGGCGATCATGCGCGATGGCGAGGTGGTACAGGAGTTCCCGGTGCAGGTGGTCAAGGAGCAGATCGCCAAGCCTCAGACCATCGAGTGGATACAGCGCATCCTGCGCGAGGTGGTCAGCGAGGGACTGGGAAAAAAGGCTGGCAGCGACAAGTTTGAGGTGGCGGGAAAGACCGGCACGGCACAGATGTCGAAGGGAGCCCTGGGATACAAGGCGGGCGGCACCAACTACCTGCTGTCCTTCGCGGGCTACTTCCCGGCCGACAACCCACGCTACTCCTGCATCGTCTGCATACAGAAGGAAGGACTGCCCGCCTCGGGTGGCGGCATGAGTGGTGTGGTATTCCACAACATTGCCGAGGGCATCATGTCGCAGATCCTGAAGGTGAGCATGGAGGACGCGCGCGACTCGTCGTCGGTGCTGCTACCGCGGGTGAAGGAGGGAGACCTCCACGCAGCCGACTTCGTGCTCCACGACCTGGGCTTCGACCTCATCAACGGATGGAAGGGATACTTCAAGTGTGGCGACCCGGTCTGGGGAGCCGTCGATGACAGTACCACCCGCAACCGGCTCACGCTGGTGAAGGGATCCGTCGTGGGACAGGCCTACGTGCCCGACGTCTGCGGCATGGGCGCGCGAGACGCGGTCTATCTCATGGAGAGCCGCGGCATCAAGGCGCGAATCAACGGACGCGGCGTGGTCGTCAGCCAGAGCCTGGCACCAGGCACCCGCATCAGAAGTGGCATGAGCTGCAACCTGGCGCTGCAGGCGTAGCCGCCCCAAGAGAGGCGCTGGGCAAAGGAGCGAGCGAAAGCACCCATCCGTCGGGAGGACCGCAAGGCCCTGTCGGCGTGATGGGACTACCCATATAGGAACGTGATGGGGAATCCATGATATAAACGTGATGGGAAATCCCATGTTATAAACGTGATGGACTACTCATATATATAATAAGGAGAAAACAAGAGACTCAAAGATATGAAAGCATTAAGCGAACTGCTCAAGGCAGTGAAACCTCTCACGGTAGAGGGAAGCTGCGATGTCGAGATTGCGGGAGTGGAAATCGACTCACGCAAGGTGAAGCAAGGCGACCTCTTCGTGGCCATGAAGGGCACGCAGGTCGATGGCCACCGTTTCATAGGCAAGGCGATTGGCCAGGGTGCCGTGGCGGTCCTCTGCGAGGACATGCCGCAGGAGAAGACCGAGGGCGTGACCTACATACAGGTGGCTTCGACGGAAGAGGCCGTAGGACCCGTGGCGACCCACTTCTTCGGAGATCCGTCGCGACAGCTGAAACTGGTCGGCGTGACGGGCACCAATGGCAAGACAACCATTGCCACACTGCTCTACAATCTTTTCCGCAAGCTCGGCCATAAGGTGGGACTGCTCTCGACGGTATGCAACTACATCGACGGAGAAGCCGTCCCGGCAGACCATACCACGCCGGACCCCATCGCCCTCAACGAGCTACTGGCGCGCATGGTCAGCGCAGGATGTACGTATTGCTTCATGGAATGCTCCTCCCACGCCATCCATCAGCACAGAATCGGCGGACTCCACTTTGCGGGCGGACTCTTCACCAACCTCACGCGAGACCACCTGGACTATCACAAGACGTTCGAAAACTACCGCAACGCCAAGAAGATGTTCTTCGACATGCTGCCGAAGACGGCCTTCGCCGTCACCAACGCTGACGACAAGAACGGACTCTTCATGGTGCAAAACTGCAAGGCGAGCGTCAAGACCTACTCCATCCAGCGCGTGGCCGACTACAGGGCGCGCATCCTGGAGTGCCACTTCGAGGGAATGTACCTCGAGATCGACGGCAAGGAGGTCGGCGTGCAGTTTATCGGACGCTTCAACGTGAGCAACCTGCTCGCGGTCTATGCCGCGGCGGTACTGCTGGGCGAAGACGCACAGGCCGTGCTCGTGGCCATGAGCACGCTGGGAAGCGTCAGCGGACGCCTGGAGCCGATCCGGTCGCCGGAGGGATTCACCGCCATCGTCGACTACGCCCACACCCCGGACGCCATCGCCAACGTGCTCTCGGCCATCCACGAGGTGCTCAACGGCAAGGGAAAGGTCATCACCGTCTGTGGAGCCGGAGGCAACCGCGACCACGGCAAGCGACCGCTCATGGCGCAGGAGGCCGTCAGGCAGAGCGACAAGGTGATCCTCACGAGCGACAACCCGCGCAACGAGGACCCACAGGCCATCATCGACGATATGCTGGCAGGACTCGACGCGCAGCAGCGACGCAAGGTGATCACCATCACCGACCGGCGCGAGGCGATACGCACGGCTTGCATGATGGCCGAGAAGGGCGACGTCGTGCTCGTGGCGGGAAAGGGCCACGAGACCTACCAAGAGATCAATGGCGTGAAGCACCACTTCGACGACCACGAGGTGCTGCGCGACATTTTCAACGTAAAGTAAAGCAAAGACAGTATGTTATACTACATCTTCAGATGGCTTGACCAGTTTGGCGTCAGCGGATCGCACCTATGGAGCTACATCTCCTTCCGTTCGATCCTCGCCCTTGTCCTGGCCCTCGTCATCTCCGCCTGGTTTGGCGAAAAGTTTATCAAGTACCTCAAGCGGAAGCAGATCACGGAGACGGCGCGCGACGAGAAAATCGACCCATTTGGCGTCAACAAGGTCGGTGTGCCCTCGATGGGTGGCATCATCATCATCGTCGCCCTGCTCATCCCCGTCATTCTCCTGGGCCGACTGCGCAACATCTATCTCATCCTGATGATCGTCACGACGGTATGGCTCGGATTCCTCGGCGGCATGGACGACTTCATCAAAATCTTCCGCCACAACAAGGAGGGACTGAAGGGCAAGTACAAGATCGTAGGACAGGTCTCCATCGGCCTCATCGTGGGACTGGTGCTATGGGCCTCGCCCGACGTGAAGTCGAACCTGAACATGGAGCTTGGGCAGAAAAACGGACAGGAAATCGTCGTCAAGCACAGCGAGAAGGCGGAGAAGACGCTCAAAACTACCATCCCCTTCGTCAAGAACCACAACCTCGACTACTCCAAGGTGATGGGCTTCTGCGGCGAGCATAGCGTGGCGGCGGGCTGGATACTCTTCGTCATCATGACAATCTTTGTCGTGACGGCGGTCTCCAACGGCGCCAACCTCAACGACGGCATGGACGGAATGTGTGCGGGCAACTCGGCCATCATAGGCGTGGCACTCGGCATCCTGGCCTATGTGAGCAGCCACATCCAGTATGCCGCCTACCTCAACATCATGTACATACCAGGGTCGGAGGAACTGGTGGTGTTCTTCTGCGCCTTTATCGGCGCGCTGATCGGATTTCTGTGGTACAACGCCTACCCCGCCCAGGTCTTCATGGGCGACACGGGAAGCCTCACCATCGGCGGAATCATCGCCGTGGGCGCCATCATCATCCACAAGGAGCTACTGCTGCCCATCCTCTGTGGCATCTTCTTCGTCGAGAGCCTGAGCGTCATCCTGCAGGTGTGGTACTACAAGATTGGCAAGCGCCGCGGCGTGAAGCAGCGCATCTTCAAGCGCACGCCGATCCATGACAACTTCCGCACGCAAGACTCGCAACTGGATCCCGACTGCAAATATCTCATCCGCGTGCCGCATGGTGCGAAGCACGAGGCCAAGATCACCATCCGCTTCTGGATCATCACGATCCTGCTGGTGGCGCTGGCGATCATCACATTGAAAATCAGATAAGAAACGAAGAGCGGGAGGCTGACACGCGGCCAACGGACGACGGACGACGGCCCCAGACCGACAAAGCGGACGCGGCAAAGTCTCCCACCCCGATAAAATCAAGCGCAAAAGAAAGATGAAAAGAATCGTAGTTCTTGGAGCCGGCGAGAGCGGCGCAGGTGCTGCCGTGCTGGCCAAGAAGCAAGGCTTCGACGTGTTTGTCTCCGACACATCGAAGGTGAAGGACCAATACAAGAAGCTGCTCGACGACCACGGCATCGAATGGGAGGAGGGCCACCACACGGAGGAGAAGGTGCTCTCGGCAGACGAGGTCATCAAGAGCCCGGGCATCCCCGACAGCGTCCCGATGATACAGCGCCTCATCCAGCAGGGCACGCCCATCATCAGTGAGATAGAGTTTGCTGGACGCTACACCCACAGCAAGATGGTCTGCATCACGGGAAGCAACGGCAAGACCACCACGACAAGCCTCATCTACCACATCTTCAAGGATGCGGGCTACGACGTGGGACTGGCCGGCAACATCGGAAGGAGCCTGGCGCTGCAGGTGGCAGAGGATCCGCACGAATATTATGTCATCGAGCTCAGTTCTTTCCAGCTGGACAACATGTACGAGTTTCGTGCCAACATCGCCATCCTGCTCAACATCACGCCGGACCATCTCGACCGCTACGACTTCAAGTTTGAGAACTATGCCGCGGCAAAGATGCGCATCATCCAGAATCAGACGCAGGAGGACAGTTTCATCTACTGGAACGACGACCCGGTGATCAAGAAGGAACTGGAGAAGTATGACATCAAGGCCGTGCAGTATCCGTTCTCCGAACTCAAGGAGACGGGCTCCATCGGCTACATCGAGGAGGGACAGTACGTCATCGAGAAGCCTACGCCTTTCAACATGGAGCAGGAGGAACTCTCGCTCACGGGCAAGCACAACATCTACAACTCGCTCGCCGCCGGCATCGCGTCCAACATCTCCGGCATCCGCAAGGAGAGCATCCGCAAGAGCCTGAGCGACTTCCCGGGCGTGGAACACCGACTGGAGAAGGTCTGCAAGGTGGGTGGCGTGCAGTATGTCAACGACTCCAAGGCCACCAATGTCGATGCTTGCTGGTACGCGCTGGAGAGCATGCGCACACCGACAGTGCTCATCGTCGGCGGCAAGGACAAGGGCAACGACTATGGACCCATCAAGGAGCTCGTCAAGGAGAAGTGTCGCGCCATCGTCTATCTCGGCGCAGACAACGCCAAGCTCCACGCCAACTTCGACGAACTGGGAATCCCCGTGCGGGACACCCACTCGATGAAGGACTGTGTGGCTGCCTGCCACGAACTGGCAAAGCCGGGCGACACGGTGCTGCTCAGCCCCTGCTGTGCCAGCTTCGACCTCTTCAAGAACATGGAGGACCGTGGAGAACAGTTTAAGCAACTGGTAAGATCGCTCTGACACGGACTGAAAACATCACTTTCCACATGAGGTCATAACGCCACACCGTCGCAGTCTCACTCCGACACCGACTCCCCATCGGCACATCCATTGTGCCGATGGGGGCGGCGAAGGAGACTCTATCATACAAATCACAAACCGTAGAAACAAAACAAGACTGGGCGGACGGGCACGGAACGAGAGAAAAAGGGGAGGGAAAGACTGAACAACAACTATTCTGCGAATCTTCAAAAAAAACACTCGATCCACTCGCATCCGCCTCAAAAACAGAAAAAAAGAAATGAAAGGAAAGTCATTGACGAACATTTTCAAGGGAGACAAAGTCATCTGGATGATCTTCTTCTTCCTCTGTATGATTAGCATCATTGAGGTCTATTCGGCATCCAGCTCGCTGACGCTCAAAAAGGGCTACTACTGGGCACCTATCATGGACCACGCCAAGAAGATCATACTGGGAGTGGTAGCACTCGTCTGTGTGCTCAACGTGGAGTGTAAGTACTTCAAGATGGCCACGCCCTTCGCCCTCGGCGGATCCATCATCATGATCCTCTGGGTGCTCGTGGGCGGCGAGACCATCAACGGAGCCAACCGATGGCTCACCTTCTTTGGCATCCAGTTTCAGCCCTCAGAACTGGCGAAGGGAGCATTGGTGCTCGCCACGGCACAGATATTGAGTGCGATGCAGACCGACAAGGGAGCGGACCGAAAGGCGTTTCGCTATATCCTCCTGCTCTCGGCTTGGATCATCATCCCCATTGCCATGGAGAATGGATCCACGGCCTTCCTACTGGCCATCACCATCTTCGTGATGATGTTTGTCGGACGCGTGCCGCTGGACCAGTTGGGAAAACTCTTCGGCGTCATGGCGGTAATAGCCACCATTGCCCTGTCGGTCATCATGATATACGGCAAGACCGAACAAGAGCGGGCGAAGGACCCGCGCCACCAGCTGACGGAGCAAATGGCGAAAGCCAAGACAAAGCAGCCCAAGACCCTGGCGGATCGTTTCGAGGACCGCCTCGACACATGGAAGTCGCGCATCGTGAAGTTTACCAACCCCGAGGACGTCCCGGCCAACAAGGTGAACCTGCGAGACAAGGACTCACAGAAGAACTACTCCCACATCGCCATAGCCTCATCGGGCATCGTGGGAAAAGGACCGGGCAATTCGACCGCACGAGACGGACTCGCACAGGCATTCTCCGACTTCATCTATGCCATCATCATCGAGGAGCTGGGCATCATAGGGGCAGCGTTCGTCGCCTTGCTCTACGTCTTCCTCCTCTTCCGAGTCGCCATCATCGCCAACCGATGTGAGAACAACTTCCCCGCATTCCTGGCCATGGGACTGACGCTCATGCTCGTCATACAGGCGCTCTTCAACATGCTGGTGGCCGTGGGATTGGCGCCCGTCACGGGACAACCGCTGCCGCTCATCAGCCGAGGGGGCACGTCAACGGTCATCAACTGCATCTACATGGGCATGATCCTCTCCGTCAGCCGTTCGGCCAAAAAGAAGGCCGCAGGAAGCATCTGGCAGGGGTGAAAGAGGAAAAATAAACAGAAAATAGTAGAAAGACATTTTTTTTGTTTATCTTTGCAGAAGATTGGCGGCACTCGGCAATTTGAGAGTAAAACTCTCATTACGCTCGTTTGCACTATCTTTGCAAAAGATTGGCGGCACTCGGCAATTTAAAACGAACACAATGGACAAAGAATTGAGGATAATCATCAGCGGTGGCGGCACGGGAGGCCATATCTTCCCCGCCGTGTCGATAGCCAACGCGCTGCGGCAGATGCGCCCCGAGGCAAAGATTCTCTTTGTCGGCGCAGAGGGCCGCATGGAGATGCAGCGTGTCCCGGCAGCAGGATACGAGATCAAAGGACTTCCCATCAAGGGATTCGACCGCCGGCATCTGCTGAAAAACATCAGCGTGGTGTGGCACTTGCTCAAGAGCCTGCGCATGGCACGCCACATCATCAAGGACTTCCGCCCGATGGTGGCAGTAGGCGTGGGTGGCTACGCCAGCGGTGCCACGCTCTACGCGTGCGCGCGAATGGGCATTCCCTGCCTCATACAGGAGCAAAACTCCTATGCGGGCGTCACCAACAAGCTGCTGGCCAGCCGTGCCAAGAAGATCTGCGTGGCCTACGAGGGAATGGAGCGCTTCTTCCCCGCCGACCGCATCATCATGACGGGCAATCCCGTAAGACAGAACATCCTGGAGGCCCAGGGCACACCGCAGGAAGCGCGACGCGCCTTCGGACTCGACGCGGAGAAGAAGACCGTGCTGATCGTAGGAGGAAGCCTCGGCGCAAGAACGATGAACCGCAGCGTGCTGGAGCACCTGGATCTGATCAAGGCGCATCCCGAGGTGCAGTTTATCTGGCAGACGGGCAAATACTATTTCGACAGCATCCAGAAGGAGATGCGGGGAAAAGAACTGCCCAACCTCAAGGTGATGGACTTCGTGAGCGATATGGGAGCGGCCTATCATGCCGCCGACCTCGTCGTGAGCCGTGCCGGAGCAAGCTCCATCAGCGAGTTTCAGCTCATCGGCAAACCCGTGATCCTCGTCCCGAGCCCCAATGTGGCGGAGGACCACCAGCGCAAGAATGCCATGGCTCTCGTCCGTCGCGACGCAGCCCTCTACGTGGAGGACGCCGAGGCTCCGGAGAAGCTCCTGGACCTGACGCTGCAGACTGTGGCCGACGATGCGAAACTGCGCCAGCTGGGTGAGAATGTGCACAAGATGGGCCTCAAGGATTCGGCGGAGATCATCGCACGCGAGGTCCTCAAACTGATTGAACAATAAAGGAGAAATTATGGAACTGAAAGATATCAAGGCTGTCTATTTCGTCGGAGCGGGAGGCATTGGCATGAGCGCCCTCGCACGCTACTTCCTGCACCGCCACCTCGTCGTGGCGGGCTACGACCGCACGCCGACACCGCTCACCCACGAACTGGAGCGCGAGGGCATGCAGATCCATTATGAGGAGGACGTTGACCAGATCCCTGCGCCCTGCCGCGACAGGGAGCACACGCTGGTGGTCTTCACGCCCGCCATCCCGGCCTCCCACGCCGAACTGGCGTGGTTCAAGGAGCACGACTTCACCATCGAGAAGCGGGCACAGGTGCTCGGCACGCTCACCCGCACACACAAGGGCCTTTGCTTCGCGGGCACCCATGGCAAGACGACCACCTCGACGATGTGCGCCCATATCATGAGCCAAAGCCACATAGGCTGCAACGCCTTTCTCGGAGGCATTTCGAAGAATGTGGGCAGCAACTACATCCTCTCGCTGACAAGCGACTATGTGGTCATAGAGGCCGATGAGTTTGACCGTTCCTTCCACTGGCTGCGCCCCTGGATGTCGGTCATCACCTCTACCGATCCCGACCACCTCGACATCTACGGCACGAAGGAGGCTTACCTGGAGAGCTTCCGCCACTACACCGAACTGATACAGCCCGGAGGCGCGCTGATTCTCCACACAGGACTGGAGATGAAGGCCCACGTACCCGAGGGGGTGAAGACCTACACCTACAGCCGCGACGAGGGAGACTTCCACGCTGCCAACATCCGCATCGGCGACGGCAAGATCGTCTTCGACTTCGTATCGCCGCTGGAGACGGTGACCCAAGTCTCGCTGGGCCATCCCGTACCCATCAATATCGAGAATAGTGTCGCCGCCATGGCAATGGCACAACTCAACGGCTGCACGGCGGAGGAACTGCGCCGCGGCATGGAGACCTACGCGGGGGTGGAGCGTCGCTTCGACTTCAAGATCAACAACCCACGCCACGTGTTCCTCAGCGACTACGGCCACCATCCGAAGGAGATCCTCCAGTGTGCCAAGAGCTTGAGGGAGCTCTATGCACACCGCAAACTGACGGTCATCTTCCAGCCCCACCTCTACACGCGCACCCGCGATTTCTATGCAGATTTCGCCGATGCGCTGAGCCATTTCGACGAGGTAGTGCTCACAGAGATCTATCCCGCCCGCGAACAGCCCATCGAGGGTGTGACCTCGAAGCTCATCTACGACCACTTGCGAGAGGGGGTGGAGCGCACGATGATAGCCAAGCACGACGTGGCGGAGTGGGTGCGCAGCCGAGACTTCGACGTGCTGGTCGTCCTGGGAGCGGGAGACCTCAACGACTATGTGCCCGAGATAACCCGCATACTGGAGGAGAAGGAAAAAGCATAACGCACAACAGGGAGGTATCGTGAGAGTCAATGTAAACTGGAAGCGCGTGCTGTTTGTCGTGGTCGACCTGATACTGGCCGCCTACTTCGTCATGGCCGTGACGTTGTGGAACACGCCGGCCTCGGCCTCCAGGGTCTGCTCCAAGGTGGATGTCAACATCTCCGACGCCAACAACGTCGGGTTCCTGAGCGCAGAGGAAATCAAGCATATCCTCACGCAGCAGGGCCTCTATCCGCTTGGCAAACCGATAGCGGGGATCTCTCCACGATCCATCGAGGAGGTGCTCCGCACCAGTCCCTTTGTCAATACGGCGGAGTGTCACGTCACGCAGAACGGCCACGTCACGATAGCCCTCACACAGCGCGTGCCCATCATCCGCATCAAGAGCAGCAGGGGCGACGACTACTACATCGACGACAAGGGAGGACCGATGCCCAACTCCAAATATACGAGCGACCTGATCATCGCCACGGGCCACATCAGCCGGTCCTTCGCCCGCAACTACCTCACACCGATGGCCAAGGCCATCATGGCCTCTGACTTCTGGAGAAACCAGGTTGTACAGATCAACGTGCTGCCCAACAGAGGTATAGAGCTGGTGCCACGCGTGGGAGACCACATCCTCTACCTCGGAAGGCTGCCCGAAGGTCTCCAGCGGTCGCAGATCGAGACAGCAGTGACAGAGTTTATGGACAAGAAACTCACCCGCATACAGAAGTTCTACCGCTACGGACTCTCGCAGACGGGATGGAACAAGTATAGCTACATCGATGTGGAGTTTGACAACCAGATTATTTGCAAGAAACGACAGTTAGAATAATTAAATAAGGAATATATATATGGCAGAATTTATTGTAGCCATTGAACTGGGGTCGTCCGTTTTCCGGGGGATTGCCGGCAAGAAGAATCTCGACGGGAGCATCACCGTGCAGGCGCTCGTCAAGGAGGATGCGACGCAGTGTATCCGCAAGGGAGTGGTCAACAATATCGACAAGACCGCTACCTGCCTGAAGAATATCGTGGCCAAGCTCAGCAAGACCATGAAGCAAAACATCAGCCATGTGTATGTCGGAGTAGGCGGCCAGTCGGTGCGGAGCGTGCGCAACGTGATTGTCAAGGACCTGCCCACGGAGACGATTGTCGATGGCGATATCGTAGATGGACTGATGGACAGCAACCGCGGCATGGACTATCCCGACCTGGAGATCCTCAACGTCGTCACACAGGAGTATAAGGTCGGCAACCAGTATGTCGTCGATCCTGTGGGAATCAAGGGCACACGGCTGGAGGGTAACTTCCTCAACATCGCCCAGAGAAAACTCTTCTACAGCAACCTCAACGAGGCTTTCGACAAGGCGGGCATCGCCATTGCCGAGATCTTCCCCGCACCGCTGGTGCTGGCCGACAACGTGCTCACCGAGTCGGAGAAGCGCGGTGGCTGCGTGCTGGTGGACCTGGGAGCTGACACAACGACGGTGTCGGTCTATCACAAGAGCCTGCTGCGCCACCTGGCAGTCATCCCCCTGGGCGGCAACAACGTCACCAAGGATATCACGGCACTGAAGATGGAAGAGCGCGAGGCAGAACTGCTGAAGCTCAAGCACGGATCCGCCTATACCGAGATAGCCGACATGGATCCTGCCCTCACCTACTCCATCGACGGCGAGCGCACCATCGAGAGCAAACAGCTCATCGAACTGGTGGAGGCACGCGTGGAGGAGATTGTGCAGAACGTGTGGCATCAGGTGCCCGCGGAGTATGTCAGCAAACTTCTGGGTGGCATCATCCTCACGGGTGGCGGTTCCAACATGAAGAACATCGAGCTGGCTTTCAAGAAATACACGCACATGGACAAGATACGCAAGGCGCGCTTCGTCAACCTGGCCATCAAGTCCAACATCGCCGACATCAATAAGCACGACACTACGCTCAACACCATCATCTCCCTGCTGGCCAAGGGCGACATGAACTGTGCAGGTGGACCAATCGTACACCAGCAGTCCACGGGAACAGACCTCTTTGGCCATACGACTACGACAACGCCCCTCCATCCGACCACCAACGGCGAGGGTGGCACACAGCCGCATACGGGCGGCGACAATGGCGGAAACGGCGGAAATAACACCCAGCCCACACCACCTCCCGCACCAGAGCCCACACATGATCCAGAACCAACCCCCGCACCCGAGAAGTCTGGCTTCTTTTCGAAACTCGCCCAGAAGATAAAGGGCTTTGGCGGCAAGATCTTGGAGGCTGAGGAATAGAACGAAAACTGCCAAGCGCAGGCTACGAGAAGAATACTATCAAGATAACTTTGAACAACAATGATGGATAAAGATAAAGACAACATGGCCACGCTGGCCGATCATCTCGACTTCGGCGAGCCGGATCGTCAGAACAGCATCATCAAGGTGATCGGTGTGGGTGGTGGAGGCGGCAACGCCGTAAACAATATGTACAAGCAGGGCATCCACGACGTCTCGTTTGTGGTCTGCAACACCGACGCACAGGCCCTGAAGGACAGTCCCGTCCCCGAGCGACTCCAGCTGGGCAGCGAGGGTCTGGGAGCAGGCAACCGACCCGAGAAGGCGCGCCTGGCTGCCGAGGAGTCGATAGACGACATCAAAGCAATGCTCAGCGACGGCACGAAGATGGACTTCATCACTGCGGGCATGGGCGGCGGCACAGGCACGGGAGCAGCACCGGTCATCGCCCAGGTAAGCAAGGAACTGGGCATCCTCACCGTCGGTATCGTCACCATCCCCTTCAAGTTTGAGGGCAACAAGAAGATCGACCAGGCCCTCGACGGCGTCGATGAGATGGCAAAGCACGTCGATGCGCTCCTCGTCATCAACAACGAGCGACTGCGCAAGGTCTATCCCGACCTGAGCCTCCTCAACGGCTTTGCCAAGGCCGACGACACGCTGAGCGTAGCAGCAAAGAGCATTGCCGAGATCATCACCGTCCGCGGACTGATAAACCTTGACTTCAACGACGTGCGCACCGTACTCAAGGATGGTGGCGTAGCCATCATGTCCACGGGCTTCGGCGAGGGCGAGGGACGTGTGCGCAAGGCCATTGACGACGCACTCAACTCACCGCTGCTCAACGACAACGATGTCTATAACTCGCAGAAAATCCTCCTCTCCATAGCCTTCAGCAGCGATAATGGCACCGACGGACTGGCCATGGAGGAGATGAACGAGATCAACGACTTCATGAGTCGCTTCGGATCCAACTTCGAGTTGAAGTGGGGTATTGCCATCGACAACACCTTGGAGAAGAAGGTGAAGATCACCATCCTCGCCACGGGCTTCGGCCTCGACGACCTGGAGGATGTGGCCAGCTACCATAGCCGCCTGGACAAGGCGCGTGCCAAGGAGGAGGCACAGAAGAAGGCCGAGCAGGAGGAAGCCGACGCGGAGCGTAGCAACAGACGCGACAAATACTATCGTGACAACGGAGACAAACTGACCAAGGCACGTCCACACATCTACCTCTTCTCGCAGGACGACCTCGACAACGAGGACGTGATCCTCGACGTAGAGTCGATTCCCACCTTCAACAGGACCAAACCGATGCTGAATGAAATCAAGAAGAAGTCGGCTCCCGAGCAAGTCCGAGAGGAGCAACCGGTCAAGGACAAAGTGGAGGGAACCATCCGCTTTGAGTAAACACAAGTAAGGATCGCTAATTGAAGGCGATTTCCATCCACCAACCCATACAAGGGGAGGCAGGTCCGTTAGTCTCGGAACTGCCTCCCCTTGTCGCATTTCCCAAGAAATAGTCTTGGTTGTTATTAGGAAAAGATGTACTTTTGCCTAGAAGAAAGTTCTGTCCAGCGACGTTGAATGTGCGTTCAGCGCCATCGAACCTGCATTCGACATCGTCGAATGTCTATTCAACGTCGTTGAATAGACATTTTACTGAGGAATAAATACTGGCGCAGGGGCAATCCACGGAGAATTTCCTCTGCGCCCTTTAATCACAGAATGCAGAAGAAGAAATAATGCAGACTGCGTGGAAAGAGATAACAAAAGCAGCAACAAGAGGAAGCCTGTGAAGAAAGAAGAAGCGCGCGAGCACTATCCCCTCATTCCGCCAGGGCTGACACCAAACTCATCCTTGAAGCACTTGTTGAAATAGGATGGCGAGGTGAAACCCGTGGCGTAGGCTATCTCTGCGATGGAGCGGTCGGTCGTCGTCACCATCGTGCGCGCCTTCATCAGTCTGGCCCTGCGCAGGAGTTCCACGGGCGTCTTGCCCGTGAGTACCTTCACTTTGCGGTAGAGTTGCACGCGCGAAAGGCCGATCTCCTCACCCAGCCGCTCTACCGAGAAGTCGGAGTCGGCGAGATGCTGCTGGATGATTTTCCGCAGTCTTGTCACGAAAGTCTTATCCTGCGAGCAGAGCCGTTCCTCCTCGGCCGCCTCCGCCTTATCGCCCGAGAAGAGAGAGCGCAGCAGCGTGCGCGAGCGCAGCAGGTTGTCGATACGCGAGAGGAGCACCTGTCCTGAGAAAGGCTTCGTCAGATAATCGTCTGCGCCCTGATCCAGTGCTTCGATCTTATCGGAATCCTCACTGCGGGCACTCAAAACGATGATGGGTAGATTCGACCACTCCCGGATGCGGCGGATCACCTCAACGCCATCAATATCCGGCAGTCCGAGATCCAGCAGCATAATATCCGGGTTATGGCTGGACGCCATCATCACAGCCATCTCTCCGTTGGCCGCTGTCAGGAATTTATACCCGTGTGCTTTCAGGGTGGTTGTGATCAGACTCCGTACCGATGAATCGTCAGAATCGTTGGTTTATTCATGAATACTTACCTCGCTTTTGGGAAGTTCAAAAGAGAATATGCAGCCGTGCGGTTCGTTATCCCGGAGAGTCAGGGTACCTTTATGAGCTGCAAGGATCGTCCGGCAGAGCGCAAGTCCCAGCCCCAGACTGCGGTGGCTGTCTGCAATCTGATTCTGCCCGGTAAAGAACATTTCAAAGACCTGCGCTTTATTCTGCTCCGGGATACCGGGGCCATCATCGGATACATCTACCACGATATTACTGTTTTTTGCATACGCAGAAATATTGATTCGGGAGCCTTTCTGCGTGTATTTGATGGCGTTGTCCACCAGATTGATAATGACCTGCATGATAAGCCGTGCGTCCATGTCGGCAAGAAGAATTTCATCCGAATAAGTCGTTGTGATGATATGCTCCTTGCTTTTTCGGCTGATATGCCGCAGCGTTTCCTCGACCACCTCATCCATGAGCTGCGGAGAGATTTGAAGATTCATCCGCCCATCCTCAATACGGGTGATAGAAAGCAAATTTTCCACCAGACCGATCAACCACTGTGCATCATCAAAAATATCCGTACAGATCTTTGTCCGTGTTTCTGCATCCAGCGTTTCCGCATTGGAGAGCAGATTACTTGCATTGCCTGAGATGGAGGTCAGCGGCGTCCGAAGATCATGGGAAATGGTTCGCAGCAAATTTGCCCGGAGCTGTTCATTCTGTGCATGAACAGTGGCTTGCTCCTTTTCCAGCGCAATGCGACGGTTTTCCACTGCCAATGCGCATTCACCAAGGATCGACAGCAGGACGCTGTTTTCAAACGCATCCATGGAGCGTTCCGACAGGTCGATGCCGATAACACCAAACACACCGCTGCCTGTACGAATCGCAAAGTACAGTCCTTTTGCATCGGTGCAGTAATCCGTTGATGCACCCGAACGCTTCTTATTTGCAAAGCACCACTCAGCGGCACTGCGTTCCGGCGCAGAATCAAAACTGAGTCGGCTGCTTTCTTCCACTGTGTTAAAAATTTGCCCCTGTCCAAGAGAACCATCCTGCTCTGGATACACGATCAGGTTCCGGTTTAGCAGTTTGGTAAGCTGCGCTGCCGTCAGGGATAAAATTTCGTCTTCGTTGGTCGCTTTCTGCAAAAGCCGGCTGGTATCAAACAGCACCTTCGTCCGAAACGCCGCCTGTGCAGACATTTTTGCCTGATCTTTCAACCGGGTCGTCAGCGTACAGGTGACGATGGCAGAAGTCAGCATCAGCACAAAGGTGATTTGATACCCCGGATCATAGGCATGGAATGTCAGTCTTGGCTCCGTCAGGAAGAAGTTATAGAGCGCAACGCTGGCGATCGAACCCAAAACGCCGCAGGAATAGCCAGATGTTGTAAGAGCCGTGAGCAAAACACCCAACATATAGAACATAATGATATTGTAGCGCGCAAAGTCCAGTTGCAGGAACAAAAATCCAATCACCGTGATGCAGGCTAGAATCCCTGCCGTAATCAGCAGATCACGGAACGATGGGACGATGGAACGGGCAAACAGCCTTCTGCCAGAGCCGTAATCCTGCTCAACAGCTGCATCCGGGATGATATAAATATCCAGATTAGGCGCAGTCAGCGTCAATTTTTCAGTCAGTGACGGTCCACTCCAGAAATGGCGGCGATGTACGCTGGAGCGCCCCAGTACGATTTTTGTAATGCCGGAGATGCGGGCAAACTCTGCGATCTGCTGCGGAATGTCATCCCCGTAGATCGTAGAAATGTCGGCACCTGCCTGCTCTGCCATACGAATGTGCTGCTGCAAGCGCCGACAGTCTTCTTTTCCCATCTGATCCGAATCCGGAGTCCGGACATACAGAGCTGTAAAGGTCCCGCCGAACGCCTTTGCCATCGTTGCCGCCGTCCGCACGATCTTTGCATTGGAGGGAGAGGACGACAGACACGCCAGAATATGTTCAGTGGGTGGGTCGTTCCGATTCATAAAGATCACCTGCCTTGCCCACAGTATAGCACAATTTGATGGTCACGACCACCAGCCACGTCTTTTTCCTTCCTGTCGAATGATCTCCTTCCGCATGTGATCCAGCGCATCTGCTGCCCGGAAACCACTCAACATGACTCCAAGAACCATCAATAACAAAGCGACATCCATATGATCCGTCCTATCTTTTTAGAGCCGGAAACACTTCTGGATCGATGCGTATTTTCCCAAAACCAGCATACTTTCATCCCGGCACAGCTGCGTATCCGGCGTGATGTTCATATCGAGCTTTCCGTCTTTTTTCAGTGCAAGAATGTTGATGTTATACTTTTTTCGGATATTGATCTCACCGATCGTACGATCCATCCATTCCGGCGGAATGGTCACTTCCATGATGGCGTGGTCGTCCTGCAGCTCGATATAATCCAGAATGTGTTCGGAGCTGTATCGGATCGCTGCCCACTTTGCCAGCTGCTTTTCCGGGTAGACCACTTCATCCGCACCGTTGCGCAGCAGGAACTTGGCTTGTACATCCCGCTCTGCACGCGAGACCACAAGCTTTGCGCCCAGCTCCTTGAGCAGTGATGTTGTTTCCAGTGAGCTTTGAAAATTGCCGCCGATGGTTACGATACACACATCAAAATTGCCGACACCAAGGGAGCGCAGAAAGTATTCGCTGGTGCTGTCACCGATCTGTGCATTCGTCACATAGGAAAGCACGGCGTTCACACGGTCCTCATTGCTGTCGATTGCCATGACCTGATGACCCAGCTCATTCAGTTCCTGCGCAATATGGCGACCAAAACGGCCAAGCCCGATCAAAAGAATCGATTTCATACTTGTCTCCTTTATCCGATTGCAATCTTCTCCTGCGGCAGACGAGAGTGGGCAGGGCTGCTGCCAAATGCCGCATAGATCAACGTCAATCCGCCAACACGTCCCAAAAACATCAGTGCAATCAGCACCCCCTGCGAAAGGACCCCCAACTGCGGCGTGATGCCCAATGTCAGACCTACCGTTGCCACAGCCGATGCGGTCTCATACAAACAGACTGACATCGGCAGCTGCTCAGCCGCAGCAATGACAAAGGCTCCGAGGAAGAACAGCGTCAAATACATCCCTGCGATCGTGGCAGCATTCTTGACCGCAGAACTATCTATGCGCCGCCCGAAAAATTCGGCATCTTCTCTGCGGCGGAAGGTCGCCCACATATTGGCCAGCAGAACGGCAAATGTTGTGGTTTTCATGCCGCCTGCCGTAGAGCCGGGCGAACCGCCCAACAGCATCAGAACCACCATCAATGCCTGTGAAGTGCTGCCCATCGCAGCAAGATCAGCGGTGTTAAAGCCGGCAGTACGGGGGGTAACGGATTGGAACATCGACAATAAAATGCGCTGTCGGGCAGAGCCTGCCGTGAACTCGAAACAATAAAAGTACAGCGCCGGCAGTACCAGAAGAAACGCCGTTGTGACAAGGATCACCTTGCTCTGCATCCGATAACGGTGAAAATCAAGGCGATATGTACAAATGTCCTCCCATGTCAGAAAGCCAAGGCCGCCAAAGACGATCAGGGCCGCGATCACTGTGGTAAGCAATGGGTCACCTGCATACCGTGTCAGCGAAACAAATTTTGCACCCTCTGTTCCCAGCAGGTCAAAGCCGGCATTGCAGAACGCCGAAATGGAATGAAACAGTGCATACCAGATCCCGCGCAAACCATAATCGGCGCAAAATGTCGGCAGCAGCAGTGCAGCACCGGCCAATTCAAACAGGGCGGTGATCCGCAGAATAAAGCCTGTCAGCCGCACGATGCCGCCCATCTGTGGGGCAGCCGTAGCTTCCTGCATCGTGCTGCGCTGCTTGAGGGAGATCTTTCGCCCGGAAAGCAGCGCAAAGGCAGCACCCACCGTAATGACACCCAATCCTCCGATCTGGATCAGAAGAAGAATTACGCTCTGCCCGAATGTCGACCAGTAGCTGCCGGTATCCTGAACCACAAGCCCGGTCACGCAAAGGGCAGAGGTGGAGGTAAACAGCGCCTCATGGAACGGTGTAACGCACCGCTGCTGTGCAGCAATCGGAAGCATCAGAAGCAATGCGCCCACCAGATCAACTGCCGCAAAACCTGCAATAATGACCTGAAAAGAAGAAAAACGGTGCTGCCTGTAATGAGGATATTGAATCATAAAAGCTCCTTTACCTATCCGTGTGCATAAAGATTAGCATGGAATAGATAAAGGAGCCGTAAAGAAAATTGTAGAAGTATAAAGATTCCATTAAAATTGATCGGCCAACACTAAAAAATGCCGGACATCACCAGCCAAAAAATGGTAATGTCCAGCATTCATTAGAAAACAAATAATCCGAACCCATCTCCTATCGGAAACAAGTTCGGATTATTTTTGTTTGGTCCGGGTAGCGCATATATACATACTCGTAGATTTTCTTCTGGTAGGTCTGGATATCGCTTACATCATAGCTATTGGGAAGTTCTTGCCAAAGGGTATTGCGAATCAGGTTATCCACAATCGCCTTAGTTTCCTGCTTGTCCGTCCAATGGTCGAGTTTGGCAATCTGCTGTTTGATTTTTGTCAACAAGTCCACAGACACCTTCTTGATCGTTTCAATTTCCTGCTTCGTGAGGTTCTCCGAAAACAGCAAATCGTACACCGAAAGCTCCTCGTCACTGGAAAAGCCCTCACGCACATAGCGCTGCTGTTCCATATCCAGCGAACTGGCCAGTTCCATTAGATCCATGAAGGTTTTCTCGATGGTCGCACGGTTCTGCTCCGCATTGTAGGCATCGATAATCTCCTGATAGCGGTCATAATAATCAATGCGCTGCGGATTTGCAAACAGCATCTTCGACAACTGCTGGTTTACCAGTTCATCCAGATCGCGCAGCAAAAGGTTCTTCCGCCGGGTGTGGGCAAACTCCCGGCTCAGCAGCTCAAAATCAATTTTGCTGATGTCAAATTGCCGGGAAGGTACAGCCTCCTGATCCGGCTTTTCCACATGGATGTACTCGTTGACGATGCCGTTGATCTGCACCATCAGGTCGGTATTGTCCGCGTGTTTCCGCTTCTGCTGCAAGCCCTCGTAGATGGCGAGAATTGCGTTTTTCCGGGCGCGCACGGCATCGTCCACATCGTCACGGTCTGCGTAGCGGAACAGCCGCGCCAGTTCAGACGCATAGGTCTGGAAGGTTTTCTTGGTTTCCAACGTCTCGCACATCGCGTTGACTGCATCCTGTACAAGGCTCATCTTTTCAAAGTCCTGTGCGTCCACCAATTCCTGCAGCCGGAACCCGTGTTCTGCCAGAAAGCCGTCCGTTTTTCCGATGACCGTGCGGATGTGCTGAATCAGCTCCGTTTTGTCCACCGTTGGGTCAATGCCCGCCGGGCTGTTCTTGCTGACCGTATAATCTGCCAGAGCCTTGCGCAGCGCCTTTACGATACCAATATAGTCCACGATCAGGCCGTTGCTCTTGCCCTCCGAAACACGGTTTGCACGAGCAATAGTCTGCATCAGGGTATGGGCTTTCAACGGCTTGTCCAGATACAGACAGGACAGACACTTTACATCAAAGCCCGTCAGCCACATGGCACAGACGAACACCACCCGGAACGGATTCTTGCTGTCCTTGAATTCTTTATCCAGCTCTCGTTTTTCCATTTTGGCACGGTACGGCAGAATATCCAGCCCCCACTTTTTGAAGGTCTGCACCTCGTTCTGCTCCTGACTGATCACCACTGCCATTTCGGTTTCTTTCATCCATGCCAGTTTGCGGGCAAGCTCCTGTGCTTCCTGCTGGGTCACTGTGCCCTGCCGGGCTTCCAGTTCCATGATCTTTGCCTGCCAGCATTCCTGCACATAGTTGTACATCCGCACACAGGTGACCTTATTCAGGCAGACGAACATCGCCTTGCCGCTGGTCCAAAGGTCAGAGTAATGCTCCACAAAGTCCTTTGCAATGGAACGCAGCCGTTCATCTGCGGTGAGAATATGGATCTCCTTTGCAAACTCGCGTTCCAGCTTTTCCTCCTGCGAGGGATCAAGGTCGGCTGCTTCAATGGCATCCAGGATCCGCCCAGTGATCTCCGGCTTGTCCAACTGGGCGATCTTATCCGCACGGTTCTCATAATACAGCGGCACCGTTGCGCCGTCCTCCACTGCCCGCTTGAAATCATACACCGACAGATACCCGCCAAAGGTGCGCTCGGTGATATGGTCATCCGCCAGAAGCGGTGTACCGGTAAAGCCGATGCGGGATGCCGTGGGCAGCAGGTGCATCATGTTGTCTGCAAAAATGCCGTACTGGCTGCGATGGGCTTCATCCGACAAAATCAGAATGTCGTGATCCGGGTAGATGGGCGGCTCCTTGGGCAGATTGAACTTCTGGATCAGGGTAAACACAAAGCTGGGGTTGCCCCGCAGCTTTTTTACAAGGTCTGTACCGCTGGATGCAATGAACTGTGAAGCCTTTGTCTTGCCCAGCAGACCGCAGTTTTCAAAGGTATCGCTGATCTGCCGGTTCAGCTCGTCACGGTCGGTCAGTACCACAATGGTGGGCGAGCCTGCAAACTTGCGCCGGATCTTCTGCGCCAGAAAGACCATCGAATAACTCTTTCCAGACCCCTGCGTGTGCCAGAACACACCCAGCCTGCCGTCTTTTAACTTGCGGTTCTCGTAAGCACTGACGGCCTCGTTGACGCCGAGATACTGGTGGTTGCGCGCCAGAATCTTGGTGGTGCGCCCACCGGAATGGTCGTAAAGGATGAAGTTTTCCAGCAGATCGAGGAAGGTCTTTTTCTCGCAGATGCCCCGCAGCATGGTTTTCAGTTCCACGCTGCCTGCATCGCTTTCCTTCAGACGCTTCCACTCGTGGAAAAACTCGTACTTGCTGCCAAGCGTACCCACCTTGGCTTCCAATCCATTGGACAGCATGAGAAAGGCATTGTGATAAAACAACTGCGGAATGGTATCGAGGTAATCCCGATAATTGTCTATGTAGGCGTTCTGCACATCCACGGTGGGCTTTTTCAGCTCGATGAACAGCAGCGGAATGCCATTGACAAAGCCCACAATGTCCGTTCTGCGGCGGTACAGCTGCGAGTGGATCTTCATTTCTTTTACGGCGAGGAAATGATTGTTTTCCGGGTTTTTGAAGTCGATCACCGCCGCGCTGCGGATTTCGGTGCGGCCATCCGGCCGCTTGACCATCACCGGGATGCCATCCCGCAGCAGAAAATACTTTTCCTCATTGATCTGCATCAGGGATGCGGTGGAAACGTGTGCCGTGAATTTCTTCTGCACCTCGTCCAGCTGGTTCGGGGTGAGCCATGGGTTCAGCCGCAAAAGTGCCTGCCGAAAATACCGGGTCAGCAGCACTTCCCCATAGCCGGTGCGGCCCAACGTCCCATCCGGCCCCAGCTTTTCGGAGTTGTAAGCCAGCACGACCTCCCAGCCCAGAACGTTTTGCAGCAGGTTGCCTACGCTGTTCTGAACAAGGACATTTTCGGAGTATTCGCGGCTCATTTTCTATTCCTCCTATTACCCACGCTCTTTCTTGGTAAAAACGTAGTCTTGTTTCTTTTCGTCATAATGCGAATGCAAAGATACAACCCAATCGGTTTCTATGAATTTCATATATTTTTCCCACTCGGAAATCTCTACTTGATAGGCCACTTTATTTTTATCATAATCCGACGAAACAAAAAAAGACCCTATCGTTCCATCTTCGTTTACTTCTGTAAGGAATACAAACGAATGTATTAACCAATTACACACTTTATTTCCCAAGACATTTTTTGCTCTTCCTTCCTCCCAGTCGAATTCTCCTTCTCTGGGCCAACGGTGCATCGCTGTAATTTTTCTTGTAGGTTTCCACTCGGTTACCTTAATTGCATATTGGTCTGCTTCGTCACTCATTTTTCCGTTGCAATCTAATAGTTTCCGAATGATGAATGCCGAATAGAAAATCGCTTTTTCGATAACAGTATACGCTTTATCTTCGTCTTTTTCAAAGTGTTCTTTTGTATTATACTGAAGCAATAATTGTCTTCTTCTTTTTAAGTCCTCTTTCCAAGGACCACTTTCATACACCAAAGAAACACCTTCTTTTCTTCTATGCTTTTATTTTTCAAAGCTCGCCTTTAGTTCGGCCACTTTCTTTGTTCTTTCCACATTGTCCAATTCCAAAAATGCCAGCAGACACATCTGGTATGTTTCATCATACCAAC
>OHBU01000038.1_pt1 | contig 76307 bp, 63 predicted proteins | sample 1577421 | NCBI WGS metagenome assembly OHBU01 (sample SAMEA3879550, study PRJEB24766) | human gut metagenome | biome: human-associated habitat; feature: feces | place: USA | collected 1985/1987 | reverse complement strand
AATTTTTTTTACGATAAACGGATAACCGAAAAGAAAGGAATAAAGACTATGTATAAAATTCTCGTAGCGGATGACGAACAGAAAATCCGTGAGGTCATCAAGGAATATGCCGAATATGAGGGTCATACGGTATATGAGGCGGTAGACGGTATGCAGGCTGTCGATATGGCAAAGGAGCAGGATTTCGACATAATAATAATGGATGTAATGATGCCAAGACTTGACGGCTTTTCAGCCTGCAAAGAAATAAGAAAATTCAAAAATACTCCTATACTTATGCTTTCGGCAAGAACAGAGGAATATGACAAGCTGTTCGGCTTTGAGATGGGCGTTGACGATTATGTGGTAAAGCCCTTCTCGCCCAAAGAGGTACTTGCCCGTATCAATGCGATAATCAAACGTAATAAATCCGGAAATGAGCCTGTCGGAGAAACAGTAAAATTTGAAGGCCTTGAAATCAATTTTACGGCAAGAGATGTATTCATAGACGGCGAAAAGGCAAACCTTACGCCTAAGGAATACGACCTGCTGTTCTATCTTGTGAAGAACAAGAACATAGCTCTTACAAGAAACAAGTTGCTTGAAGAGGTATGGGGATATGATTTCTTCGGTGACGACAGAACCATTGATACTCATATCAAGATGCTGAGAAACAATCTCGGCCCGTACAGAAAATTCATTGTAACGTTAAGAGGTATGGGATACAAGTTCCAGGTATAAATACTTTTTACAGCCGTCTTGAGTGGCGGCTGTAATATTATATCGGTACACATCAGAACAGGAAGGCACTTTTCAATGAAAGACAGACTAAACAGCATACGTTTCCGTTCATGGCTGACATTTGTGCTGTTCTCGCTAATAGTTATAGTTTTTCTGTACTTCTTTCAGGTAGTGCTACTTTCAAGCTACTACGAATATATGAAGATACAGGAAACGGCTTCTGCCGCTAAGCAGATAAAGGATGCGTGGTCGCAGCAGCCCGAAAACCTCAATTCCATCGTTTCGGATATTGCGGACAAGCAGAAGATTTATATCGAAATCTCCGACAGCAACCGCCCTTACTTCAGGGCAAGCTCGCTTGACAAGAGCAACAAAGAGGTGTACTCGCTTATCACGAGCCTTTCGCCCAACGATATGAAAGAAATCATTTCCGGCGAAAATACGTTCTTCACCGCTACAATTCCGAGAACGAACAATGACAGCAAGGCAATCGTGCTGATAGCACAGCTTGATGACGGTACGGAAAGCACGTTCTTTAAAACAAACGGTATCGTAAGGCTGTATATATTCAATTATCTTGAGCCGCTCGGCACAACGACCGCAATTCTGCACAGCCAGCTTAATCTTACCGCAGGTATTATCATAATTGCCGCATTCATAATGTCAATCATTTTCTCAAACAGCATTTCAAAGCCTATCATCAATATATCAAAGGCGGCGCTGAAGCTGCCGCAGGGACAGTTTGACATGCCTGTAAAGAAGAACAGCTTTACGGAGATAAACGAGCTTACCGATACGCTAAGTTCCGCATCTGTAGAAATAGCAAAGGCGGATACTCTGCGTAAGGATCTTATGGCGAATATTTCGCACGATCTGCGTACTCCGCTTACGATGATAAAGGCTTATGCGGAGATGATAAGAGATCTTTCGGGCGATAACCCCGAAAAGCGTGAAAAGCATCTGCAGGTTATAATTGATGAAACAGACAGGCTGACCTCGCTTGTAACGGATATACTCGATCTTTCAAAGCTGCAGAGCGGCGTTGCGGAGCTTAAATATGAGAAGGTGAATTTTTCTGAGCATCTCGGTGAAATAGTACCACGCTTCTCACTGCTGAACGAAATCAAGGACTATAACGTGGTGCTGAATGCTGAGCCGGATATATTTATAAACGCCGACATCACAAAGATAGATCAGGTAGTGTACAACTTTATCAATAACGCTCTGACCTATACAGGTGATGACAAGACTGTAAGAGTAAATCTGTATCACAAGACACCGACAACCGCAAGACTTGAAGTGTGCGACAGCGGTATAGGCATCGACCCGGAAAATCTTAAATATGTCTGGGACAGATACTATCGTGTCAAGAAGAACGGCGAAACGCATCAGCGTGCAAAGAAAGGCAGCGGACTTGGATTGTCTATCGTAAAGGGTGTGCTTGAAATGCACAGGTTAAATTTCGGTGCGGACAGTACAGTCGGTGTCGGCAGTACGTTCTGGTTCGAGTTTGAGGACTGCAACCCGGATAGAGTGCAGGTTGACGAAAAGAAGCAGAAAAAGCAGAAGAATAAGAATAACGCTGAACAGCAGTAATGTAAAACCCCGTTCACATAGGTGAACGGGGTGATGCTTTTTTATATCAATCGCCTGTAGATTCTCTCAGAACAAGGCTGTGCGGTAATGTATAAAGGTTGTGGTCAGGATTTGTCGCTTTCATATTTTCAATCAGCTTCTCGATTACCAGCTTGCCCTGTGCGTAACACGGCTGTTCGACTGTAGATAAGTGCGGTACGAACATATGTGAATACTGGATATTGTCAAAGCCCATGAAGATAAGATCCTTTCCTATCCTGTAGCCCTTTGAAAGCGCATAGTTCATTGCGCCGATTGCGATTATATCCGAGATAGAGAATATTGCTGTCGGGGGGCTTGGCAGGTTCATAAGGTATTCACAGCCTCTCATACCCTGCTCTGTCTCATAGCCGCCGAAATAAACGTAATCCTCGTTATAGGGAATTCCGTTATCCTTGAGTGCCAGCTTGTAGCCTATCTCACGGTCAATGCTTGACTGGCTTCTCTGTAAAGTTGTGATAAGGCCTATCTTCTTATGACCCTTGCGGATAAGGTAGTTTACTGCGTCACGGCCTGCCTTTACGTTATCTATCGTGACGGTAAGCACATTACAGTTGTCAAGACGTTCAAGGCACATTGCTATATTGTGCTTTTCACCGAGCGAATTGATGGTTGCGGCGTCCAGCTTAGGACCGAGCAGTACCGCACCGTCTACGGCTCTTGAGAAAAGCATACCGAGCAGGTGCATTTCGTGGTTGGGATCGTCGTGGGTGGTAGCAATCAGAACATCATAGCCCTGCGAGAATGCGGCTACCTCCATACCTCTTATAACGTCCGAGTAGAAGCTCTGCTCTGTTGACGCTATGATCGCAAGTATTCTTCTCGTTTCACTTTTTCTTAAATCTCTGCCGAGAAAGCTGGGGCTGTATCCGAGTGCCTGAACAGCACTGTTTACCGCCTGTATCGCCTCTTCGGAAACGTTGGATTTTTTATTAAGAACTCTTGAAACGGTTGCAACGGAAACGTTAGCCGCCTTTGCAACGTCCTTGATAGTAACACTCATCAGCATTCTCTCCCTCAATTAAGCTATATTACAATTATACAGTATTGTGAAACCGTTTTCAATGTAACATTTAACCAAAATTCGATATGTAATTTTATCATTTGTTACAAAGCGCAGGTTTTTACTTCAAAAAAATCGTGATAACGGTTTTCATAAAAACGTATTATTTTCTTAAAAAGTGTACATTATTTACTCTGAATCTGCTTAAAACTGTGAAAACGGAGCGTTACAATTATAACTTTAGCTAATTTTATAAACAGAACGCATGTATACAATTGTTTTTTGTGCAAAAAGTTACTTTACAAAAGCTCGGTTTTAGGTTACACTATTATATAAAGGCAGATATAAAGTTATTAGCTAAATTGACGAGTACAGAGGTAAGAATTGATGAAGAAAAAATCCGTTACAATGAGCGACATAGCAAAGGCTATGGATATAAGCACAGTTACAGTATCAAAGGCACTCGGCGACAAGGACGGCGTCAGCGAGGAGCTTCGTGAAAAGATAAAGCAGAAGGCAAACGAAATGGGATACCGTTTCAGCTATACGTCAAAGTCATCTAAGGAAGGCTTTACGTTCAACATAAGTATAGTAGTGGCAAAGCACTTTATAAATGACGCAAGTGCGTTCTACTGGGTAATGTACCGTCATATCGTGGAACTTCTGCAAAAGCAGAACTATTACGGCATACTCGATGTAATTTCAGAAAGTGATCAGGCGAACCGTTCAATGCCGAATTCGGTATCGGACAAAAAGGTTGACGGAGTAATTGTACTCGGACAGTTTGACGATGAATATGTAAGCGAACTGTTGGACCTTGATATTCCGGTGGTTTTCCTTGACTTCTACAGCAGTGACAACCGCACTGACACCATTCTTTCAGACAGCTTCTTCGGCTCTTATATGCTTACAAACTATCTTATAAACGCAGGACACCGCAACATAGGCTTCCTCGGTACTATAACGTCAACATCAAGCATACAGGACAGATACCTCGGATATTACAAGGCTCTGCTTGAAAAAGGTATACCTCTGCGCAGTGAGTGGGTAATTGACGACAGAGGCCCCGAAGGCACAAGCTATCCTCACTTTGACCTTCCTGCACAGAAGCCCACCGCTTTTGTATGTAACTGTGACGAGGCGGCATACTGCCTGCTTAATCAGCTCAGAAGCGAGGGCTATGTAGTACCCGATGACATTTCGATAGTCGGCTACGATAACCACATCTACTCTACTATTTCAAATCCCCGTATCACAACGATAGATGTTGACAGCAAGAGAATGTCTTATGAGGCCGTTGAAACGATAATCAAGAAGATAAGGGATAAAAATTATTCAAGGGGCAGAACGCTTGTAACGGGCAAGCTGATTATCCGTGACAGTGTAAAGATATTGAAGTAATGAAAATTATAGATACTCACGCACACTATGACGACAGGTGGTTTGACGAGGACAGATATGAAGTTCTCGACCGCATTTTATCCGATAATGTGCTGGCAATCATAAATATGAGCGTGGATATTCCAACCTGCGAGTTTTCACTGAAACTTACCGAGCGTTACGAAAATGTATTCTGTGCGGTGGGTATTCACCCGGAAAATATAGCCGACACACCCGATAATTACATTGATATGCTGAGAACGCTTGCGAAAAATAAAAAGGCGGTCGCTATAGGCGAGATAGGACTTGACTATCACTATGACGGCTATGATGCAGAAAGACAGCAGGAGATATTTGAAAATCAGATAAAGCTTGCAAACGAACTTTCTCTCCCTGCTGTTATCCACTGCCGTGACGCTACGGAAGATATGATGAAAATACTGCACCGCACTACTCCGGATAAATTTGTGGTGCATTGCTATTCAGGAAGTCCGGAAACAGCAAAGGAGCTTTTAAAACTCGGCGCATATATCAGCTTCACAGGCGTATTGACATTCAAGAACGCTAAAAAGGCGGTACATTCGTGCGAGATCATCCCAAGTAACAGAATAATGCTTGAAACGGACAGCCCATATATGGCACCCGTGCCGTTCAGAGGAAGTCGCTGTGACAGCTCTATGACGCATAAAACAGCGGAAAAGCTGGCTGAAATAAAGGGTATACCGACTGAAGAAGCTATTAGAATCTGCAATGAAAATGCGGTGCGTTTCTTCGGACTTGATATAAAGTCTTGATTTATGTCATAAAATATGGTAAGATATATAAAGATATCGGCAGGACACGAAGTTCTGCCGAAAAATATATTTTGATATTTGAAAGGAAACAAAATGGACGCAGACCCCCGAAAACCTAAGCGAGCGGTAAAGATACTGCTTGCACCGCTGATTTTACTGAACAAAGGTCTTGATAAGCTGTTATCAAAGGCACTCGGCGACAGCTACTACGACAAGGAAGAAACCACGCAGGACAACATTATGTCTATGGTCGATGCGGGCAACGAATACGGCAACCTTGAGGACGAATCGGCACAGCTGATAAACAATGTGTTTGAGTTCGGCGATCTTGTTGCATCGGATGTAATGACGCACAGAAAGAACATTGTCGGAGTAGATGTAAATTCATCTCTTGACGATATTGTCTATATTGCGCTTGAAAAGGGCTTTTCAAGAATACCCGTATACAAGGAAAACATTGACGCTATAGTCGGAATAATCATAGTAAAGGATCTCCTCTGCCTTGTCGGAAACGAAAACAAGGATAAGCTGAAAATAGAGGACTTTCTGCGTGAGGCGGTATATGTTCCCGAATCGTGCAGTTGTTCGGACGTGTTCAAGTTCCTGACTAATCTCAAGTCGGGTATGGGCATTGTGATTGACGAATACGGCGGTACGGCAGGTATCATCACGCTTGAGGATATAATCGAGTCGATAATGGGCAACATAGAGGACGAGTATGACGAGGAAAAGGATATGATAATCCCCCGCTCGAACGGCGCATACGAGGTCAGCGGCGAGGCCGATCCCGAAGATGTACTTGAACTGTTCGGCTATGAGCTTGAAGAAGACCACGAATACGACACTATCGCAGGCTTTGTTACCGACCTGCTCGGATATATTCCCGAAGAAGAGGGCGAACACCCGAAGGTTCGCTATAAGGATATAATTTTCAAGGTTATCGAGGTTCACGATAATTGTATATCTAAGCTGATTGTCAGGCCGTGCAAGGAGGAAGAACTTGCGCTTGAGCCGAAGGAAACAACACATTTCGGGCAGTAATATAATACCGCAATTCCGGATGGGATTGCGGTATTAGATTGTAGAAAAAGTTTATTTTAAAAAAACAGAGTAAATTCTCTATCCCTAACCCCAAACCCCTTCCCCGTGGGAAGGGGCTGAGTGTGGGGCTGCCGCCCTCACCCTGCTTGGGGCTACGCCCCAAACCCTGTATTATTAAAAATATAGTTTTTTTGACAAACTATAATACCGCAATTCCGGATGGGATTGCGGTATTTTTGCATTTATATTCTCTTTTCGAGCATCACAAGCATAACATCGGGTATCCCGTTGAACACGGTCGGCACGATGCCTATCTCCTTATATCCGTGCTTTTTATACATTGCTCTTGCCACAGTGTTTCTCTCGTTGGTATCAATTCTGAGCTCGTGACAACCGTGCTGTAAGGCATGATCCTCATAGAATTTCAAAAATGCCCTGCCACAGCCCCTGCCCTTTGCACAAGGCGATATTACAAGCGTGTGCAGTACGCAGACCTCATCGTCAGCCGCTTCATATTCCCACTTGCCGTCCTTGTACACATCTACCTGAATATCATTTATCATCGCTGAGCCGAGCAGCCGTCCTCCGTCCTCCATTACATAAAGGTCGCCGCGCTGAAGTCCTGCCTCGGCGGTCGCACGGACAGGATAAACGCCTCTTATCCAGCCTGTAGTCTGCTCTCCTTTTTCCTCTGCGGTATGAATATCATCGTATATCTTTTCTATAGCGTCAATGTCGGCGGCTTTTGCCTTTCTTGTATTCATTGTGTATCCTCGCTTTTGCTTTTGTGTACTATGTTGATAATATCACAAAAAACGGCTTGATTTCAATAAATATAAGATTTTTTGTGCCACTGCAACATATATTTTATAATAATAAAGCCGCCCGTTATAAAGGCGGTTTCATTACATCTGTTATTTGCCCGCTTATCCGATAGCGTCTTGAATAACATCATAGATATGTACAGGCGACAAATTGAGCTTATTGCAAAGGCCTGTAAATTCCTTTGCCTTATTTTCGCTGACAAATACATCGTGTACCGTACAAATAGTTTCTTTTACATTGTCTGAAATTTTAATAGCAACAATGCCGTAAGAAACATACGCTCCCGCTTCTCCCTCCGGATATTTCTCCCGGATAAAATCGTAATAGATCATATCGCACATACCCTTTCTATATTTCCCAAACACCTGAAAGATAAACCCTGTAATAATATAATAACATATATACATACGCTTGTGTGCGATTATGTGAAAACGGCAGGTTTTTCAGTGAAAACGGCAAATTCTGCATTTGCACGATGAATAATATGCGTATATCAAGCGAATACAAGACATTATATTCATCAGACAAGCTTCATTTCATCTCTGAAAAACTCTTTTCCGGAGCCGATCTCAAAGTGATATTTGACAATTCCGAGATCCATATCGGAAAGTATGCCTTTACCGGCTTTTGCGAGCACCTTATCGCCGTCAAGCATAAATCCGAATTTCTGCTGATTCATGGCGGTGGGTGCAAGTAATGCGGCATTTACGCCGTTTATAAACCACTCAGGCGTATCATCCTTTATTACCGCAACTTCTTCAATCGACTTGCTGTTATGGGGCGTTCCGTGTGTCTTTCCGTAGCCGAGAGAGATAACACAGCACAGTTTCTCCCCTTTTGCAATCGTATAAGCGTTTTTTACTTTGGCGTATGACATTGCCACCCAACAGCTGTCAAGTCCAAGCTGTGCCGCCAGAAGTACAAGCTGTTCGCCGTAATATCCGCATATTTCGTTCAGCTTATCGCTTTTTCTGCCTATAAGAGCAATGTAATCGGTAACGCCCGAGAACTTGCCGTAATGTGCCATAAAGCTGTCGAATGCCTTAGGCTCATCTGTTACAAGCTGTATGTGAAGCTTGCTTTCGGCATTCAGCAGGTCTATCTTTTCTCTGAGCATATCAGTTATTTCTTTTGGTATCTTTTTTTCAGGATCGTAGGCTCTTACAGCGTGGCGATTCTCCATTGCGGTTATAATATCCGTCATAAATCCTCCTTACAGGACTTTTGTCATAAGCACATGAGGACAGTATTCATCATAATACTCTTCGCCGTGCTTCTTATAGCCCTGTTTCTCGTAAAATCCCGACGCACGAAGCTGAGCGGACAGGGCGACCGACTTTCCGCCGTCCTGCTTTATCATCTGCTCTGCAAAGGATAATATCTTGTCGCCGTAATGCAAGCCTCTGCATTCTTTAATGACGGCTATCCTGCCTATCATATATGACTTATGCTCTTCATCGTAAAAATATCTGCAAACTGCGACAGGCTTTTCTCCGTCATAGCCGACTATATGCCTTGCCTTACTGTCCGTATCGTCAAATTCCGTTTCAAAGCCCTGCTCTGCTACAAATACTTCTGTTCGTATCTGCTTTGCATCCTCACAAAGATTGTCATAAATTCTGAATGTCATTTATTATTCCTTTGTAAACACACTGCATTTTACAGAAGTCTGTTTAATGCCGTTTTCGCCATTGACCAGATTCTCGCCCCAATCGGCAGATAAAACCGAACCGTCCCAGCTGTTTGCTATATCAAGATATTCAACACCGCCGCTGTTGCCCTTCCAGCTCCAGCCGATGTAACCTATGCCGTTTTCCTGACAATATTTCATTATAAATGCCTCGTCAACATCACCGTCTGTATGCGTATAGCCGAACTCGCCTACTATTACGCAAAGTCCGTTGTCGGTAGCAAATCTGAGATTCTTTTCTATAACTGAACTGTTTTTTCCTGCCGTGCCGTACATATGAACGGCAAACATCGTATTCTTATCGGGATCGGATTCAAACACTTCCTTGCCGTAGTCGCCTATGCTCTTGGCATATTGTCCCCATCCTGCCGCATCGACAAGGATAGTATTCTTTATGCCTGCTTCTCTCAGCTTCGGGATAGATTCTGTATAGCCGTCACGCCATAATTCGCCGTTCCAGCCGCCTGTCCACTCGTTTGCGATATTGAGTATAACATACTGCTCCTTGCCGATAAGAGCGTTCTTCATCTCTATCCAGTAATCAGTAGCTTTATCAAGTGCAGTCTTATCATCCTTGCCGGTTGCGTCGTGTACTTCGACTACTGCAATCATCTCATTGTCGATACAAAGATTGATAACCGTTTCAAGCATATCCTCTGTATCTTTTGTCCACTGCTCGCCGTCTGAGCAAACGACACGCACTACATTTGAGCCTGTTTCGGCTATTGCTTTAATAGCCGTTGTATCTTCATCAAGATACCATGTGTGTGCGTGATTTATACCACGCATTATAAACTCCTTGCCGTTTGCATCAAGCAGCTTAGTACCTTCTACTTTGAATCCGCCGTTACCATTCTGTAATGATGAACCGCTGTTTTCTTCCTGCGATGCTGTGCTTTGCGAATCCGATGCGGCAGAAGAAATATCCGAGGATAAAACGTCTGAGCTTGCGTTTTGCGAGCAGCCCGACAGAGCGAGTAATGCCGCACAGAGAGTTATTGATATTGATTTTTTCATTTTAAATCCTTTCCGTCCTTTGACTTTTCAAGTAATGCGTTTTTTATATCCCACAGCTTCTTTGACAGATCCACATAGTAAGTATGCGGATTTTCAAAACGCTTGACCTCGTCCCATAAAGTTTCTGTCTGCTCGGCGCAATAGCGTTTGATTTCAAACAGCGACGGCTGCTTATATACAAGCTCGCCGTTTTTGAATACCGTAACATGCAGTTCTTTTACCGTGTAATCGGTCAGCGTCTTTGTCTTCCATATTGCATCGGGATCGAAAATAGTGTGAGGCTTTGTGCTGTCAATTGTTTCATCGTATACACAAAGTTCGTCCGCAAGTGCCTTGCCGCTTTCATTGTCATAGAAACGGTACAGCTTCTTGTAATGGGGATTGGTTATCTTTGCGGTGTTTTCGCTTATTTTTATCTTGGGAATGATGTTTCCCTGTTCATCCTCCACTGCCGCCAGCTTATAAACACCTCCGAACACGGGTGCGCTCTTTGCAGTGATGAGCCTTTCTCCTACTCCGAAGGTATCTATCTTAGCCTCCTGCATCATAAGATCACGGATAAGATATTCATCGAGCGAATTTGACGCAACTATCTTACAGCACTGAAGTCCTGCCTCATCAAGCATCTTTCTTGCTTTCTTGGACAGATAGGATATATCGCCCGAATCAAGCCTTATGCCGAAATTTGTTATACCCTTAGGCACAAGCACCTCTTTAAATGCCTTTATAGCGTTCGGAACACCGCTTTTCAGTGTGTTGTAAGTGTCAACAAGCAGTACGGCATTATCGGGATATATTTCGCAATAAGTCTTGAATGCGTCATACTCGGTATCGAACATCTGTACCCACGAATGTGCCATAGTACCGCCTGCGGGAACACCGTACTTGAAATCGGTCAGCGTACAAGCAGTACCTGCACAGCCGCCTATATAAGCCGCTCTTGCGCCTATAACGGCACCGTCTGCGCCCTGCGCCCTTCTTGAGCCGAATTCAAGCACTGTTCTGCCGTTTGCCGCTCTGACTATTCTGTTTGCTTTTGTGGCTATAAGCGACTGGTGATTTATCGCAAGCAGGATATAGGTTTCTATAAGCTGTGCCTCGATAGCCGGCGCCTTTACGGTAAGGACAGGCTCGTGCGGGAAAACAGGCGTACCCTCAGGTACGGCGTAAATATCGCCGGTAAATCTGAAGTCTTTGAGATATTCGAGAAATTCTTCATCGAAAATCTTCTTACTGCGCAAAAACTCTATATCTTCGGCAGAAAAATGAAGCTCTTTTATATATTCGATTATCTGGTCAAGTCCTGCCGCAATCGCAAATCCGCCGTTGTCGGGAACGTTTCTGAAAAATACATCAAAATATGTCGTGCGCTTATAGAAGCCGTTTTTAAAATAGCCGTTCGCCATAGTAAGCTCATAGAAATCGCACAGCATTGTGAAATTATCCTTGTTCATTAGTCTGCTCCTTTATTTTATTATTATCTGCATACCCTCCATAGTATCAAGGGCGGCATTGTGAAGCCGCTCGTCATTTGATGCCGTGAGCATGCTGTCTACTATTATATCCGCATCGGGTAAAGCCGTTTTTGCGAGTACGGCATTGGCAACAACACAGATATTCGTTACCACGCCCACAAGCTCAACGGAGCCGTAACAGGCGGTTTTAAGATACTCATAAAGAGCGTCTGAGCCGAAGGTGGTTTTCCTGAATACTATATCTTCGCCGGAAATGCAGTCGGCAACACTGCCGTAAAGCTTATGTCCGTCCGTATTCTCTATACAGTGAGGTACGGGCAGATGCTTTCCCTCATAGCTATCCATATAATCGTCATAATGAGTGTCAAGAGTAAATATGACATCATCACCGTTTACATGATAGGAATTTATTTTGTTGGCGATTCCGAGTTCAAGCGTCTTTGCCTTTTCAAAGCCGAGCGAACCACTTACAAAATCATTCTGATAGTCCACTACAATTAAGCACTTTTTCATAATGCAGCTCCTTTCATATCATGATACTATTTTACACCTATTTCAAGCACTTGTAAAGAGTTTTGAACGGCATCGGAAAATTTTGAACACGGCAATTGTTCCGATTGACAGCATCGGAAATAACTGTTATACTTTAATAAGAAATAAATATGAAACGGAGAAGCTTATGATATACTCAAACCCGTCTTTCGAAACAGAGAAGCACACTCACGCATTCGGTGCGATGCTTTGGTGGATAGTCAGCCTTATTTCTATGTTCACTGTCGGCACAGGCGTTACCGCTATCGGTCTGTGCGGTGCTTCGGTGCTTAAAATAACAAGCACATTTTTGCAGGATAATACGGTAATTGTTCTTATGATGTTCTTTGCTGTGGCGATTATCATATTCTTTATCGGTCTGCTGAGATTCGCCTCAGTGCTTACAACGTCATATAAGTTTGACGGCAATACAATAATCAAAGGCACTCTTGCCGCAAGAGGCGGTCTTATCTCGAAAATCACCGCAAATACGGATTTTGAATTTGTGAGAGCGAATTTTGATACCGCCAGATATAAAAAGACGATTTACGAAAACGCTGTTCTGACAGGCGAAACAAAGCGTTATCTCAAATACAGCAGTAACGGCAGAACAATAAAAATACTGAAAATCTATGACAGTATGCCTAATTTACGCATTGCCGAAAATACGGTAAATAAATCAGTTGCAAGCAGGGTTATCAAAAGAGCGGCTTTAGTATTTGCAATCTTTCTGGCACTCGAGATAACCGATTTGTGTATAGGTTACAGCAAAAATGACGAGGTAAACGGCAATATCTCCCAAAGCAACGCTACAGTTGAAAAGATACTCACCGAAAACGGCTATACAATGCAGAAAATCAGCAACATCGTATATCTTTACACTAAATCCACAGCCGACAACAGCCGTACATCAAAGCTTCGAATCGTATATGACAAAAGCGGAAATATCGACAAATCCGAAGTTGAAATGTTCATAGAAAGCGAAAACGACATCCTTGTGCTTGAAAACCTTCTGAAAGTTTTCTGCAAGACGCAAAGCACCGATGAATTTATTTCGGATGTGCGAAAACAGCTTGACGGCGAAAGTGCAAACACCAAGCTGACGCTTGATAACGGGCAGGTATTAAGGCTTGGTACAAGCGGCGGTTATACGGAAGTCCATACAAGCCGTTAACGAAAACGACCCTGCGGTAAATATGCCGCAGGGTCTTAGTCATTTATTCAGTAATTTTTGCAGAAGACTGAGATTATCGTTTCTCATCTGCTCCGTTTTCGCTTTATCGGGAACATATATACCGCTATCCGAAAGGATGACTGCATCACCCTCTTTGACATCGTGAGATATCTTATCTCTGTCTAATATAATCTGCTTTTCGTCATCAAAAACTACCGCTTTATCTTCTTCAAATCTGTCAACAATAAGCATAGTGTTCTCCTATTTCAAGTACAGTCTGTGATGATGAAAGATTTCGGCGCTTATGCTGTTTTTGCCGCCGAATATACTGCTCCAGCATGGAAGATGTTCGATGTTGAACACATATTCGTTCAGGGTCATAAAAATACAAATACAAGCGATTATCACAGCTAACGCAATCAGCACGTTAGTGCTTTTTCTTCTGCATTTTACTCCTGCCGCCGCTCTTATTGCCCTGTCGTTGATACGTCTTTGCTTTTGAAGAGGAGTTTTTGCCATTTTTCACTGCTCCTTTTCTGTCCTGCTGCAAGGCTAATCCGTCGGGGGTGATAAGGCATTCCTTACCGTATCCGATAAGGTCACGTCTGCCTGCCCTTATGAGAGCCTTTGCAACTATCTGCTTATTCTCTTTTTTGTAATACTGCAGGAGCGCTCTTTGCATCTCTTTTTCCTTCGGGTCACGGGGGATATAGACCTCCTGCATAGTATAAGGGTCAAGCCCTGTATAATACATAGCTGTTGATATTGTTCCGGGTGTGGGATAGAAGTCCTGCACCTGCTCGGGTCTGATGTTATGCTTTTTGAGGAACACCGCAAGCTCGACCGCCTCTTTTATGGTACAGCCGGGATGGGATGACATCAGATAAGGTACCAGATACTGTTCCTTACCGCATTCCTTTGTATACTTGTAGAACTTCTTTTCAAAGTCCTCGTATACCTCGATGTGAGGCTTGCCCATAAGATCAAGCACCTTGTTGCTTGCGTGTTCGGGGGCAACCTTAAGCTGTCCGCTGACGTGATGCTCTACAAGCTCCTTGAAAAACTCATCGTTCTTATCCTTCATCATATAGTCGTATCTTATACCCGAACGGATAAATACACGCTTGACATTTTTTATGGAACGTATCTTTCTGAGCATCTCAAGATACTCGCTGTGGTCTACCTTCAGTGCAGGGCAAGGCTCGGGAGCAAGGCACTTTTTGCCCTTGCAAAGTCCCGCCTTTTCCTGCTTGTCGCAAGAGGTCCTACGGAAGTTTGCGGTAGGACCGCCGACATCGTGGATATATCCCTTGAAGCCGGGCTTTTTGGTAAGGTCGATTGCCTCGTTTATAACCGATTCCTCGCTTCTTGTCTGTATTCTTCTGCCCTGATGCAAGGCTATCGAACAGAAATTACAATAACCGAAACAGCCTCTGTTATGAGTTATGGAAAACTCAACTTCCTTTATTCCGGGAACACCGCCGCCTTTTTCATAGCAAGGGTGATACGCTTTCATATAAGGCAACTCGTATGCCTTGTCAAATTCGCTCTGCGTAAGGCTTCTCTGAGGAGGATTCTGTACAAGCATCATATTTCCGTGACGCTGTACCATAGTTTTTCCGTAAACCTCGTCCTGCTCGTCATACTGCTGACGGCAGGATTTTGCGTATGCTTTCTTATTCTCACTGACTATCTCGAAGCTGTCGCACTGCACCGCACCGAGAGGGGTATTCTTAGGCTCGGTAAGATAACAGGTGCCTCTTATGTCGTGTATCTCCGACAGCTTTTTACCCTCGGCAAGCTCTCTGTAAAGCTGTACTATCGTAAGCTCGCCCATTCCGTACATCAGAAGCTTAGCTCCGCTGTCAACCAGTATTGACGGCATTACCTTATCCGCCCAGTAATCGTAATGGGCAAATCTGCGCAGGCTTGCCTCAAGTCCGCCTATCGCTATTTCTTTATCTGGGAACAATCTTGTAAGCGTTTTGCAATATACCGTTACCGCTCTGTCGGGACGTTTTCCGCCCTTTCCGCCCTCGGAATAGGCATCATCCCAACGTTTTTTCTTGAATACGGTATAATTCGACACCATACTGTCTATATTTCCGCCCGTTACAAGAAAACAGTATTTCGGCTCACCGAGCTTTTTGAAATCCTCATCGGTTACGGGCTGAGCGATTATTCCGACATTACAGCCGCAGCTTTCAAGCATACGGGATATAATAGCTATACCAAATGACGGATGATCAACATAGGCATCGCCTGTAATGCAAATGAAGTCAAGCTGATCTATCCCTCTGTCTTTCATGTCCTGTTTTGATATAGGTAAAAAAGGCATTTATTTCACTTTCCTTTATTGTTGTTTATTCATCTGACGCTCGTAATACTGCTCCTTAGTCATAAGCACCTCTCTTGGCTTACTTCCCTGCGACGGTCCTACGATGCCCATTTCTTCCATTACATCGACAAGTCTTGCGGCTCTGCCGAAGCCGAGCTTGAGCTTTCGCTGAAGTGTACTTACGCTTGCCTGTCCGTTTTCAACTACGATACGGATAGCGTCCTCCAGCTTATCGTCGCTGACATCAATATCTCCGCTTTCAAAGCCGACGCTGTCTGAGGATTTATCGTTGCCCTTGACAAGCTCTGCCTGTCGCTCGACCTCTTTCATAACATCATCGTCATAATCAAGCTCGAATTTATTCTTCAGAAAATCCACAACACGTTCAACCTCCTTATCGGAGATCCAACAGCCTTGTACACGAATAGGCTTCGGCATAGAAACAGATTTGAAGAGCATATCGCCCTTGCCGAGCAGTTTCTCCGCTCCCTGCTCATCCATAATTACACGGCTGTCCGTACCGGAACTTACCTTTAATGCGATACGACTGGGGATATTCGCCTTTATAAGACCGGTAACAACATCTACGGTCGGTCGCTGTGTAGCTATGACAAGGTGCATACCTGCGGCTCTTGCCATCTGCGCAAGACGGCATATACTGTCCTCGACCTCGTTCTTTGATGCCATAATAAGATCGGCAAGTTCGTCTATAAAAATCACCGTCTGGCTCATTTTATCCATCTCTGGATCCTTAGCCGCAAGAGCGTTATAGCCGTGTATATTGCGGACATTGTACTCAGAGAACATACTGTATCGCTTCAGCATTTCTCCTACTGCCCAATTCAGAGCGCCTGCCGCCTTTTTAGGATCTGTCACAACAGGGATAAGCAGGTGAGGTATGCCGTTATAAGCCATAAATTCAACGGCCTTCGGGTCAATCATTATAAACTTTACATCTTCGGGCTTGCTTCTGAAAAGTATCGACATGATTATCGAGTTCACGCATACGGATTTACCCGAGCCGGTCGTACCTGCAATCAGCAGATGGGGCATCTCGGCTATATCGGCTATTACTATGCCGCCCGAAATATCCTTACCCAGCACAGCCGCCAGCTTGCTTTTCTTTTCGGCAATATCACTGCTTTCGATAAGCTGTCTGAATGGTACGGTATCTCTTATCTTGTTCGGCACTTCGATGCCTACAGCGGGCTTGTTCGGTATCGGAGCTTCAATACGAATACCTGATGACGCAAGGTTCAGTGCTATATCATCGGCAAGTCCTGTTATCTTGGAAATTTTAACACCTGCCGCAGGCTGTAATTCATATCGTGTTACAGAGGGTCCTCTGCAAGTACCTATACATTTTGTCTGAACACCGAAGCTGCGCAATGCTTCAACTATAGTGTTCGCATTTGTTTCAAGCTCTCTATCGATGTCCTCCTGTGCCTTACCGGGCATAATCTCATCAAGAAGCGCAGTAGGCGGCAGAGGGTGATCTTCCTCGTTAAGCGTCACTGTGTAGAGTTTATCACTGTCGCTTGTATCGCCGTTCTGCTTGTCCTCCTGCACTGCGGTACTGTCCGCAATACTGTCAGGTGTAGTGCCTGCAATACCGGAATCGGTATTATCTGCGATAAAAGGCGCTTCAGCAGGCGGTGCAACGGGAGCGTTCACATCGTTCACAAACTGCTCTTCTCTCTGCACAGAAGAATTTTGTTCATAGTTTGTTTCTTCTATGAACGAATTTAAAGCAGCCTCAACGGGATTGACCTCCTCCGGAGGATAAATAGGCAGGGGCGGAAAATATTCCGGTATCGGCTCGCTGTCATCCTGCTTATCTGTAGCTACGCTCTGTGCCTTTTGTGCAGAGCCGTTGTTATCGGCTACGGGCAGGTCGGGCAGCTTATCGCAGGACATATGTACATCGCTCTCCGGAGCAATCTCGGGTAGATGCTCATTGCTCTGCTGAACCGCTTCTTCGGGTTTTGGCGATACCTTGCCGTTGTAATTGTTTATCTCGTTTATGAAATTATCGCTGTCCTTTTTCTGCTCCTCGATATTCTCATCATATCTTTCCTGAAGCGTTGTTGCAGGAGTTCCGACAGCGTTCGATTCAAGCTCTATCAGTTTTTCCTTGCGCTCGCTTTCAGCCTGCAGCCTCTGCTGTTCCTGCTCAAGTCTGTATGCCTCCATTTCTTCCTTGTGCTGAGCGTGTTTCTCCTTGGCGGTAACCGCAACCTTTTTGACGGGTTTTCCTACAGCGCCTAAAAAGTCCATAAGCGACTTTCTGCTGATAAGCATAACAAATACGAAAGCAATCAGTATAATCATTACTATTGCGCCGACATTGCCGAACAAAAGCAAAAGCCACGCAGGTATGCCGCCTATGATACCGCCGCCCGTCAGCCGTGTTCCGTCAGAATAAAGACTTGCCACCGCTCCGAAAAAGTCGGTCGTGCCTTTTCCGACACTGCCTACAAAGAATATCTGTATAGCTGTGCTTAATATCACTATTCCGCCCGACAGCTGTAATATCTTGGTGAGGATGCTTGTCCTGCTCTTATCCGTTGCAATAAGTACGGCTACATATATAAGAATAGGGCCTGTAAAAAATACCGTAAAGCCGAACACGCCGCAGAGGAATGAGTAAATCATATCAAGCAGATTCAGGCTGGCGCCTTCCGCCCTGTTAAGACTGCCGATAAAGCCTATAATCGTAAACAGCGCCATAAGAACGCCTATAGCGAAAAGGATTATAGAGCTTCTTCTTCTTTTTGATTTAAGTTCCTTTTCAATGTCCTTCTTGCAACGTTCGCTCAGTTCTCGCTGCTTATCTTCGATAGTCTGATCCTTTTTTCGTGCTTTGCCCGACGACCCTGAAGTTCTTGCTTTAGCCTCATCGGTGCTGTTGTTCAGATTGCGCTTTGCTGCCATGTTTCTACGTCCTTTCTCCCAAAGTCAATATATTATATTTAAATTCTGTCAGAAAACAAAAACGAAGTGTGAGCCGGTCGCCAGTTCATAAGCACCGATGCCTATGCAGGCAAGACCGAGTATTGCCGTATAGAATCCGAAAATCTTAAATCTGTCCTTTTTAAGAAGCCACTTTACAAGAGCTATCGCAAGAAGTCCCACTGCCGCAGATACAGCAAAACCTATTCCGAGCTGTACCCAGTCAAGCTCTACATTGCTTTTTAACGCATCACCAATCTCAAGCACACTTCCGCCGAGAATTGCGGGGATACCGAGTATGAACGAGAATGTGACCGCAGATTCCTTTGTAAGTCCGCAGAAAAGGCCTGCGGCGGTTGTAGAACCTGAACGTGATACACCGGGAAACAGAGCCACGCACTGCATTGCACCTATTGCAACGGCATCTGCGACCTTCATCTTATCGCCTGTTTTGTTGCCCTTAATGCACTTATCCGACATAAAGAGAAGGATTGCGGTAAAGATAAAGGCAAAGCCCTCGAAAATAATGTCATTGTCGCCCTCAAAGCCTGTAAAGAAGTCTTTGAAGAAGTAAACGGGTACAAGCATAGCGGTGGAAATTATGACCATAAACATCATACGTCTGTTGGCGTTCATATTCTTCCACGAAAATTTACCTGTGAAAATATCCTTTATAGTAAGGAAAAATTCCTTTATCATTCCCCAGATAGTCGGGAAAAATGCTATAAAAACCGCCAGAAGCGTTCCTAAATGCAGTACAACGGAGGTTATAAGGGTGTTTTCTCCGATATTCATAAAATGCTGGGCAACAGACAGATGGCCTGAACTTGAAACGGGAAGGAACTCCGTAAGTCCCTGTATAATGCCCTGAATGATTATGCTTATGTAATCCATTTTCTTTTGTTCCTTTCGGATTATTTCGTATTGTTTATTTTAGGCAACACCGCACAAAGACCATATTTTGTATTTTGTACGCATCTTGCTTGCATATTTTCCGTCATCTTGCACAATTCGTCCTTACAAGGCGTCAGCCTTGCTTTGTCCTCATTGTACAATCTGACGAAAAATCTAACTGCACAATACGCGCACAATCTTTGTGCGGTATTGCCTTAATATATATGTATGGGCTTACGCCCGTTATGACTGTCACCTAAAGCAGCTTTATCTGCGTGTATTTCAGATAACTCCGTAAATCGTGCGATACTGAAACGCTGTTCTTTTCGCAGACAGTATAAGAAAAAACACAACCGTAAACCGCATAATAGGAGTTATTGTCATAAAGCTGTGCGTTACGGAAAACCTCCGATTCATCTACAACGGTCTGAAACATTTTCCGCACCTCGCTTTGCTCTCATTTCCGCTCTTTGTGCCGATGGGTGATATTCTCTGAACGTACTCACTCTGGCGGTCGCTTTACCCTTGCCTGCGGTTTTTGTATCCGTCTTAGCTGTTGCGGACGAAGTTCTTTTTTTCGAAACGGTTTTTCCTGTACTATACTTAGTGCGCTTAGTGCTTTCCTTATCGGTTTTCTGCTGTTCTATCAAAGAGTAAAGGCACTGCACAGCATCGCTCAGTCCTCCGAGGCTGTCTATAAGTCCCTCATTCACAGCTGTTTCGCCGTCAAGAACCGAACCGACATCCATTACAAGCTCATCCTTCTTCATCATAAGCTCACGGAAGCGCTCCGGCTTTATCCTGCTGTTCTTGCTTACGAAATTTATTATTCTCTCCTGCATACGCTCAAAATATGACAGCGTCTGCGGTATGCCGAGAAGAAGTCCGTTCATTCTGACAGGGTGGATGGTCATTGTTGCAGACGGCACGATAAAGCTCTTTCTTGCACTTACCGCAAGCGGTACGCCAATTGAATGACCGCCGCCGACTACAATCGACACTGTGGGCTTTGACATTCCTGCGATAAGTTCGGATATTGCAAGCCCTGCCTCTACATCTCCGCCGACCGTATTGAGTATTATAAGCAGACCGTCTATGCTCATATCCTGCTCTATTGCTACCAGCGCAGGCATAATGTGTTCATACTTTGTGGTCTTGTTCTGGGGAGGAAGGATATAATGTCCCTCTATCTGACCGATTACGTTAAGACAATGTATATTGTGCTTAGCGTTTTCCGATGCGAATATGCCGTTATCCGACACCTGACAGGTTACCGCCTGTTCTTCGTTCTCCTCGTCGGTCTGTTCGTTATTTGTGATATTATCTTTATTCATACCCTGCTCCTTTGCTGATTTTTTCTCTTTTATTCTTAGCAAAAGAGCAGAAAATATACGGCAAAGTGTGCAGTTATCACATAATGATACAGTATAAGTATATCACAAACAACGTGCCATTGCAAGACGAAATTGCGTATAAAAAGACCTGTGAGAATTTCCCACAGGTCTGTTTTTGCAATATTCAGCTTTCTCAGCCGTTTTTCTTCTTTGCTTCGATTTCGGCAAGAGCAGCCTTTCTTGAAAGTCTTATCTTACCCTGATTGTCGATTTCGAGAACCTTTACGATTATCTCGTCACCGATTGAAACAACATCTTCAACCTTTTCTACACGTCTGTTTTCAAGCTCTGAAATGTGTACCATTCCGTCCTTGCCGGGAGCAATCTCAACAAACGCACCGAAGTTCATTATACGAACAACCTTGCCCTTGTAGATAGCGCCAACCTCAGGGGGAGATGTGATAGCCTTTATCATCGCTACGCAGTTCTGAGCCTTTTCAAGATCCTGACCGCAGATGAATACGTTACCTTCTTCATCAATGTCAATCTTAACCTCGAAGTCTGCGCAGAGCTTCTGAATAACCTTACCGCCTGTACCGATAACTTCTCTTATCTTGTCAACGGGTACCTTGTAGTTGAGCATCTTGGGAGCGTACTTGTTTACAGTGGGACGGGGTTCGGGAATTGCCTTGAGCATTATTTCGTCAAGGATATAATCTCTTGCCTTGTGTGTCTTTGCAAATGCGTCCTTGATAATCTCGGGTGTAAGACCGTCAATCTTAAGATCCATCTGGATAGCTGTGATACCCTTATGAGTACCGCCTACCTTGAAGTCCATATCGCCGAAGAAGTCCTCAAGACCCTGAATGTCTACCATTGTCATCCAACGGTCGCCCTCTGTGATAAGACCGCAGGAAATACCTGCAACAGGTGACTTTATCGGAACGCCTGCGTCCATCAGTGAAAGCGTAGAACCGCAGATAGAAGCCTGCGATGTTGAACCGTTTGAAGAAAGCACTTCAGATACAAGTCTTATTGCGTAGGGGAATTCTTCAACGGGAGGGATTACGGGTTCGAGCGCTCTCTGTGCAAGTGCGCCGTGACCTATCTCACGTCTGCCGGGGCCTCTGCTTGCCTTTGTTTCGCCTACAGAATATGCAGGGAAGTTATAGTGGTGCATATAACGCTTTGTTTCTTCTTCGTCAATGCCGTCGAGCTTCTGGCTGTCGCTTACAGGGCCTAAGGTCGTGATTGTCATAACCTGTGTCTGACCACGGGTAAACAGACCTGAGCCGTGTACTCTGGGGAGAAGTCCTACTTCAGCGGCAAGAGGACGCATCTCGTCCATACCTCTGCCGTCAACACGCTTCTGCTCGTCTAACAGCCAACGTCTTACGATGAACTTCTGTAACTTGTAGATGCACTCGTCAATCATAGCGGCCTTGTCGGGATACTGCTCATCAAACTCTGCGTGGATAGCATCCTTTATAGGCTGTAAACGCTCCTCACGGACATTCTTGTCGTCTGTATCAAGAGCGAACTTTACCTGCTCGGTGTACTTATTCTGAATAGCCTCGAACAGATCGTGATCAACCTCCATTGAGGGAAAGCTGAACTTGGGCTTGCCAATCTCAGCCTGAATCTGCTTGATGAAGGGGATAAGTGACTTGTTGATCTCTTCGTGACCTGCCATTATAGCCTTAAGCATTGTATCATCGTCAACTTCGTTTGCACCGGCTTCGATCATTACGACCTTCTTCTCGCTTGACGCAACGGTAAGCTGAAGATCCGACTTTGCTCTCTGCTCTGCATCAGGCATAAGAACAATCTCACCGTCAACAAGACCTACGGAGATACCGCCGATAGGACCGTTCCACGGAATATCGGAAATGGAAACTGCGATAGAAGCGCCGATCATAGCGATGATTTCAGGCTGTGTTTCGGGATCTACTGCGAGAACCGTCATAACGATAGCAACGTCATTTCTCATATCCTTGGGGAACAGAGGACGCATAGGACGGTCAACTACACGGGAGTTCAGTATAGCCTTTTCGCTGGGTCTGCCCTCTCTCTTTAAGTAACCGCCGGGAATTTTACCTACTGCGTAGAGCTTTTCTTCGTAGTCAACTGCAAGAGGGAAAAAGTCAACACCCTCTCTGGGCTTTGCACTTGCTGTAACGTTTACCATTACGACTGTTTCACCGTAGTGTACCCAGCAAGAACCGTTTGCAAGTCCGCATACCTTACCGGTTTCGACCATAAGCTCACGGCCTGCAAATGTCGTTTTGAATGTTTTGTAATTCTCGAACATATTGTTCCTCCTGTTTTATTTTAAGAGAAACAGCGTTAGCAATAAATTCAGCGGAATAACATTATTCCGTTCAATTTATTGCTGACTGCACTGCTTCTCCTTAAGTCAAAAAATCAATGCTGAAATAAGGGTTAAAGGGCAGAACAAAAATGCCCTGCCCTTTTTAAAACTCTTACTTACGAAGACCGAGCTTAGCTACTACTGCACGGTAGCGTTCGATGTCCTTCTTAGCGAGGTAGTTTAACAGATTACGTCTGTGACCTACCATCTTAAGAAGACCACGGCGTGAGTGGTGATCCTTCTTATGTGTCTTTAAGTGCTCGGTTAAGTCGTTGATTCTCTTTGTGAGAATAGCGATCTGTACTTCGGGAGAACCTGTGTCGTTCTCGTGTGTGCGGTTAGCTTCGATAACCGCTGTCTTTTCTTCCTTTAAAAGCATGGTTACACCTCTTAAAAATATTTTCTTTGTCATAGCGGCGGGAAACGGTGTTTCTCATAACGAGCATTCTCCACAGAGCCAAGACAAGAATTGATTGTGTGCAATGCACAACAAAGTTATTATAGCATACAAAGCAACGTTTGTAAATACTATTTTAAAAAATTTTTAAATTTTTATCAGTCAACGAAAACAGCTCAACCTTTGTTATGCGGGATTTTTCTTTGCGGTTTTCTTTTCGCTGTTCCTTCTGTTTTTTCTTGCGGAAGGATCTCTGATAACCTCCGGTGCTTTACCGTCGGTGACACATTCGCCTGTGAGGATTACCTTTGATATGGTATCGTCGCTCGGTGCATTGAACATAATATCGGAGAGTGCCTCCTCGACTACTGTACGCAGGCCTCTTGCGCCTGTTTTTCTTTCAGCCGCTTTTTTTGCTATGGCACGCATTGCATCGTCGGTAATCTCAAGCTCTATGCCGTCAAGCGAGAACATATAGCTGTACTGCTTCAGGATAGCGTTCTTCGGCTCGGACAGTATCTTTACAAGTGCGTCCTCGTCAAGATCGTCCAGCACGGCAATTACGGGAAGTCTGCCGACAAGCTCGGGGATAATTCCGAACTTTACAAGATCCTCAGGCTCTACCTGATGCAGTGCCTCGTTTATCTTGTTGTCCTGCTTGCTCTTTACCTCTGCGCCGAAACCGAGTGCCGATGAGCTTGTTCTCTGCATTATCAGCTTATCTATACCCTCAAATGCACCGCCGCAAATAAACAGTATATTCTTTGTGTTAATCTGTATGAATTCCTGATTGGGATGTTTTCTGCCTCCCTGAGGGGGAACATTTGACACTGTACCCTCGATAATCTTGAGCAGTGCCTGCTGTACGCCCTCACCGCTTACATCACGGGTAATCGAAGTGTTTTCAGACTTTCTTGTTATCTTATCTATCTCGTCGATATATATGATTCCGTGTTCAGCCGCCTCAATATCATAATCAGCCGCCTGTATAAGTCTTAGAAGAACATTCTCAACATCCTCACCGACATATCCTGCCTGTGTGAGCGTTGTTGCATCGGCAATTGCGAAAGGCACCTTCAGCACATTGGCAAGCGTCTGGGCAATCATGGTCTTACCTACACCGGTAGGTCCCAGCAGCAGAACATTGCTCTTCTGAAGCTCTATCTCGTCTGCAGTTGCCTCATCACCGAAGAAATTCTTCTTATAATGATTATACACCGATACGCAGATGGTTTTCTTTGCTTCATCCTGACCGATTATATACTTATCAAGGATTTTCTTAAGTTCTGTAGGTTTTATAAGCTCGTACTTATCTTCCTTTTGCTTGCCTTTGGATTTTCTGCCGGAGGTCTTGTCTTCCTGCTCCATCAGCATCTGGTATGAGGCTACTATGCAATCATTGCATATACAGCCGCTTGCACCGTAAATTATTCTTTCAACCTGATCCTCAGTTCTTTCACAGAAACTGCATCTAAGCATGGTCAAATTCCTTTCAAGTGGTTATCTTTTTGCAATTACCTTATCAACAAGGCCGTAAGCGCAAGCCTCTTCAGCTGAAAGGAAATTATCTCTTTCGCAGTCCTTATGAAGCTGCTCATAGCTCTTGCCGCAGTTCTCTGCCATTATTTTTTCAAGTGTTTCTCTTGTTTTCTCAAGGTACTTTGCGTGAATCGTAATATCGGTCTGCTGACCGCTGAGTCCGCCGCTGATAAGAGGCTGATGAATCATAACCTCGGAGTTCGGCAGGCAGAAACGCTTGCCCTTTGCCCCGCTTGAAAGCAGGAATGCTCCCATAGAAGCCGCCATACCTACGCAGATAGTAGATACATCGCACTTGATGTAGTTCATTGTGTCATATATAGCCATACCTGCGGAGATAGAACCGCCGGGGCTGTTTATATAAAGGCTGATGTCCTTATCGGGATCCTGTCCTTCAAGAAACAGTAACTGTGCAACAACAAGTCCCGCAGTAACATTGTTTACTTCTTCGTTAAGCATGATAATTCTGTCGTTAAGCAGTCTTGAGAATATATCGTAAGCTCTTTCTCCTCTGCCTGTCTGTTCAATGACGGTTGGTACTAAACTCATAAAACTCCTGCCTTTCAAAATGTTTTTTTATTTACAATAAAGAGCTTTCCATAATGATACAGAAAGCTCCCGATTGCAAAAAACTTAATTATTCAGTAACTTCGGTTACGTCTGCACTCTCACGAACGATGTCGAATGCCTTCTCAACCTCAAGGTCTTTTCTGAGAGCTTCTTCGGCAACAAGAGCCTTGACCTTGTCAAGTTCCATCTTGTAGTTTTCAGCCATCTCAGCGTATTCCTTCTCAACATCCTCATCTGTTACAGCAACGTTTTCGATCTGAGCAATCTTCTCAAGAGCAAGTCTGAGCTTAACCTGCTTTGCAGCGGGCTCCTTGAAGTTCTCCTTGAACTGCTCGATTGTTGTGTTTGTAAACTTGAGATAATCAGCAACTGTGATACCCTGGTATCTGTTTCTGTACTCCCAGTCACGAACGAGGTCATCAACACGGTTGTTTATCATAGCATCGGGAATCTCGCCCTCAAGCTTTTCGATAACAGCATCTGTAATATCGGCATCAAGCTTAGCGTCAGCGGCATTCTTAGCGCTTTCCTCAAGCTTTGCTCTGATGTCAGCCTTGAATTCGTCAAGTGTATCGAAATCGCTTACGTCCTTAGCAAACTCATCGTCGAGCTCAGCGTATTCCTTAGCCTTGATCTCGTGAATCTTGCACTTGAATACTGCGGGCTTGCCCTTTAAGTTCTCGGCATTGTAGTTCTCGGGGAATGTAACATTGATTTCGAATTCTTCGTCAATGCTGTGACCTACCATACCGTCCTCAAAGCCGGGGATAAACTGACCGCTGCCGATCTCAAGTGAGAAATGCTCAGCCTTGCCGCCTTCAAATGCTTCGCCGTCAACGAAACCTTCAAAGTCGAATACTGCTGTATCGCCCTTCTGAAGAGGTCTGTCTGTAACGTCGATGATTCTTGCATCCTTCTCCTGATATCTCTTGAGCTCGTTTGCAACATCTTCGTCAGTTACATTCTTGACAGTCTTGTTTACCTTTATACCCTTATAGTCCTTGATTTCAACTTCGGGCTTTGTTGTAAATGTAGCCTTGAAAGAAACACCGTTCTCCTTGCTTACTTCTGTTACTTCGATGTTGGGCATATCAACAACTTCAAGCTTAAGCTCGTCGATAACTTCCGCAACGCACTTCTGGTACATACCGTTAACAGCATCTTCATAGAAAACGCCTTCACCGTACTCAGCCTCGATTATCTTACGGGGTGCCTTACCCTTTCTGAAGCCGGGAACGTTTATGTTCTTTTTCTTCTTTAAATAAGCTGCCTGTACTGCCTGCTCGAATTCTTCGGCTGATGCCTTGAATTCTACCTCAACCGTATTTGTTGCGGTCTTGTTGTTTGAAATGATCTCCATTTGAAAAATCCTCCGTTTTTGCATAGCCTTATATACGGCGATGCGTATTATTGTATTTTATTCCTGCACAAGTACAGGTGTAAATTTAACATAGTCAGCCGATACCATTCTGTATGTAATTCCGTCCCTTTCGCCCTGAAAAGCCTTCGGGAAGCACGGAGCACCGTGAACATGACCGTAAAAGCATCTTTTCACAGGATATTTTGACATCACATCAAGAATGTAATCGTTCTGCTCGTTGCCGTATATCGGCGGATAGTGTATGAATACCACAGGCTCAAGACCTGTTGACGCAGCGGCTTTGAGAGAAGCATCCATTCTGCCTGCCTCTCTGAGAAGCACAAGCTCATCCTGCGGTTCGCCGTCATCGTTTATCCAGCCTCTTGTGCCGCAGATTGCTATACCGCACTCCTCAAAAGCGTTATTATGCAGAATTCTGATATTATCAAAACCGTTTGTCTGTAAAAAGCCGTTCATTTTTTTCAGTGTCGTCCACCAGTAATCGTGGTTACCTTTAGAGATTATCTTCCTGCCTCTGAGCCTTCTGCTGATAAACTCGAAGTCCGGAAGTGCCTCCTCGATCGACATTGCCCAGCTTATATCGCCGGGTATCACAACGCAGTCATCTTCTCCGACAACACTGTTCCAGTTTTTTTCAATGCGCTCGGTATAATTCTCCCAGCCACCGAAAATATCCATCGGCTTTTGTCTGCCGAAAGGCAGATGAAGATCCCCCATTGTGAATACTCTCAAATAAACGCTCCTTAATTACTTGTTTATAAATTCAAGAACTGCCTCAGCCATTTCTTCAGGCTTTATTGAACCTGTAAATCTTACAGGCTTATTCTTTGTATCGGAAAGTGCCTTGGGGCAGGTTGTCTTTGTCAGCTTTTCAAGCTTGCCGATAAGCTCAAACTCATCAACACCTTCAGTTTCGCCGCCCAGAGCATCATATACCGCAAAGCCGAACTTGTAAGGGTTGGCAGTTGAAGCGATAAGCGTCTTTGTGTTGTCGCCCGTCTTCTTCTTGTAATCCTCGTATACCTTGTAAGCAACAGCAGTGTGGGTGTCCATAAGGTAGCTGTATTCATCGAATACTTCCTTGATAGCGCCCTTTGTCTGCTCATCGTCGCAGCATCCGGCATAGAAGTTTTCCTTTATAGCAGCCTTTACACTGTCGTTTACTTCGTATCTGCCGTCATTCTTAAGAGCGGTGAACCACTCGTTTATCAGCTTATCGTCTTCACCCGTGAGGTGATACAGCAGTCTTTCAAGGTTGCTCGAAATAAGTATATCCATTGAGGGAGAAACAGTCGTGTAGAACTTTCTGTTTCTGTCATAGATGCCTGTATTTATAAAGTCGGTAAGCACGTTGTTAGCGTTTGACGCACATATCAGCTTGCCTATCGGAATACCAATCTGCTTAGCGTAATATGCGGCAAGTATATTACCGAAGTTACCTGTAGGTACTACTACATTCAGCTTTTCGCCGTACTTAAGTTCGCCGTCCTTTACAAGCTGAACATAAGATGAAACGTAGTAGATTATCTGGGGAGCAAGTCTGCCCCAGTTTATAGAATTCGCACTTGAGAATACGGTGTTTGCCTTTTCAAGCTGAGCGATAACGCTCTTGTCTGTGAATATCTGCTTTACACCGCTCTGGCAATCGTCAAAGTTGCCGACAACAGCGCAAACGTTTACGTTGCTTCCCTCCTGAGTTGTCATCTGACGCTTCTGCATATTGCTTACGCCGTCCTCAGGATAGAATACCATTATTGATGTGCCGTCAACGTCCTTGAAGCCTTCAAGAGCCGCTTTACCGGTATCACCGCTTGTAGCAACGAGGATAGAAATCTTCTTACCGTCAATTGTCTTCTTTGCGGAAGTTGTGAGCAGATAAGGAAGAATCTGAAGTGCCATATCCTTGAATGCACAGGTGGGACCGTGCCACAGTTCAAGAATGTATGTACCGGGGATAAGGTGAGAAATCTCAGCGATATTGTCGGTTGCAAAATTCTTATCGTTGTAAGCGCCGTTTACGCAGTGCTTTATCTCATCATCGGTAAAGTCTGTAAGGAAAAGTCTGAATATCTCGTAAGCTCTTTCGGCATACGACATATCGCACAGCGACATTATCTTTTCTTCAGAGAGCTTCGGGAGATTTTCGGGAACAAAAAGTCCGCCGTCAGACGAAAGACCCTGTGAAATAGCATAAGCGCTCGGTACATTTACCTTGACATCTCTGGTGCTTTTGTAGTTCATAACAAACATCCTTCTTTAGAGTTAAAATTGCGTTTCATAGCCTGTAGTGTCGAATGCGTCCTTGAAATATCTGAAATCAATCACACGCACAGCATCACCGGTCGAAACCGTTACTTCCGCTATATCATAGCGAATTTGCTTTTCTTCGCCGTATTCAGCGAGAAAACAGTCGGCAGTTGCTATTATCCTGCCCTTTTTCTTATATCCTACCGCTTCGACCCCGCTTACAAGACTTCTGTATCTGCGTGTCTTTACTTCCACAAAAACAAGTATATCGCCTTTCGACGCTACTATATCTATCTCCCCACAGGGCTTGCGGTAATTTCTTGTTATAATATCATAGCCGTTTTTTACAAGATAGTCGGCAGTGAAATCTTCACCGAGTTTTCCTTTTACGGCTCTTTCGTTATTTGCCTGCATTTTTCGCCTTGAAATATTTCACGAGAAAACTCTTTCTGTGAATATTGCTTGCACCGTATTTATCAAGCATTTCATAATGAAGCTTTGTACCGTAGCCTTTATGCTTTTCAAACATATACTGCGGATACTTTTCGGCAAGCTCCTTCATATAACGGTCACGGGCTACCTTTGCGAGTATTGATGCCGCCGCTATTGATGCGCTTGTTGCATCACCCTTGACAACAGCCGTTTCCGGTATATCAAGTCCGGGCGTCTTATTGCCGTCGATAAGTGCGGTATCAGGCTTTACATCAAGACCCTCGTATGCTCTTTTCATAGCAAGCATAGCGGCATTAAGTATATTCATGCTGTCGATTTCTTCGACAGACGCTGTAGCTATGCAGTAGCTGACAGCTTTCTCACGGATAATGTCAAACAGGGCTTCACGCTTTTTCTCGGTCAGCTTTTTGCTGTCATTTATCCCGTCAATGATTATATCATCGGGAAGTATAACAGCCGCCGCATAGACATCGCCCGCAAGAGGTCCCCTGCCTGCTTCGTCAATACCGCAGATAACGCCGCAATGCGTTCTCATTTCATTATCGTAAAGAAATAAATCTTTCTTTTCTTCGCCAGTCTTAAGGTCTTTCGAGAGAGATTCTGCCAAGTTTACCACTCCTGAATTCATCGAGTACAGCCGCCGCCGCTCTTTCTATGTCAGGCTCGCCGCCCGAAATAAGCATTCCACGCTTTCTTGCTATCATTTCAAGGTCGGGCTTTTCCGTGTTTTCGTCCAGCTTGTAACGTGCGATAACGTTTCCCTTGTAGTTTTCCCACAGGTAACCGAGCAGATTGTCCGCAAGCTCGCAGACATCCATTACATCGTCCTTGATAGCACCCGTATAGCCGAGCTTTATCGCTACCTGCTGATCGTCAAATTTCGGCCAGAGTATTCCGGGAGTATCGAGCAGTTCAAGCTCCTTATCAAGAGATACCCACTGAGCGCCTCTTGTAACACCGGGTCTGTCCTCTACCTTGGTCTTTCCCGCCTTCGAAATTCTGTTTATAAAAGAAGATTTACCGACATTCGGTATACCTACTACCATAACTCTCAGCGACTGACCCACAATGCCTTTCGCCTTGCGCTTAGCAAGAAGGTCGGAGAGCAGATTTTTGACGTTTGGCGTAAACGCTTTTACACCTTTACCGCTCCTGCAGTCGCATATCATGGCTTTATAGCCCTGAGCCGTGTAATATTTCTGCCACTCGGCAGTAACCTTTTCATCGGCATAATCGCATTTATTAAGAAGAATTATTCTCGGTTTAGAACCTGTTATATCACTGATGACGGGGTTTCTGCTGGATTCGGGTATTCTTGAATCTACTATTTCGGCAACAGCGTCAACCAGCTTTAAATCAGCCTCTATCTGTCGCTTGGTTTTGGTCATATGACCGGGAAACCACTGTATATTGGATACCTGTGCCATTGTACCTCCGCTTACATACGTTTAAAATACGATTATAAAATTCCGAGTGCGTTCAGAGGCCAGATACGAAGATACGCTTTTCCCATTATATAGCGCATATCAACCTGTCCGACATCGCTGCTTCTGCTGTCCTTTGAGGCGTTTCTGTTGTCGCCGAGTACAAACACCTTGCCTTCTTCAACCGTAACTTCCTCGTTAAAAGGAAAGTTTTCGGGAAGATTTGTAGGGGTATTGGTATATTCATCGGGAAGAGCCTCACCGTTTCTGTAAACAATACCGTTCATAAAATCGATCTTGATTTTATCTCCCGGCAGTCCGATAACTCTTTTTACTATAGGTTTTCCGAAAGTCTGTGCGGTTTCATTATACAGCTTATCGGCATACAATATGACAATATCGTCATATTGCGGAGTATAGAACATATCGGATACGATAAGTCTTTGCTGATCCTGTAACGTAGGAACCATTGATTCTCCGTCAACGGTTATCACACGGGCAAAAAGTGCAAATATAATTATAAAGCACAAAATGGCTGAAAAAATACTGCACATCCAGTCGAACATATCGGCAAAGAAATTCTTGTTGTCAGCAGTGCCGTTATTCTCATTTTCAGTCAAGTTCTTTTCTTCCATAGTGCGTCCCTTCAGAATAAAATATCGAATTTACGCAGTGGCAATAAGCCACTGCCTTGAAAATTCGATGAGGAAATGATGTAAGGTCTTATATCTTGGACTTAACCTTAGCTGCCTTACCAACTCTGTCACGAAGATAATAGAGCTTAGCTCTGCGTACCTTACCTTCTCTTACGATCTCAACCTTCTCTACTGTAGGTGAGTGCAGAGGGAATACTCTTTCGATACCGCAGCCGTGAGCTACTCTTCTTACTGTGAAAGTTTCGCTTACGCCGCCATGCTTCTTGGCGATAACTGTACCCTCGAATATCTGGATACGGAACTTGTCGCCTTCTGCGATGCGTACATGTACCTTAACTGTGTCACCTACGTTGAACTTAGGTGCTTCAGCCTTAAGGCTGTCCTGTGCAATGAGTTTTAATGCGTCCATGTTTTCCTCCTGGTTTTCGGATATTCTTGTATCGGCTTATCCTCCGTGCGTTTACGCTACGGAAAACGGCAACTTTTGCCGTTAAATACAGCGGACTACCCGTTTTAATGTCTTTGTGCTTTTCGCACTAACGGCATTAAACACGCTGACAGTATATGCCAAAAGGCATACTTATACCCTCAGCGGATTTCAAATGCTTTAATATTATAGCACCTTTGTACGAAATTTGCAATACTTTTTTGTGAATTTTTTCGGTTTAAACTATGTTTTTCGCAAATGCCGTTGCAATAATCTAAAAATTACTCGAACTGTGTTCCGTCCTTGCAAAGTATGCCGGTTCTTACTATATCAAGTCTTTCGGTTTCCTCTCCGCTGTACTTTTCGAATGCGTCAAAGAAAAGGGACGGATTGAGCGTAAAATCACAGCCGGACGGCATTATCAGTGTGAAATGTCCTCGTTCATAATCTTTGATTTCTGTGAACGGTTTAATGTCGAGCGTTGTTATGCCCTTCTTTGTCTTCTTCTCCACTTCGATAGCCGGTAATTTCATAAATTCCTCCAGCTTTTCGTAATCGCAGACGATATGAACGGAATATACCGATTTCTCTATTTCCGTGTGTTTTTTTATCGGCAGAGCCACTCTGATTATTCTGATGTCCGGCGGTAAAACCGCATTGAGCTTGTCCCGCACAACATCGAAATCCGTTTGCTCGGTGAGTTTTATATCCATAGACTCATTTATGCCTTCGCTGCCGAGCGAGAGCGGAAGATTTACATTGACGTATGTATGGGGATTGAAGCCCTGTGTGTGCCATATCGGAATATCAGTACGTCTTATCGCACGCTGAAAACAGGTGATAAGGTCAAGCGCCGATATATACTTTGCTCTGCCCGTTTTTGAAAAGAACAGGCGTACAGCGATATTATTCTCATTCATATTTAAAGCAAGCCCTTCCTAAGCATTTGTTTATGCCGCAGCCTGCACACTTTTCACGGCAGTTTGCGGTCGTTTTTTCTTCGTGAGCCTTGATATTCTCTCTGACAAGGAAGCTGCGGTCAAACAGCATATCCATATGCTCCCACGGGGCAATCTCGTCATATTCACGCTTGCGGTTTGCGTAGAACGCCTTGTCGATGCCGAATTTTTCAAATGCCGCATTCCATATATCAGGCTTGAAATACTCGTTCCAGCCGTCAAGCTTACAGCCGTTCTTCCACGCCTCATAGATAACCGCAGACAGCTTTCTGTCGCCTCTTGCAAGCACGGCTTCAAGTATTGTCGTATCATAATGGCTCCAGCTGACATCAATACGTCTTCTGCCCTTTGAGCCTATAATATCAAGCAGATATTTCTGTCTTTCGTTTATCTGTTCCTCTGTCGCCTGAGGCTCATATTCAAAGGGTGTGAAGGGCTTCGGTATAAATGTTGACAGCGAGATTGAAATGCTTATCGCCTTTTTGCTTCTGCCCTCTGTATTGTAATAAAGGTCGATTATCTTGTCTGCAAGCTCCTTTATCGCCTTTATGTCATCAAGCGTTTCTGTCGGCAGACCGAGCATAAAGTACAGCTTGACCGAGCTGTATCCGCCCTCAAAGGCAATCTTACAGCTTTTGAATATAGCTTCCTCGGTGATATTCTTGTTTATAACGTCACGCAGACGCTGTGAGCCTGCCTCGGGAGCAAATGTAAGTCCGCTTCTTCTCACACTCTTTATCTTCTTTACGACCTCGTCGCTGAATTTATCTATACGCAGTGACGGGAGAGAAAGGTTGACACCTTTCTTATCGGTATATTCGGTTATATCATTCAAAAGTCCCTCAATATCGCTGTAGTCGCTTGTAGACAGCGAAGAAAGCGATACCTCGTCATAGCCTGTGGTTTCCGTAAGGCTCTTTACCTGATTTACTATAGTTTCCTTTGATTTTTCTCTGAAAGGACGATATATAAAGCCTGCCTGACAGAATCTGCAGCCTCTGATACAGCCTCTCAGCACCTCGACTACCGACCTGTCGTGTACTATCTGGGTATAAGGCACAACAAAGCTGTCGGGAGTATAGACCTTGTCAAAATCGTCTATAATCTGCTTTCTGACTTTTGCGGGTGCGTTATTCTTCGGTGTTATCGCTTTTACCGTTCCGTCCTCGTTATAGCTTATATCATAGAGCGACGGAACATAGATGCCCTCAATCTGTGCCGCCTGTTCAAGATATTCCTGCTTCGTACCGCCGTTTTTCTTGAACTTTTCGGCAAGCTGCATCATCTTGAGGTTTACTTCCTCGCCTTCACCGAGTACGAACAAATCAAAGAAATCGGCAATAGGCTCTGCGTTACATACGCAGGGACCGCCGCCCATTACTATCGGGAACAGATCCTTTCTGTCCTTAGCAAAAACAGGCACACCTGCAAGGTCGAGCATCGACAGGATATTTGTATAGCAAAGCTCATACTGGAGCGTAAAGCCGATAAACTCAAAATCCTTGATGGGATCAAGGCTTTCCAGACCGTAAAGAGGAATATCGTTCTTTCTCATCTGCTCTTCCATATCGGGAAGGGGCATGAACACACGTTCGCACCAGTAATTAGGTACGCTGTTCTTAAGGGAATAGAGTATCTTTATCCCGAGATGCGACATTCCTATATCGTATGTGTCGGGAAAACAGAAAGCAAAGCGTATATCCACCTTGCTTTTATCTTTAACGACAGCGTTTACCTCACCGCCGATATAGCGTGACGGCTTCTGCACCTTCAATAAAATTTTATCTAATTTTTCCTTCAGCATTTTTCTACTTCCGTTCCGAAAATTATAGTTATACAGTATATTTTACTACATTATCGGATTTATTGCAAGCCCTACGAAACAAGCTGTGCCTGTATCAGAAAAAGCACAACAAAAAACAGCGATAACGAAACGCTTTCACCGCACATAACGCAATATACGATCACTCCTGCCGTTATAATCAACGCTAAAGCCGTTCCGACAATTTTTTTCACTTTTTCGGCGGTTCTCAGCGATACAAATCCGGTCAGAAGCAGCTCAAGCACTTCCGCACCGTCGAAATATCCTATAGGTAAAGCGTTGAATATGCAGATGATAAGATTCACTGCACCGAAAACCGCCGCCGTGTCATTTCCCTGCATAGCAAAACAAGCCGCCGCAACAAGCAGATTTACGCTGCACCCTGCAGACAATATAACAAGCCGCTTAGCGTCCGTGAGGCTCTCCATTCCCGACTTTGACAGGGCGATTCCTCCTCCGTAGAACGTTATCCTTTCGGGATTGGCTCCGCATACAGCCATAGCAAGCAAATGCCCGCCCTCGTGCAGAATGCAGGCAATCAGCGACAGCACCGCCGCTCCGCTCGTATCAACGAATATCATAAATGCTACTACAGCAAAGAAGCTGAAATCAAATTTTACCTTCAGCCGTCCGTTATGTTTCATTCTCATTCTCCTTTTATCCTTTTGGATAAGTATATTAGGAAAAACGGAAATAAGAACAAAGACTACATAGTATAAAATCAGCTCTGTGTCAATTGACACAGCAATACGCTATCTTTTTCCGTTGACAAAAGTTTGCACAGAAATGAAGATTTTTGCAATAATTCACACTTTTGTATATATAATCGGGTGCTTGATTACAATAAGAATACTGCACTTTACTGAATTTTAAAAAACTTTTATAAAAAAACATTTCATACTTCACCGAAAAAGTATGAAATGATATCAGTATTTGGAGAAAATAAATGCAAAAAACAGCGCCGTAAATTAGCGCTGTCAGGTTATAGAAAAAGTCTGTTTATAAGTTCTTTATCTTTCTTATAATTTTGTAAAAATTCATTTGACATTTCCTTTGGCGGTGTTTATAGAAGCCACGAGCATTGCGCGTAAGCCGGTGCAAATTTTATCTAATTCTTTAAATTGATTTTCACTTATATAGTTTGTCTTTAAAAGCAGTTCTAACCAATATCCGGTTTCATTTGCTTCTTTTAGCGCAATTTGCAATTTTGCAATAAAATCAGCTTTTCCGTGGGCGTATTGTGCTTCACGAATGTTAGCGCCTATGCTTGTTCCGCTTCTTCCAATTTGATTGGATATAATATGTTCTTTATTTTCTTTCAGGTATTTCACAAGATTTATAACAGAAACCGCAAAATCCATAGATTGAACGGATAATTTATCATTACGCATAACGACACCTGCTTTCTGAACAAATGATAACTAAATCGCAAATTGTTTCAATGAAAAATGAAGCATTGGCATAAAGCCAATATGAAGCACTCGCTTGTCGCTCGTATGAAGCAAGCGCATTTCCGCAATGTGCGGTAGGCATACATTTTTCATAGCCGTAGGCGACTTCATTTTTCATGCACCGTCAGGTGCGCTTCATTTAAAAAAGCACTCAGCGTGATGCTAAGTGCTTTTCAAATGGTTGCGGGAGCTGGATTCGAACCAACGACCTTCGGGTTATGAGCCCGACGAGCTACCCCTGCTCCACCCCGCGATATTCTGTTCACTCTCCTGAGTGCTTGTATATTATAACACGAAGTTTGATGTTTGTCAAGCGTTTTACGAAAAAAATTTTACAAAAAGTCAAACTTTCCTCTGAAACCGCTCCTGACATTATGTCTGTCCGTAATAATATATGCCGCTGTGCCGTGAATATTCGAGCGTTTAAATTTTTCTCAAAATTTCTTTCCTGACCGTTTTATTGTACACCTTATCTGTTATCATTAAGTCAAAGGATAAAACCCGATGCAAATCGGTACGGCTTATTCAAAAGGAGAAAAATATGACATTTATAGTTTTATTTATCGGTCTGATCATTTATGGCATCTGGAAAAATTGCGAACCGCAGATTCCGGCCTCTTATCACAATAACTGGAAGCTCGAGCAGGAGGATTCTTGGAAAGTCAGCACGGGTGAGATGTCACAGCGACAGTTTATGAAGAATATCCAGAACGGCAAATACAGATAATCGTCACACTTAATGTTTACCCCCGATTGCATAAGCAATCGGGGGTAAAGCTTGCAGAAAAAGTCTGTTTTTAAAATAAACTTCTGATTTATTATCCCTATCCCCTTTAGGACACTCTAATGGCTTTGCCTCCTGCAAAGCTCGGTGTGTCCTTATTTCGGCATCCTTGCCGAACCCCCCTTTCCCCGGTGAAAGGCTGTGTATGCTTTGTTGGCTCTGCATCGTGCAGAGCCTTTGGGCATACACGCCCGGCGTCCGTGCCGGGCTGAATGTGGGGCTGCCGCCCTCACCCCGCTTGGGGCTACGCCCCAAACCCCATTTTTAAGAATTATTTAGGTTTTTCGACAGTCTGTTCCCCCCCGATTGCTTATGCAATCGGGGGTAGTTCTTTATCCTTCCGTCTTTCTTATACCGAAAAACAATCTTAAGAAGCCTGCCAGTATTCTCGGCGTCTTGCAAACTACGATTTTCATAATATGTACCTCTCTTTCAGCAAAAGAACATTAGCCATACTCCCAGTGCAATGAGCAGCAGTGACAGTATAACAAGCAGTGTTTCGGCTGACATACAGGTAACACATATAAGAATACCGGCAAGACCGAGTATGAACGCAGGAAATTTTGAACGTCCCGGTCTGCGCCTTCTCATCATAAAAATACCTCCCGTCAGCTGAAGCTATTACACTTTATTCCTCAGGGAGATATTTTGTTACTTATTTCTTGACGGTCATAACAACCGCAAGTCCGCTCCTTACTTCGACCGTGCAATCAGAGCCTTCGGTGAACTCATTGCTTACACCTATCGGGAAGCTGCGTTCCATAACATAGCAGTCAAGCGGATAGCCTGCGCCTGTTATGGAAACCGTTGCTTTTTCGCTTATTGCAAACACCGAAAGGTATCTTGATAAATCGGGCGAAAGCGTTATCTTTTCATCTTCAAGTATGTATATATCCGTGCTGTCGCCTTTTATGCTTGCTCTTGCCCCATGCTCACGGATAAACATTAGTGTCGCTATATTCGCTAAGGTATGGTCTGTTCTTCCGCCGCAGGCGCTGATGAGCGTAATGTCGTCATATCCTCTGTCGAGTGCGGTTCTTACAGCAAGCATTGTATCGGTATCGTCCTTGTGGGCAGGAGAACGCATTGTTTCTATATTGTCCGGTAACGGATTCTCAAGGCTGTCAAAATCTCCTAAAATCAGATCCGGCTTGATTCCTGCCTGCAGTGCTTTATCATATCCGCTGTCTGCGCATATTATAAACGCACCCTCGGATATTTCCGCATTCATACACGGCTCAGGTCCTCCGCAGATTATATAACACTTCTTCATTATTTATTTTTAAACTCCCATTCATTCAGCCTTTCGGCTTCTTCACACATTTTTACATAGCTGTCATAGCGTGAGCTGTTTATCTTTTCTTCACGCAGTGCTTCTGTCACGGCACATCCGCTCTCTTTGAGATGAACGCAATCTCTGAAACGGCATTTACCGAGATATTCAGAAAACTCTCTGAACGAATATTGCAATTCGTTTTTCGGAATAAAGCCGTATCTGCTTACTTCAACGGTCGAAAATCCCGGCGTATCGGCAATATAGCCTCCGTCAATAGCAAATAACTCCGCCTGTCTTGTCGTATGCCGTCCTCTGCCCAGCTTTTTGCTTATATCTCCCGTGCTTCTTTCTAGTCCGGGGAACAGATGATTCATAAGGCTTGATTTTCCTACGCCTGAATTGCCTATAAGCGCTGACAGCTTGCCGGATATATAGCTCCTGATTGCATCAATGCCGTTTCCGGTACTGTTGTCCATATAGAACACCTTGAATCCGCATTTTCTGTATATTTCGGCAAAATCCTCACATTCACGCAGATCCTGTTTGGTTATTACTATAACAGGCTCGATGTGCTTGCTTTCAAAAATTGAAATCAGCTTATCCGTCACAAGCGTGTTCGGCACAGGGTCTACCGCAGATGTTACCAGTAAAGCACAGTCAAGATTGGCGAGCGGCGGTCTGATGATATGATTTTTCCGTTCTTTTATCTCTACGATAAGCGGAACGGCATTTTCCTCGATGCTGACAACGACATTATCTCCCGCACACGGAGATATTTTTTCTTTTCTGAACACTCCCCTTGCATTACAACATAAAATGCCGTCGGCAACAGCTACATAGTAGTTGCCGCCGACAGCCTTTGTTATAATGCCTTCGCTTTGTACATTTTTCAAAGGCAAACCTCGTTATTCATCTGTTTCTTCGGAAGGTTCGCCCGATGCTTCGGCTGAAGCGACCTTCAGATTGTTAAACAGGTTCTGATCGTATGATATAACATTCTGCTTTACAGTACCATCTGAGAAATCAACTTCTATTTCAGCGAGTGTTCCTGTAAGAGCTTCGTCCTTAACATTTGTGATTTTTATGAGATATGTCCGCTTATCCTTGCCGGAAACGTCAAATGATACAGGCTTACCTGCCGCAAGTGACATATCCTTGGTTTCTGTCTTGATTACACTTCCGTCACTGTCCATATAGGTAAAATTAAATGTACCTGACTGGGCGGCAATTGTCGGAAGCGTAACGGTTACAGTACCGCTTACCTCTGAGGGTTTGGGATCTGAGGAAGGCTCCTCCTTTGAAGTGTCGGGAGCTACATACTTGAGCTTTTTGAACAGACCCTCGTCATAGCTTACTATTTCAGGCTCTGTGTCCTCATTCTTGAAATCAACGCTTATTTCCGCAAGAACTCCGCTGAGCGATGTATCGTTCACATTCGTAATCTTGACAGTGAATGTAGCAGGCTCTGTACCACTGACTTCAAATGTCAGAGTTTTACCCGAATTTACAGCCATATCACGTTCTTCTTCCTTGAACGAAACACCGTCCTTGAAGTATTCAAACTTGAACGTTCCGGTATCTGTTGCGTCGGTCGGAAGTTCAAGCGAAACTTCGGTCTTGATATTGACAGCCTTGCCGTCGCATACGGTTACTTCAATCTCGGTTTCCTCGTTTACAACAGAGTTTTCCGCAATACTCTGCTTTATTACCTGATTTTTTTCATACTCGTTGCTTGAGCCGGCAACTTCCTTCAGCTTGAGATTCTTCTTCTCTGCTTCTTCTCTTGCTTCTTCGATTGTCATACCGATAAACTTGGGAACATTGACTGCCTTCACAAGCTTGCCGTTACTTACATATACCTTAACGAGCGTACCCTGTGAAACCTCAGAATGAGCCGCAGGTTCGGTCTTTATAACTATATCCTTAGCCACATCGTCATTATTGACATATACGATTTTGGGCTTAAGTCCCTTCTTTTCAAGCTTTATCTGTGCGTCCTGTACAGTCAGGTTGGAGTAATCATCGATCTCGACCTTCTGAGGACCGTTACTGATAACAATGCTTACTATTGTACTCTTTTTGATGGTTCTGCCGGCAGGAGTTTTCTGATCCATTACCTCGTTTTCCTTGTACTCGGTAGAATACTGTCTGTCTATATCGAGGTTAAGCTCAGGGTACTTTGTCTTGACATCATCAAGCATCATTCCGACAATATTCGGCATAGTCATCTCATCGGAGCCACCGCTTTCGGTACCTAAGTTACCGCTTACAATAGTGAATATGAGCCATGCGGTCATTATTACAAATACAGACGCTACGGCAAAGAGAATAGGAAGGAGCGGTGAGCGTCTTTCCTCTACCTCATCCTCGTCGTCCTCATCCTCATCATAAAGATCGTTATCCTCATCGCCCTCGCCTTCGGGAAGTTCTTCTCCGTTTGCGCTCTGTTCGGGAGCGTTGGGGTCGGATACCTTATCAAAATACTTGGTCGAGCCGTCTGTTGAGAAATACTTGTACTCAAATACAATGCTGGGATCTTTCTTGAATTCTTCAATATCGTTTATCATCTCGCCAGCGGTCTGATAACGCATCGAAGGCTCTTTCTGCATAGCCTTGAGCGTAATCTCCTCAAGACCTTCGGGAATTGAAGAATTTATCTCACGCAGAGGTTTCGGCGGAGTCTGCATATGCTGGAGTGCAATCGCAACGGGTGTTTCTCCGTCAAACGGTTTCTGTCCTGTCAGCATCTCATAAAGCATAACGCCGACAGAATATATATCGCTCTTTTCATCGGTCATTTCGCCTCTTGCCTGCTCGGGACTGATATAGTGAACCGAGCCGATAGCCTTTTCGGAAAGAGTTTTATCTGTTTCACGGTTAAAACGGGCAATGCCGAAATCCATGACCTTGATTGTGCCGTCGGGGAGCATCATTACGTTCTGCGACTTTATATCCCTGTGGACAATTCCTCTGTCGTGTGCGTGCTGTAATGCTCTTAAAATCTGGATAGTGAAATATACGGCATCCTTCCATTTCAGAACGCCCTGCAGCTTGATATATTCGGCAAGAGAGATGCCGTCTATGTATTCCATTACGATAAACTGTATCTGCTCATTGAAGCCGACATCGTATATCTTTACAATGTTCGGATGCGAAAGCAGTGCTATTGCCTTGGACTCGTTGCGGAATCTTCTGAGAAAATCCTCACTGCCGGCAAATTCATTCTTAAGAATTTTTACGGCAACTATTCTGTCCTCGGTAATATCCTTTGCCTTATAGATGTCAGCCATGCCGCCCGTTCCTATAAGCTCAAGAAGCTCGTAACGGCCGTCAAGGCGTCTGCCTATCATGTTGTCTGTATTGTTATCCATAAAATCCACCGTTTCTCCGTACTTTATTAAAACCCCCGACCCATACGGTAAGCCGGAATTATATTGAAACCACAGCAACGGTCACATTATCCCGTCCACCGTGTTTATTGACATAATCTACAAGCTGATCGCAGCATTTTGACGTAGGCGCACCTTCTATAACCTCCGCTATCTGAGCGTCCTCCGCATAGGAGCTTAGTCCGTCTGAGCAGAAAAGGAGCATATCGCCCTTCTTTACATCAAGCTCGAAATAATCCGGCGTGATGAAAGGCTGTGCTCCGACAGCTTTTGTTATCCTGTTCCTGTCGGGGTGAGTTTTGCTCTCCTCGTATGTTATTATTCCCTTTTCAATCAGCTTTCTTATATATGTATGATCCTTTGTCACCTGCTGCATATTGTCGTCAAAGAAGAAATAGCATCTGCTGTCGCCGACATTTATAAGATAGGCTCTTTCGTTGAAAATAATGCCTGCCACACAGGTAGTACCCATTCCCGCTTTTTCGGGGTTTGCGTTTGCCATATCATAAACAACACTGTTTGCGGCGGTTACCGATGTTATCAATAAATTCCTTATCTGATTTCTGGTTATATCGTGTCTGAAGCCTTTTATCAGTCTGTCCTTTATAAAATCAACAGTCGTTGTGCTGGCACATCCGCCGGCATTCTGTCCGCCCATTCCGTCGCACAGAATAATTGCTATAGCGTCATCTCCAAGCTCGCCTATCCAGTAGCTGTCCTGATTTTCTTCACGGCAATTACCTATATCGGTCTTTGCGTAAGCCTTCATATATAATGGTTCTCCCTTGATTTCTTACTTATTATCACGTCTTAACTGACCGCAGGCGGCGCTGATGTCCGCACCGAGCGTTCTTCTGACTGTAGCGTTAAGTCCGCCGTCTATAAGCATCTGTTTATACTTTTCAACAGAAGCACTGCGTTTAAATACGCCTTCCTTTATCTCGTTGACGGGAATAAGATTGACGTGACAGTTCTGACCCTTCAGCAGTTTAAGAAGTGCGTCTGCGGATTGTCTGTTGTCGTTCACTCCGTCAATCAGTGCGAATTCATAGCTGATCCTTCTGCCCGTGGTATTGAAATAATACTTGCACGCCTCCATCAGCTCTTCTATGCGGAATCTGTCATTTATGGGCATTATAGAGCTTCTCAGCTCGTTTGTCGGCGCATGGAGAGAAACAGAGAGCGTGATGCCGAGTTTAAGGTCAGCCAGCTCATATATTCTGTTCACAAGTCCGCAGGTCGATACCGAAACGTGTCGCAGGCTCATATCGTCCTTTGCCGACAGAAGTCTGAGAAACTTTACAACATTATCAAAATTATCCAGCGGCTCGCCTATTCCCATAAGTACAACGTGATTTATCTTTCGTCCGCTGTCACGTTCACTTTCGTATATCTGCAGCAGCATCTCGCTCGGTTCAAGATTTCTTACGAATCCCGCTTTGGTCGATGCACAGAATTTACATCCCATTTTGCAGCCGACCTGAGTTGATATACAGATGCTGTTGCCGTGCTTGTATTCCATAAGTACGGTTTCGACTTTTTCTCCGTCAGACAAACCATAAAGATATTTTACCGTATTATCTATGTCAGATACAAGCCTTTTTTGAATTTTTAGTGAGTTTATCCAAAAAATATCGTCGAGTTTTTCTCTGAGTTGTGCAGATAGATTGGTCATTTTGCTAAATTCTTCTACTTTATTAATATGTAACCAATCGTATATCTGTCCGGCTCTGAATTTTTTCTCGCCCATAGCCAGAATCTTTTCTTCCAGCTCCTCTTTCGACAGCGAAAGAATATCTGTTTTTTCCATTTATATGTATTATTTCACCTTTCTGAGTGTTGCTGTGAAGAAACCGTCGCCGTTCACATCACAGGGAAGCATCGTTCTCTTGTAGCTGTCCTCAAGACCTTTGATATTCAGCGGAACAACTACCGGCACAAAGTCGCTGTGCTCTTTTAAAAACTCATCAACTATATCGTCATTTTCCGTCCTGCTTACAGTGCAGGTCGAATAGACAAGAGTTCCGCCGGGTTTTACATATTCAGCGGCGTTGTTTATTATCTTCCTCTGTGTATCGGGAAGGGTTTCAAGCTGTTTCATAGGCTTGTACTTTATTTCGGGCTTTCTTCTGATAACGCCGAGTCCCGAACACGGCACATCACATATCACCCTGTCCGCTTTCGGTATATCGGGGTTGAAATTTGTCGCATCATTTTCTGCGGCTGTTATAATAGTAAGACCGAGCCGTTTAGCCGTATTTGCAATAACGGAAACTTTTCCGTCATACAAATCGTAGCTGTATATTCTGCCCCTGTCGTTCATAATTTCGGCACAGGTGAATGTTTTGCCGCCGGGCGCACTGCAAAGATCCACAACCGTTTCATTGAACATGGGAGCGGCTATTTTACAGCATATCTGCGATGAAATATCCTGAATGTGAAACATACCCTTTTTATATGCGGAGCTTTGCTCTATCCCTTTGGTGTTGGCAAGCTCTATGCAGGCATCTATAAGGCTGTTCTTTGCTGCGGATATTCCTTCGGACTCAAGTTCGCCAATAACATCGTCAACCGTGTATCTGACGGTATTTACTCTTGCATATATCGGCGGTCTGCCGAAGCAGGAGTTTATCATCTGCATTGCTCTTTGCTCGCCAAGCTCGCTGTTCCACTTCTTCACAAGCCATTTCGGGCAGGAATATTCGATAGAGAGCTTTGCTTCGCCTGTAAGATCGCCGTAATCTATCTGTTTTTCGTTGCGCAGAAATGTTCTGAGGATAGCATTAACATAGCCTTTTGCCTTTGTACTGTTGCAGTAATCGCAAAGTGCCACCGATTCGTTCACCGCAGCGCTGTCCGGCACGGAATTCATGAACAGAAGCTGATAGAAGCCCATTCTGAGTATCTCAACGACCGCTGTCTTTATCTTATCGAATTCGATTCCCGAATAATAGCGTATAAGATAGTCGAGCGTCATTCTGCGTTCAAGTACGCCGTAGAAAAGGGCCGCCGAGAAGGCTTTGTCACGCCTGTCCGCATCATTTTGCGTGAATGCGTGGTCAAGTATTATATTTGAGTATGCCCCCTGCGTATCCATACGGATAAGAAGGTCGAGCGTTATCTGTCTTGCGGTTTTCATTCATCTCTCCAAATCAATCTCTTCTTGAGCTTGCGATAAGTCTTAAAAGCTGTAATAAAGCCACTGCAAGCGATGCTACATAAGTCATTGCTGCGGCTGTGAGCGTTTTCTTAGCGCCTGTATACTCCGCACCGAACAGTATGCCTTGATTCTTTATTGTTGCAAGCGCTCTGTGGCTTGCGTTGAACTCAACGGGGAGCGTTATCAGCTGGAACAGCACTATTGCCGCAAAAAGTCCGATGCCTACGCCTCTGAGTATCGGCATATTAAACACAATACCGAGTATGAAGAACAGTATCCACGCCGATGAGCCGAACTGTGCAACGGGAAGAATTGCCATTCTTATCCTTATAGGCGTGTAGTTTTCGGCATACTGTATCGCATGACCGACCTCGTGAGCCGCAACTCCGATAGCTCCGACAGATACGCTGTCATAAACGGGAGCCGAAAGTGCAACGGTGTTTGTCCTGGGGTCGTAATGGTCGGTAAGCTCTCCGGATACTCTTGTTACCTGAACATTATAAAGCCCGTTGCTGTCAAGAATCTGTCTTGCTATATCTGCGGCAGACATTCCTCTTGAGCTTGGCATCTTGTTGTATTTTCTGAAAGTACCTTTTACATTGATTGATGTGAATATAGAAAAGATAAAGGCTGCTATCAGCAGTAAATAAAGTATAAATTCCGGCATATCCGTTCTCCTTTCCGTTTGACGCTATCAGTTCAACACAGTGTCACGCTGTAGCTTGTTGCCGTTCAGAAAGCTTGCGGTATTCATACGCTTTCCGCCCTCTCCCTGAACATCGGTAAATCTTATACATTTCTTGTCGCCGCATACTACGGTGAGGTCGTTTTCGTTCACGACAGTTCCGCACGGCTTGTCGGAGGTAATATCCGTCATAACCGCAAAGTAAACCTTCAATCTTTTATCTCCTATAAAAGTATAGGCACAGGGCGACGGTGACATACCTCTTATGAAATTATATACATCAATTGCATTTTTTGAGAAGTCTATCCTGCACATTTCTTTCGTGATAAGACCTGCGTAGCACGAAAGGCTGTCGTCCTGAGGTACAGGCTTTATCGTACCCTCCTCACAGGCCTTCAGCGTTTCGATTATAAGCTCTCCGCCTGTAGCCGCAAGGCTGTCGTGAAGCTCTCCGCCGGTCATATCGGGGGTAATCTTAACCGACCTGCTCATCAGCATATCGCCCGTATCAAGTCCCTTTGCCATAAGCATTGTTGTAACTCCGCTTTCTGTTTCGCCGTCTATGATGCACTTCTGGATAGGTGCGGCACCTCTGTATTTCGGCAGAAGCGAAGCGTGTATATTGATGCACTTGTACTTCGGAAGCTCAAGTATGCTTTCGGGAAGAAGCTGACCGTAAGCCGCCACCACAATGCAGTCCGGAGCAAGCTGTTTAAGAAGCTCGAGCGACTTCTCCGCATCCTCTCCCTTTCTGAGCGACAGAGGCTGATATACGGGGATACCGTACTTTTCGGCGCACTCCTTTACGGGCGGTGCCTGCATCTTCTTTCCTCTGTTCTTAGGCTTGTCGGGCTGAGTGAAAACAGCCATGACATTATGATGCTTGTGTAACTCCTCCAGTGCCGATACGGCGAAATCCGGAGTACCCATAAATACTATGTTCAAATGATTTCCCCCTTACTTTTTACGTTCCTCAAGCTGTTCGGACGTAAGCAGTTCATCTGCCTTATCGGTAAACAGAATACCGCTGAGATGGTCGATTTCGTGACACAGAGCTATCGCTAAAAGCTCTGTACCCTCTATATCAAACTCTTTGCCGTATCTGTCCTGTGCCTTTACCTTTACCTTTGCGGGTCTGTCAACATATCCCCACATACCCGGCACTGAAAGACAGCCCTCAAGCTCGTGCTGTTTACCTTTCATAGATGTGATAACAGGGTTTATAAGCTCAATTTTTCCGTGTTCGTCGCCTACGTCTATGACCACAACTCTCCTCAGTACGCTTATCTGAGGTGCGGCAAGACCTACGCCGTTTGCCTCCTGCATTGTTTCGTACATATCGTCAAGCATCGTCCACAGCTTATCGTCAAATACGGTAACGTCCTTACATCTTTTTCTCAGCGATTCGTCGCCGTCCTTAGCTATTATTCTCTTTGCCATTTCAAAAATCCTTTCTTTTGTTTATATAATCTCGCCGTTCATATCGGCGAAGAAACTTACCTTATCAAGAGCCGGTGATTTATATGCGTCAAGCAGTGTAGCCTGCATTACCGACCTGAACTCTTTATTATTCTTACATTTTATAATGATACGATAGCGGTACTTGCCGTTTACCTTTGCCACCGAGCAGGCGGACGGTCCAAGCACTCTTATAGGGATACCGTGCCCCTCAAGATTTTTCATAAACAGCTTTACGAAACTGTCAGAGCCTTTTTTGCAGGCCGCTTCATCAACCGATGAAAGCCCTATTTCGCATATATCGCAGTACGGCGGAAACAGCAGTGCTTTTCTTATCTCGCATTCCTGTCTGAAAAACTCGTCGTAATTCTGGTCAGCCGCAAGATTAAGAACATAATGTTCGGGAGAAAAGGTCTGCAGATACGCTCTGCCTTTTTTCGAGCCTCTGCCGCATCTTCCGACCACCTGTGTTATAAGCGAAAACGTCTTTTCATAACCGAGATAATCGCCTGCGTACAGCGATTTATCTATCAGCAGTACACCGACAAGCGTCACATTCTCAAAATCAAGCCCTTTTGCTATCATCTGAGTGCCGACCATAATATCATACTCGCCGTTCTTGAATTTATCGAAATTCTTTTCGTAGGAAAACTTGCTCATCGTGGTATCTGCATCCATACGCAATACTCTGGCGGACGGAAACAACGTCGATATTTCATCTTCTATACGCTGTGTTCCTGTACCTGTGCTGTATATGAACTTCGAGCCGCACGATTTGCATTTTCCTGTGAATACCTCGGTATATCCGCAATAGTGACATATCATGCAATTGTTCGTCTTATGATATGTAAGAGGAATATTGCAGTTGGGGCATTTATAAACCTCGCCGCACTTTATGCAGTTCATATAGGTGTTGTAGCCTCTGCGGTTGAGCAGAAGTATCGTCTGCTCTCCTCTTTGCAGATTATTCTTTATCTCATCGGCAAGTGCCCTGCTGAAATTGGAACGGTTGCCGGTTTCGACCTCGACCTTCATATCGACAAGATACACATCGGGAAGTACCGGCTGGCTGTAACGCTTTTTCATCTCAAACAGCTTGTATCTGCCGATTGACGCAAAGTATGCGCTTTCAAGGCTTGGAGTTGCGGATGCTAAAAGAAGCGTGGCATTATGATAAAAGCATCTCTGCTTTGCTATGCTCCTTGCCTGATAACGTGGAGATTTTTCGGATTTATAGGTATGCTCGCCCTCTTCGTCAATAACGATTATACCGATGTTGTCAAGCGGTGCGAATACGGCACTTCTTGTACCTATGACTATCCTCGCCTCGCCTTTTTCGATACGTTTGTACTCGTCTGTCCTCTGACCGAGAGAAAGGTTGCTGTGTATTACCGCAACGTTACTTCCGAAAAGATCGGTAAAATTTCTCACCATCTGAGGAGTGAGCGATATTTCGGGAACAAGCATAAGAGCTGTTTTCCCTTGTTTTAACGCCTTGTCGATAAGCTTTAAGAAAACGGTGGTCTTGCCGCTTCCGGTAACGCCTTTAAGCAAGGCGCACTGCGGCTTGCCGCTGTCCATAAGCTCGGACATTCCGCTGTATACGGCGGACTGTTCATCGGACAGCACTATATCGTCAATGCTCCTTACCGCCTTTGCTCCTGCGGTAAGCGAGCGTGAAACTTCATTGTCAAAGCATTCTACAATTCCGTTTTTCTCCATATTGTTAATAACGGCGGATGTTACAACGCAATTATAGCATACTTCCTTTACCGATGCGGAATCGGCATCCGTCAGAAAATCGGCTACCTTTTTCTGCTTTGCGGTAAGGGGCTTTCCGCCTTTGTCGGCATACTCGCCGCTGAGATAGCTGTCTGTCAGCCTGACGTTTTTTTCGGTTTCACTGCCTACTCTCTGCTTTATAATATCAAGCGAAACAAGTACGCTTTTTTCCGAAAGACGCCCAATCAGCTTTTTCTGCTGTTCGTCAAAGCCGTATTCTATCATATCGTTAAGCTCTCTGTCGCTTTTACAGCCGAGGAGCATAGCCGATACCGCCTGTTCCGCAGGTTCAAGAGCAAAGCTGTCCGGAGCTTTTCTGAACTCATCGCTTATGGCATATCTCTGAGATACATTCAGAGCCATACCTCCGGGCAGGATAGTCTTTACTGCGTCAAAATAAGTACAGAAGGTATTGTCCTTTAGCCAGTGCATAAGACGCAGAGCCTCGTCACCCAGTATCACTCCGTCATTTATAACGCAGTATATATCCTTGAGCCGTCCGTAATCCGCATTCTGCTTAAAGCCGGTCACAAGGCCGACACGCTTCTTACCGCCTTTGCCGAACGGCACAATTACACGCTGACCTATGCTTGCCTTAACTCCCTGCGGAAGATAATAATCAAACTCGTTATCAAAGCTGTAAAGTGCCTTATCGACTACTACCGATACGATAGCCTTATCATAGCGGCCGCTCATTATGACTTCTTGATTTCCTCAAGTAACGAAAGTGAACGCTTCGTGTTCATCTTTTCCGCAAGGATAACGGTATTCACATCATCTACCGCCTTTTCAAGCTCGCCGTTTACTACAAGATAATCAAACTTGTCTGCAAACTGAAGCTCGTTTCTTGCCTGCGCAATTCTTGCGGCGATAGTTTCTTCCGTTTCGGTGCCTCTTTTTCTGAGTCTTCTTTCAAGCTCGCTCATTGAGGGCGGAAGTATGAATATAAGCACGCATTCGGGGAATATCTTCTTTATATTCATCGCACCCTCGACTTCGATTTTGAGTATTACGTCCCTGCCCTGTTCAAGCATATCCGTAACGGCTTTCTTAGGCGTACCGTAATAGTTGCCGCAATACTGCGTATATTCAAGCACTTCACCGTTTGCTATCATCTTTTCAAATGCGTCAGCAGTCGTGAAGTGATAGCTTACTCCGTCAATTTCGCCCTCACGCATCGCTCTTGTAGTGGCGGAAACCGACTGTGTGAGATTTGAGTTTTTCTTGTAAAGCTGTTCAAGTATCGTATCCTTACCGCATCCGGACGGTGCGGAAATTACTATAGGCAATCCTTTGTTCATACTGTTCTTCCCCCTGTTATTCATTTACCTCTTCACCTGCGGTTATGCCTGTGAAATGCGATATATCAAGTGCCGACAGGACTACATGGTTGCTGTCGGTTATTATGACGGTTTTGGTTTTCTTGCCGCAGGTCGCATCTATGGCTGTGTTGTTATCCTTTGCGGCTGAAATTATACGCTTTACCGGTGCGGCATCGGCGCTCACAGCAGCTATTACCCTGTCGGAATTAACAGTGTTGCCGTAACCTACGTTAATCAGTTTCATAAGCTCTCCTTTGCAGTTCTTGCGGCTTTGTGTGATTTTTTATTATATCACAAATCAAGTCGGTGTAAGCCGACACGGCGGTACGCCGTACTTTTGCCAACGGCAAAAGGATTTGATGATAAAATGTTCTCAGAAAGGCGGGTAACCGCCTACCGTGCTTTTGCACGGGATAATCCGTGTAAACGGATTATCTGTCTGTGGTTATTATAGCACCCTTATGTGATAATTCAAAGAAAATCAGACAAGTTTTGACGCTAAAAGCGGTGAATAGTGATTTCTGAATTCCTCGAAAGTTCCCTCGTCGATTGCCGCTCTTATCTTCTCCATAAGCGTATTATAGAAATATAAATTATGCTGTACAGCAAGTCTTCCGCCAAGCATCTCTCCCGATTTAAACAGATGTCTTATATACGCTCTTGAGAAATTGCGGCAGGTAGGACAGTCGCATTCGGGGTCTATCGGCAGTGAATCGGTTTCAAAGCACTGATTCGTAACGTGAGTGATACCGTTCCATGTGAAAACGGTAGCGTGACGTGCGTTTCTGCTCGGCATAACGCAGTCGAACATATCAACGCCTCTGTAAACGGCTTCTATTATATTTGACGGAGTGCCGACCCCCATAAGATAACGGGGCTTGTCTGTCGGTGCGTGGGGGATAACGGTTTCTATTATCCTGTACATAACGTCGGTAGGCTCGCCTACGGCAAGTCCGCCGATAGCCACACCGTCAACATTCATATTTGCAATAGTCTTCATGTGTTCGGCTCTTATATCGTCATAAGTTCCGCCCTGATTTATTGCAAACAGCATCTGCTGTCTGTTTATCGTTTCGGGCAGAGAATTGAGCCTTGCCATTTCATCTATGCAGCGCTGCAGCCATCTTGTCGTTCTGTCAACCGACTTCTTTACATAATCATACGGCGAGGGATTTTCTATACATTCGTCAAATGCCATAGCTATCGTTGAGGCAAGATGCGACTGTATCCTCATACTTTCTTCGGGACCCATAAAAATACGTCTGCCGTCAACGTGGGAGTTGAAATACACTCCCTCCTCCTTTATCTTTCTGAGTTTCGCAAGCGAGAACACCTGAAATCCGCCGCTATCGGTAAGTATCGGTCTGTCCCAGTTCATAAACTTGTGAAGTCCGCCCATTTTATATATTATATCATCTCCCGGACGAACGTGAAGATGATAGGTGTTGCAAAGCTCCACCTGACACTTGAGGTCTTTGAGGTCAAGCGATGATATACCGCCTTTGATTGCCGCAGAAGTGCCGACATTCATAAAAAACGGCGACTGTATCACACCGTGAGGTGTGTGGAATTCTCCTCGTCTTGCTACACCGTCTGTTTTTAATACTTTAAACATATTTCTCCTTATATTTCTCTGACTGACTTTTCTTTTATAAAACCTACTTTTCCGCTCTCGGTTATGCCGTACAGATAATCATCGATTCTGTCATACGACCAGAATCTCTCCCCTTTGTAAATTGTCACAAATGAATCAAGATCCGTCCACCCGCTCAGATTCCCGTTCAGGAAACCTGTATATTTTTCAGGAATATATCCGCAGCTACCGCTTATTTCATCTCGCACATAAATAAAGCTGTTTTCTTTTTTTGTTACGGTAAGCCTGCTGTTATCAAAATCAATATGCTTACTTTTAACTTCGGATATATCATCGGTTACTGCGAGATATTCTTTGTAATTACCGGTCGGTTCAAATACGCTGCTGTAAGTATAGTCTTGTCCGTTCTTTTCGATTATAAAAGCGTTTATCTGCTCTGCGAGCTTTACGGTACAACCTCCGTCAACAGCTATCATCCTTTTGTCATCGTCAATTATAGGTAGATTTGAGCCGTTGCATCGTGCGTAATTATATGTAGGAAAATGTCCAACTGTGACATACTTGCCGCATGGATTGGTTTCTCTCAGCCACCAACGTTTACAGCAGGAATATACCACGTCGGTATTTTCCCAGTCCGTTCTGTTATCAAGCCCGGCATGAACGAATATGTGCCGATCGGTTTCAATCACGTTAGGTAAATCGGACAAAAACTCAAGTTCGGCTTTAAATGCCGTGCGCACCTTTTCACGATTGTTCTCAAAATCGTCAAGCGGATTTTTTATTCCGATACGGTGTGCCATATCGTAAAATGCGTTATCCGGACGATCGGTAAGCCGTGAACGGAATTTCTCCATACTGTCGCTGTACGCCATTCGCACTGCCATCGTATCATTGTTTCCGAGCACGCAATATACTCTGTCACTTTCATCGGTCAGTCGCATTACATATCTGAGCAATTCGATATTCTGTTTGCCTCTCTCCATAATATCGCCTAAAATGAAAAGATAATCGGTTTTCTTTTCATATCCGCTTTTCCGGAGCAATCTTGCAAACTCATCATAATGTGCGTGAATATCGCTTACACATATTACACGGCATTTTTCCGGCAGTTCAATTTTCTTTATACTAAGCATCAAATTATTATCATACTGTCGCCGAAGCTGAAGAAACGGTATTTCTCCTGTATCGCAACATTATAAGCGTTGAGCGTCTTTTCCCTGCCTAAGAATGCGCTTACAAGCATTATAAGCGTACTTTCGGGAAGGTGGAAATTCGTTATAAGTCCGTCTATCGCTTTAAACTCATAGCCTGGATATATAAATATTCCCGTATCGTGCGAGCAGGCCTTTATCTCGCCGTTAGGGTCAAGCGATGCGGCAGATTCGAGTGTACGACAGCTTGTGGTGCCGACTGAAATGACACGTCCTCCACGCTCTCTGCAAGCCTTTATCTTATCGGCGGTTTCCTGCGGTATGGAGTAATGCTCAACGTGCATCTTATGGTCAAGTATGTTGTCCTCTTTTACGGGACGGAATGTTCCAAGTCCGACGTGGAGCGTTACAAACGCTGTATCAACGCCTTTTTCACGGAGCTTTGCAAACACGTTTTCGGTGAAGTGAAGTCCCGCAGTAGGAGCGGCGGCAGAGCCTACCTCGTGAGAATAGATGGTGTTGTATCTGTCCTTATCCTTCAGCTTTTCTGTGATATAAGGAGGGAGCGGCATCTGACCGATACGGTCAAGCACTTCAAATATGCTGTCGCCGTCATAGGTAAACTCGGCTATCCTGTCGCCGCCCTCGGCATAGTCGACTATCTCGGCTGTCAGAATGCCCGAAAAGTCGACCTTTGTACCGATTTTAAGTCTTTTGCCGGGTTTGACCATAACCTCCCAGCGATTATGTGAAATCTGGTGAAGAAGCAGGAACTGCACTGCCGCACCCGTTTCCTGCTTTACGCCGTAAAGTCTTGCAGGGAAAACCTTTGAGTCATTGAGAACGAGCAGGTCACCCTTTTCAAGATAATCGCATATATTATAAAAGCGGTCATGTGTTATTTCGCCGCTTTTGCGGTCAATTTTCATAAGCCGTGAGCTGTCACGAGGCTCAAGCGGAGTCTGTGCGATAAGCTCCTGCGGCAAGTCATAATAAAAATCCGATTTAAGCATTGTTTTTCCTCTGTTTTTTGCGTTTTTCACGCATTTTTTCTTTCTGGATATTGCATACTGTTTTATAATAACACATTTACGAAAAAAAATCAAATTATTTTTTACCGCTTCGCCATTGACAAACAGCAATAAATATGATAATATAAACAAAGCAGGTAGAGGTGCGATTAAAGAAAAGTACCCGTTGCGTCAATCTGCCGACAGATTGCAGCGGGAAAAGGCTTTGTCGCCGAAGAACATAAGTGTCGGAGCTTATGTATCTGGTCGTGTGTCTAATATATGCACGATTGTCATCAAGCGGTTAAGCTGTAGGTGGAGAGCTATCACACAACTTTATCACATCTGCATACAAAGCCGCCTGTAATCATTTTTACAAGCGGCTTTTTTAAGAAAATATGCTAAAAGCAAAAAAGAAGGATGGAAACTAAAATGAAAAACTACAACGTAGGTATTATCGGTGCTACGGGTATGGTAGGACAGCGTTTTGCCGTTCTGCTGGAAAATCACCCCTGGTTCAACGTAAAGGTGCTTGCCGCATCTCCCCGTTCCGCAGGAAAGACTTATAAAGAGGCTGTCGGCTCAAGATGGCTCATTGAAAAGCCTATGCCCAAGGCTATGGAAGACATTGTTATTATGGATGCTACTGCCGATATTGAAAAGATCGCATCACAGGTTGACTTCGTATTCTGTGCGGTAGATATGAAGAAGGACGAGATAAAGGCTCTTGAAGAGGCTTACGCAAAGCACGAATGCCCCGTTATGTCCAACAACTCAGCTAACCGTTTCACAGACGACGTTCCTATGATTATCCCCGAAATCAACGACGAGCATATGGCTATCGTTGAGGCTCAGAAGAAGCGTCTTGGCACAAAGAGAGGTTTCATATCAGTTAAGTCAAACTGCTCTATCCAGAGCTACGTTCCCGCTCTCAACCCCTTACGCAAGTTCGGCATCACAAAGGTTCTCGCCTGCACATATCAGGCAATTTCAGGCGCCGGCAAGACATTTGAAACATGGCCTGAAATGGTAGATAACCTTATCCCCTATATCGGCGGTGAGGAAGAAAAGAGCGAGCAGGAGCCTCTGAAGGTATGGGGCAAGATTGAGGGCGACAAGATTGTAAAGGCTGCCGCTCCCGCGATCACAACACAGTGCCTCAGAGTTCCCGTATCAAACGGTCACTTTGCCGCAGTATTCGTTAGCTTCGAGAACAAGCCCTCAAAGGAAGAAATCCTCAATATCTGGAAGGAATACAAGGGCGCACCGCAGGAGCTTGAGCTTCCCTCTGCTCCCAAGCAGTTCCTTCACTACTTTGAAGAAGACAATATGCCTCAGGCTAAGCTGCACAGAAACCTTGAAGGCGGTATGGCAGTTTCAATCGGCAGATTAAGAGAAGACACACAGTACGACTACAAGTTTGTCTGCCTGTCACACAACACATTAAGAGGTGCCGCAGGCGGCGCAGTTGAAATGGCTGAGCTTTATGCCGCAAAGGGTTATTTCGACTGATTTTGATTCATTGAACACGGAGGTATCCGATGAAAAAGACAATTTTTACAGGCTCTGCAGTAGCTATAGTGACCCCTATGAACGAGGACGGGAGCATCAACTACGATAATTTTGCAGATCGTATAGAGGAGCAGATTGCCGGCGGAACGGACGCTATAGTAGTGTGCGGTACAACAGGCGAATCTGCGGCTATGACAGACGAGGAGCATAAGGAATGTATCCGCTTCTGCGTTGAAAAGGTAGCAAAGAGAGTTCCTGTCATAGCAGGTGCAGGCAGTAACGATACCGCTTATGCCATTCAGCTTTCAAAAGAAGCCGAGGCGCTCGGTGCTGATGCACTGCTCCTTGTGACGCCTTATTATAACAAGACTTCGCAGAGAGGACTTGTTGCACACTTCAGTGCAATTGCGGACAGCGTAAGCCTGCCGATAATCCTCTACAATGTTCCCAGCCGTACAGGCGTAAACATTTCTGTTGAAACGTACAAGGAGCTTGCAAAGAAGGACAACATAGTTGCCGCAAAGGAAGCAAGCGGAAATATAAGCGCAGTAGCCAAGATAGCAGCTGAAACCGACCTTGAAATTTATTCGGGTAACGACGACCAGATAGTACCTATAATGTCGCTCGGCGGTAAGGGTGTTATCTCGGTACTTGCAAACTGTCTTCCTGCCGAAACGCACGAGATAGCAAGCTACTGTCTTGAAGGCGACTATAAGAAAGCGGCTGAGTTACAGCTAAAGCTCCTTGAATTTACAAACGATCTGTTTATAGATGTCAACCCCATTCCCGTTAAGGAAGCGCTTAACATAATGGGCAAGAATGTTGGCGAGTGCAGACTTCCGCTTATAAGAATGGAAGACGCAAAGATAGCTAAGCTGTTTTCATCTATGGAAAAGCTCGGTCTTACAAAGTAATTTCAGAAAAAGGACGTTAATATGACGAGAATTGTAATTACAGGTGCCTGCGGTAAAATGGGCAGAGTAATAAATGACATTGTCAATACGAGAGATGACTGCGAAATAACAGCCGGCATTGATATAGCAGGTGAACAGTACGCTGACTTCCCCGTTTACAAGAAGTTATTCGATCTGCCGGAAAAGCCCGATGTTATAATCGACTTTTCGCACCCCTCACTGCTTGACGAGCTGCTCGACTACTGCAAAATAAACAATGTTCCCGTAGTTATTGCGACGACAGGCTACACAGATGAACAGATAAAGCAGATAAAGACAGCGGCGGGTCAGATTCCCGTGTTCTTCACATTCAATATGTCGCTCGGAATAAATCTTCTTGTTGATCTTGCAAAGCGTGCAACAAAGGTACTCGGCAATCAGTTTGATATTGAGATAGTTGAAAAGCATCACAATCTCAAGAAGGACGCTCCTTCGGGAACGGCAATAATGATAGCGGAAGCGATAAACGAGGAGCTTGGCAACAAGATGCACTATGTATATGACCGCCACAGCGTGAGAAAGCCCCGTGAGAAAACCGAAATCGGTATGCACTCGATAAGAGGCGGTACGATAGTAGGCGAACATGATGTTATATTTGCGGGACGTGACGAAGTGATAACTCTTTCTCACAGCGCAGGCTCAAAACAGGTATTCGCAGTCGGCTCTGTCAATGCGGCAGTATTCTTAAGCGGCTGTGAAAAAGGTCTTTATCAGATGTCGGATCTTCTTTCCGAAGTATAACGGAGGTCAATATGACAGATATTAAAGTATACGAAAACATATCAATCGTAACATTTTCAGATGTTCCGTCAAGAAAGCGTTTTGTTTCAACTACTCTTTCAGCGGTAGCCGAAAGCGGTATCAATGTAGATATGATCTCGCAGACACCTCCTAAGTCGGATATGTTCTCATTCGGCTTTACGTTCAGCGATGATGATATACCCACACTGCTTACCGTTTTACCCAGAATAACTGCAGTACACGGAATAACACCCTGTGTAAACAGCGGTAATGTAAAGATAGTTATCAAGAGCGAGGAAATGGTTGATCAGGCAGGTTTTGCGGCTAAGGTATTCCAGGCTTGCGAAAATATATGTGCCGATGTAATGCTCATAACAACGAGCGTTGACGAGATCAGCCTGTTGGTAGGCGACAGCTTCGCTGCCTCACTTCCCGAAGAAATCAAGAAAGTTCTTGGCTGATAATAATTAAATATTCGTAATGGCATCGGATTTTGCTCCGATGTCATTATTATTGGACGGTGAAATATGCTAAAACTGGTTAAGTATCTTAAAAAATACAGAAAAAACGTAATACTCGGACCTATTTTCAAGCTGACCGAGGCGGTATTTGAGCTTATCGTTCCTCTGGTTATGGCGAAGATAATAGACGTAGGTATTGCACACAAAGACAGCGGTTATATCTGGAAGATGGGTGGAGTGCTTGTTCTGCTCGGTGTATGCGGTCTTGGATTTGCGCTTATATGTCAGTATGTGGCATCGGTTGCGTCGCAGGGCTTCGGCACAGAGCTAAGACGTGAGCTTTATCATCATATCAACACTCTTTCGCACAAGGAGGTTGACGAATTCGGCACACCATCACTTATAACGAGACTTACCTCCGATATAAATCAGCTGCAGGTCGCTGTTGCGATGCTGATAAGACTTGTTGTAAGAGCGCCGTTTTTGGTTATCGGTTCAACGATAATGGCTTTTATGATAGATGTGAAATTAGCGCTGATTTTCGTTCTCGTCATTCCGCTTGTTGCAATTGTTATGTGGCTTGTCACAACAAGGACTATCCCCTTCTTCAAGTCGATACAGAAAAAGCTGGACAAGACCTCGCTCATCACCCGTGAAAATCTTGTCGGTGCAAGAGCCGTAAGAGCTTTTTCAAAGCAGCAGCACGAAATAGAACGTTTCAGGGATAACGCTGAGGATATTGAAAAAGCGGCAGTAAGAGCCGGCAAGATTTCAGCACTGCTCAGCCCTGTCAACGCTATTGTACTGAACCTTGCAATCGTTGCGATAATATGGTTCGGCGGATTCTCGGTAAATGTCGGCGACCTTACACAAGGTCAGGTTATCGCACTTGTAAACTATATGAATCAGATCCTGCTCGCCCTTGTGGTTGTTGCAAACCTTGTTGTTATATTCACAAAGTCGGCGGCTTGTGCGGCAAGAGTAAACGAGGTACTTGACACAAATCCGTCAGTTACAGAAACAGACAGCACCGAAGAAAACGGCGACAGTTCTGCTCCTGCCGTAAAATTCGACAAAGTATATTTCAGCTATCACGATAACAGCGAATATGCACTTGAAGATATATCATTCACCGCCGAAAAAGGTCAGACGATAGGTATAATAGGCGGTACGGGCAGCGGTAAATCAACGCTTATAAATCTTATCCCCCGATTCTATGACGCATCAGACGGTTTGGTCGAAGTTTACGGAACAGATGTCAGAAAATACAGCCTTAACCGTCTTCGCAAAAAGATAGCGGTCGTTCCTCAGAAAGCCGTGCTTTTCAGCGGTACAATCCGTGAAAATATGAAGTGGGGCGGAGATAATATAACTGACGAGCAGATATGGCATGCGCTGAAAATCTCGCAGGCTTATGAATTTGTCGAAAAGCTTGAAAAAGGGCTTGATTACGAGATACTTCAAGGCGGTAAAAACCTTTCTGGCGGTCAGAAGCAAAGACTTACTATTGCAAGGGCGATAGCCGCAGATCCGGAGATACTGATACTTGATGACAGCGCAAGCGCACTTGACTTTGCTACAGACGCAAAGCTGAGAACGGCAATCAAGGAAAACTGCTCTGATATGACGGTGTTTATCATTTCTCAAAGAGCGAACACGGTCAAAAATGCCGATCAGATAATCGTACTTGACGATGGCAAAACAGTCGGCATAGGCACACATAAAGAGCTGTTACAGAGCTGTACCGATTACTGTCAGATCTGTCTTACTCAGTTCAGTGCAGAAGAACTTGAAAAGGAGATAAACGGCGATGAGTAAAAAAACTAACGACAGCGGTTTTACAGTTCTTGCAAAGCTGCTGAAATATACAAAGCCTTATACGTTCTATCTCGTTTTCACGATAGTCAGCGCTGTTATAAGCGCAATAGCAACGCTGTATGCGCCCGTGCTTATCGGTCAGGCTGTTGACTTTATCATTGATATTAACAATGTTGATTTCGAAAAAATCCTGCCGATAATTATAAAGCTCGCCGTTGTGGTAATCGTAGGTGCGGGATTCCAGTGGTTTATGGGATATTGCACCAACATACTCACTCAAAGAACGGTAAGGGATTTAAGAACAGATGCTTTCAACAAGCTCCAGCGTGTACCGCTGAAATATATAGACTCTACTCCGCACGGCGATATAATAGGCAGAGTCGTTGCGGATATTGATACCGTATCTGACGGTCTGCTGCAGGGATTTCAGCAGATATTCACAGGCTCTGTCACTATAATAGGAACACTCTGCTTTATGTTCTCGATAAACGTAGGCATTGCACTTGTAGTTATCGTTATAACCCCTGTATCACTGATTGTGGCTTCTACCATAGCAAGACTTTGCTCAAAGAAATTCAAGGAGCAGGCGGCGCTCAGAGGTCAGATTACCGGACTTGCCGAAGAATATATCGGAAATCAGAAGGTCGTAAAGGCTTTCTCCCGTGAAGAATACAGCGAAGAAAAATTCGAAGAGCTTAACGCAAAGCTGTATAAGGTCGGCGTTAGAGCGCAGTTCTACTCTGCTCTCACCAATCCCTCCACAAGATTTGTAAACGGTCTTGTATATGCCGGTGTCGGAATTTTCGGCGCACTCAGCGCTATAGGCGGCGGTATCACGGTAGGTCAGCTTTCCGCATTTTTATCATACGCCAACCAATATACAAAGCCGTTCAACGAAATTTCAGGCGTTGTTACCGAATTACAATCGGCGTTTGCATCGGCAAGACGTATATTCGCCCTCACCGAAAGCGACGATGAAATATCCGACGCTGACAACAAGGTGCTTACAGATGTAAGCGGAAACGTAAAGATTGATCACGTTGACTTCTCTTACGTTCCCGAAAAAGAGCTTATCAAGGACCTTAATCTTGATGTAAAGAGCGGTCAGCAGATAGCTATTGTAGGTCCTACCGGCTGCGGTAAAACCACTATAATCAACCTGCTTATGCGTTTCTATGATACGGATAAGGGCGGTATCTCGGTTGACGGCAACAATATAAAGGACGTGACCCGTGATTCGCTCAGGCTCAGCTACGGTATGGTGCTTCAGGAAACATGGATTTTCGAGGGTACAGTCCGTGAAAATATAGCTTACGGAAAACAGGACGCAACTGAAGAAGAAATTGTAGCCGCCGCAAAAGCCGCTCACTGCCATAGCTTTATAAAGCGTATGAAAGACGGTTATGATACGATAATAAGCGACAATGACGGTATTTCACAGGGTCAGAAGCAGCTTTTGTGCATAGCCCGTGTAATGCTTGCAATGCCTCCTATGCTGATTCTTGACGAAGCGACCAGCAGCATTGATACAAAGACCGAAATGAAGATCCAGAACGCTTTTGCAAAGATGACAAAGGGCAAAACGAGCTTTATAGTAGCTCACAGATTATCAACTATAAAAAATGCCGATACCATTCTGGTAATGGATAAGGGCAGGATTATCGAGATCGGTAATCACGATCAGCTTCTTGCTAAGAACGGATTCTATGCGGAGCTTTACAACAGTCAGTTCAAGAAAACCTGACAAAGCAGTAATAACGGCAATCGTATTGATTGCCGTTATTTTTTTGCCCTTACACAAGAAAACAGCTGTATGGTTTTTAGCCATACAGCTGTTTGGTTATTCACCGATTATTCTTCGGATTCGTCCTTTTTCTTACGCTTACCGAGAAGAAGTCCTGCTGCCGCAAGAGCCGCTGTAGCCGCCGCACCTGCCGCAAGCGTTCCGTCAATGCCAACGCCGGTGTTGGGGTTGCCGTTTGTGTTGTCAAAGTCAGTACGCTCAAGGTTACCGTTGCTGTCATCGCCGTTTACACGCTCACCCTGAGGTGTTCTGTCGTCGAAGTCAACTTCATCACCGTTTACACGATCGTTATCTGTATCCGTATCTGTATCTGTGTCGGTATCCGTGTCTAAGTCAGTATCTGTATCGGTATCTGTGTCTGTGTCGGTATCCGTATCTGTGTCTGTGTCGGTATCCGTATCTGTGTCAGTATCCGTGTCTGTATCGGTATCCGTATCCGTGTCTGTATCAGTATCTGTATCAGTATCCGAGTCAGTATCAGTATCAGTGTCTGTATCTGTGTCAGTATCCGTATCTAAGTCAGTATCTGTGTCTGTATCCGTGTCAGTATCTGTGTCAGTATCCGAGTCTGTATCTGTGTCAGTATCAGTGTCAGTATCGGTATCTGTGTCAGTATCGGTATCCGTATCTGTGTCAGAATCGGTATCAGTATCAGTATCGGTATCTGTGTCAGAATCGGTGTCTGTATCCGTATCAGTGTCAGTATCAGTATCAGTATCTGTGTCCGTATCAGTATCGGTATCTGTATCTGTGTCGGTGTCTGTATCAGTATCTGTATCAGTATCGGTATCCGTGTCTGTGTCTGTATCAGTATCTGTATCTGTGTCAGTATCCGTATCCGTATCAGTATCCGTGTCAGTGTCAGTGTCAGTGTCTGTATCTGTATCTGTATCTGTGTCAGTATCTGTGTCTGTGTCTGTATCAGTGTCTGTATCGGTATCCGTATCGGTATCTGTGTCAGTGTCAGTATCGGTATCTGTGTCTGTATCCGTGTCCGTGTCCGTGTCCGTATCAGTATCTGTGTCAGTGTCTGTATCTGAGTCAGTATCTGTATCCGTGTCAGAATCTGTATCGGTATCTGTGTCTGTATCAGTATCCGTGTCAGTGTCTGTATCGGTGTCTGTATCGGTATCTGTATCGGTATCCGTATCCGTATCCGTGTCTGTATCAGTGTCAGTATCTGTATCCGTGTCAGTGTCTGTGTCGGCATCCGTATCAGTATCGGTGTCTGTGTCAGTATCCGTGTCTGTGTCAGTGTCTGTGTCAGTGTCTGTATCAGTATCAGTGTCTGTATCAGTATCGGTGTCCGTGTCTGTGTCGGTATCTGTGTCTGTGTCAGTGTCTGTATCCGTGTCTGTGTCAGTATCCGTATCTGTATCGGTGTCAGTATCTGTGTCCATGTCAGTGTCAGTGTCAGTATCGGTATCTGTATCAGTGTCCATGTCTGTGTCCGTATCCGTATCTGTGTCAGTATCCGTATCTGTGTCTAAGTCAGTATCTGTATCTGTGTCAGTGTCGGTATCAGTATCGGTGTCTGTATCCGTGTCAGTGTCTGTATCGGTATCAGTGTCTGTATCAGTGTCTGTATCGGTATCTGTGTCTGTGTCGGTATCTGTGTCCGTGTCAGTGTCAGTATCGGTATCTGTGTCCGTATCCGTATCCGTGTCGGTGTCGGTATCAGTATCTGTGTCAGTATCCGTGTCAGTATCCGTGTCAGTATCCGTATCTGTGTCAGTATCGGTATCTGTATCCGTATCAGTATCTGTGTCAGTATCCGTATCAGTATCTGTGTCGGTATCCGTATCAGTGTCTGTATCCGTGTCAGTATCGGTATCCGTGTCAGTGTCTGTATCGGTATCGGTATCTGTATCCGTATCAGTATCGGTATCTGTGTCTGTATCTGTATCCGTGTCCGTATCAGTGTCCGTGTCTGTATCCGTGTCTGTATCCGTATCAGTATCTGTGTCAGTATCTGTGTCTGTATCAGTGTCGGTATCTGTGTCAGTGTCTGTATCCGTGTCAGTGTCTGTATCTGTATCCGTATCAGTGTCCGTATCAGTGTCTGTATCGGTATCAGTGTCTGTGTCTGTATCGGTATCAGTATCTGTGTCTAAGTCAGTATCTGTATCGGTATCGGTATCGGTATCAGTATCCGTGTCAGTGTCGGTATCTGTGTCCGTGTCAGTGTCAGTATCGGTATCTGTGTCCGTATCCGTATCCGTGTCGGTGTCGGTATCAGTATCTGTGTCAGTATCCGTGTCAGTATCCGTGTCAGTATCCGTATCTGTGTCAGTATCGGTATCTGTATCCGTATCAGTATCTGTGTCAGTATCCGTATCAGTATCTGTGTCGGTATCCGTATCAGTGTCTGTATCCGTGTCAGTATCGGTATCCGTGTCTGTGTCAGTATCGGTGTCTGTGTCTGTGTCAGTATCTGTATCTGTATCAGTGTCTGTGTCGGTATCCGTGTCAGAATCGGTGTCAGTATCTGTATCTGCGTCCGTATCAGTGTCAGTATCTGTATCTGCGTCCGTATCAGTATCCGTGTCATTATCGGTATCGGTATCCGTGTCTGTGTCTGTGTCTGTATCGGTGTCAGTATCAGTGTCGGTATCAGTATCGGTGTCAGTGTCTGTATCTGTGTCAGTATCAGTATCAGTATCTGTATCTGTATCCGTATCTGTGTCTGCATCTGTATCCGTGTCAGTGTCGGTATCAGTGTCTGTATCAGTATCGGTATCTGTGTCCGTGTCAGTATCTGTATCAGAATCTGTATCAGTGTCCGTATCTGTATCCGTATCAGTATCAGTATCCGTGTCAGTGTCGGTATCCGTATCTGTGTCTGTGTCAGTGTCGGTATCCGTGTCCGTGTCAGTATCGGTATCTGTGTCAGTGTCAGTGTCAGTATCCGTATCGGTATCCGTGTCAGTGTCAGTATCCGTGTCAGTGTCAGTATCAGTATCAGTGTCTAAGTCAGTATCCGTGTCTGTATCGGTATCCGTGTCTGTGTCAGAATCCGTATCGGTATCTGTATCAGTGTCTGTATCAGTATCTGTATCCGTATCAGTATCAGTGTCAGTATCTGCATCGGTATCCGTATCGGTATCTGTATCAGTGTCAGTATCCGTATCTGTGTCTGTATCCGTGTCAGTATCTGTGTCAGTATCCGTATCTGTGTCAGTATCCGTGTCTGTATCGGTATCTGTATCAGTGTCAGTATCCGAGTCAGTATCGGTATCTGTGTCTGTGTCTGTATCAGTATCCGTGTCTGTATCCGTGTCTGTGTCAGTATCAGTGTCCGTGTCTGTATCAGTATCTGTGTCAGTGTCTGTATCGGTATCAGTGTCAGTATCTGTGTCAGTGTCAGTGTCAGTGTCAGTATCAGTATCGGTATCAGTATCAGTATCAGTGTCTGTGTCGGTATCCGTATCAGTGTCTGTATCAGTGTCTGTGTCGGTATCCGTATCAGTGTCTGTATCAGTATCTGTATCCGTGTCAGTATCTGTGTCTGTGTCTGTATCTGTGTCGGTATCCGCATCTGTGTCCGTATCGGTATCCGTATCTGTATCCGTGTCAGTATCGGTGTCTGTATCAGTATCTGTGTCCGTATCAGTATCGGTATCTGTATCTGTGTCGGTGTCGGTGTCGGTGTCTGTATCAGTATCTGTATCGGTATCGGTATCTGTGTCTGTATCCGTATCAGTGTCTGTATCTGTATCTGTGTCTGTATCCGTATCTGTATCGGTATCCGTGTCTGTATCGGTATCAGTGTCTGTGTCTGTGTCTGTGTCAGTATCGGTATCCGTGTCAGAATCGGTATCAGTGTCTGTGTCAGTATCTGTATCGGTATCGGTATCTGTGTCTGTGTCTGTGTCAGAATCAGTGTCCGTATCGGTATCCGTGTCTGTATCGGTATCTGTATCTGTATCGGTATCCGTATCTGTGTCTGTGTCTGTGTCTGTGTCTGTGTCGGTGTCAGTGTCAGTATCCGTATCTGTGTCGGTATCTGTGTCTAAGTCAGTATCGGTATCCGTGTCTGTATCAGTATCGGTATCCGTGTCCGTGTCTGTATCAGTATCGGTATCCGTATCTGTGTCAGTGTCAGTATCTGTATCCGTGTCTGTGTCAGTGTCAGTATCTGTATCCGTGTCCGTATCTGTATCGGTATCAGTGTCAGTATCTGTATCGGTGTCAGTATCTGTGTCAGTATCCGTGTCGGTATCGGTATCTGTGTCCGTATCTGTGTCCGTGTCTGTATCGGTATCTGTATCCGTGTCCGTGTCTGTATCATCATCGCCGTAATCGAAATCATCATCGTCAACAGGCGGATTGAACGGGTTATTACCGAACTCAAGGCTACCATAATAGGACTTGCACACTACCTGACCTTCGTGATGTCGATTTTCAAGACCGTTAACATTTGAATTCGGAGCCAGAACAGCACCGTTAAAGCCATACATATCAACAACACTTGCATCAGTGATATTAAACAACAGATTTTTATACTTTTCTGTTGTATTAACTTGCTTTCTATTGATTTGAAGCGATTGCAAAGTGAGATTGAGTCTGGTGTTCTGATCACCCTGCCCACCTGTTATATTGATAAGTACTGTAGCGCCGTCAGGTACATTGATATTAAGGTTAAACGGTCCGTTTCCTGTCATCTGGTTCCACTGATAAATATCAAATGTAAAGACATTAACGCCGCTTTCATAACCGGTGAGATTCAAGTTTCCATAACCGCCGTCATATACGCCGGTAGACTGAAGACTTGCAAGATGAGCAGATGATGCTCGTAGATATGCAAACGTGTCTGCAAAATTGAATTTGCATTCATCACTGTTAACTCCGCCAACCACTGTTGTACCGTTTGCATACTGATTGACATCTCCGAGATTGTTTGCCCATAAATTTCCGGAATTCATCTTTATGTTGGCAGTTCCGCCAACTATAACAGAGGCATATCCGTTTTTGTCATTACGATTAGTGTCCTCTCTGTTTACCTCATACCAACCGCCGTTTGCGGTAACGTTAAGATCGCCGCCTGTAGCTATTCTGCCGCCGCAATCGGCCTGCGTAATAGTTGCATCTCCTTCTGTAAACAGAGTAAAGCCTGCAGCATAGCCGAATACGTCGTTATAAACATCTCCGACGAGATTATTGTATACAGAAGACTGGCTGGCGGTTACCGAAGTGTCAAAATCCTCCGCTGATAAAATCGAAGGCAAATCGGTGCTGTAAACACTGTCGGTCACATACGTCTGCGAAGCAGAGCTGTCTGTGAACACCTCAGCTTGTCTGAGCTGAGTGCCTGCAGGTCCGCCGAAGAATCTGGTGATCAGCATATTTATCGCAAATACAAATGCGATTATCTTTCTGAGCACTTTCAGCTTAGCGTTGAGCTGCGGCTTCTGTGTGTAATTGTCGTAGCTGTTCTGAAGCATCTAAAAGACCTCCTGTTAATATTTCATTAATCAAGAATGATTACTGTTTAACTTACAAATTTTGTAAACTAATGTGTATTTCTGTCACAAGTATACTTTTATACATTATCATTATATACCCGAAATCCGAAAATGTCAAGTATTACCGTTAAATTTGTGAATAATTCTCACGTTCCTGCGAATAATATTTGGTTATCACGCCAACCAAAACTTCATTCAGATATTTTTTGTCATTTTGCGTTATAAATTAAGTTAAAATAACCATAAAAGTCATTGCATTTATCGTTTTCCGGTGCTATAATTATTATGTTGAATTTTGCTTACGGATACTGAAATTTACATAAACTAACTACGGAAGGATGATATTAATGTCAGAAGTCAGAGCTGTTCAGAAAACCGAAATGCCGGAGATAAATGCTCAGGCGGCAATAGTCGTTACGCAGCACGAAGGTCGTATACTTCTTGAAAAAAACGCAAAGATGAAACTTGCTCCGGCATTTCTTACTAAGATAATGGCGTCAATAATTGCACTTGAAAAATGCAACCCTTCGGATAAAGTAACTGTATCCGAAAATGTAGTAAATCAGATTTCAGGATGGAAAGGTTCAGCCGCTATAAATCTTGAGGCAGGCGAACAGATATCAGTTATTGACCTGATATATTCGATGATGCTGGTATCGGCTAATGACTCACTTTTTGCAATCGCTGAATTTATATGCGGAAACATAGATAAATTCGCAATTATAATGGATCAAAAAGCAAAGGAGATAGGTGCGACCGACACTTCCGTTGCATCTCCCGACGGAAAATTCACTGCCGAACAGTATTCCAACGCTTACGACCTTGCAATAATATGCCGCTATTGTATGACTAACAGGATTTTCAGAACAATAGCCGCTTCCGATAAATATACAATCCCCGCAACAAATAAAAACGGTCCGAGGGAAATTCAGAATACAAACCTTCTGGTAAACAGCAGAAACAGAAGATACAGATATGAAACGGCAATAGGTATCAAGAGCGGATATACCGCTCGTTCAAAATCCTGTCTTGCCTGCTCTGCCTTACCCCCCGCTAATAAATTCGGTGAAGAGATTCTTGCAATAGTTCTCGGCGCAGAAAACGCAAAACAGATGAAGTATGTGTTTTATGATGCGATCACGCTTCTTGATTTTACTTTTGATCATTTTGAAGCTCTCAGCGGTAAAAAGCCGGGAAATCAAAGCGAAGAGTCCGATAACTCAATAACGACGGTCGCAAAATTGTGTGAGGTACTCAACGCGGATTTGCACAATGCCGCAGATGTGCCTGTAACATCATTTGCTTTCGGACGTCAGAAAATCAAACCGGGCTGTGCATACTTTGCGGAAAATAAAGAATCGGCTTTGAATGCCTATGAAAAAGGTGCGTGTGTCGTGATAACAACACAGCCCATTGACAAAATTCCTAACATTGTTGTCAGCAATCTTGATTCAGCACTCAGCAAAACCGCAGTTTATATTAAATCCAAGCTTGGAATGTGGACAATTGCCGTAATGGACAGTCCCGAAAAGATAGATCCGCTTTATATGATTGAGCAGATGCTTTCCGACAAAATGGAAACCGTTCGTTCAACATCTCCCACAAGCAACTATACATCTATGCTGCACGCTTTATTTTCATCAACCAAGAAAACAGAAGCAGCTGTTATAAATGTTTCGTGTGTAAACGGAGGTAATGTAGAACGTGTTTCTCAGACCGCAAATTTTGATGTTGCCATAATGACAAGCACAGTTACATCAAAAAATCCGAGAGACCTCACCAAAGCGGAACTTATTGATGAAAAACTGAAAATATGCGACGGAATGAACGAGTCCGGTGCGGTGATTATTAACATTGATGATAAGAACCTTGCAGGAATATTCACAATTCCGCAGGATATAATCACGATAGGTGTTGATAATAGAATGGCAGACTATTATGCAGACAACATTCAGCTGTTGCAGGATAAAATAGTTTTTGACATTCTCCACAATACCGACAATTACCATATAGAACTGTATTCCGATGACAAGCATAGTGTATATCAGGCGCTTGCTACATTTGCACTCGGTGAAATTATGGGAATACCACCAAAACAGATAATTTCATCTATCGAAAAATACAGACGCAATTCCGGTCTTAATATAGTCAGAAACGAGCACGGAATTTATGTTATTTCCGACTTTGAGAACAATGCGGTTGAAAGCATCGGCGGCGCTCTTAAAGAGTTGTGTACACTCAATTTAACTCCCGATGCAAGAAGGATAGCTGTTTTATCCGAAGTCGGCGACGGCGATGAACACGAGCAGGAAGTGTTCCGTAAGGTAGGAACTATTATAAATAAAGCAAATGTCAATATTACAGTCTGCTACGGTGACATAGCCTCTGAAATCACAAAAACCGCCGACATGAAAAATAAGTTTGTCGTTAAATTCAATTCAAGAGCCGCTCTTACGGAATTTCTCAAACTTAATCTCCGTGATAATGATGCTGTTCTTTTCAAAGGCTCATCCGATAACGGTCTTGACGAAATAATGACAGATGTAACATAATATAATATCAAAACACGGGTGCCTGATATGGCACCCGTCACTTTTATTTATACCGCCGTACTTGCATTTACATAAGAATAACCGCTGAAAATCTTCTTTCCGTTCACTACCTTATACGCTCTGATTCTGAATCTGTAAGCAGTACCGGGACTGAGTTTAAGCTGTGAATAGTTCGTTGCCGTGCCGTCCTCTATCGTGGCAACCGTTGTCCACTTGCTGTTCTTGATCATTTCAAATGAGTAACCGTCGGCTGTCGTATTCTTATCCCAGTTAAAGCGTATTGCAGTTTTCGCACATATCGTTCTTCTGAAATTCTTGACTGCCACAGGTGCAGTAGCCTCGTTCAGCGTTGTGTTATAAACGCTGTAGATTCTTCCGCCTTCATCGTTTATGTATGCTCTTACTCTGAACTTATATGCTGTCGATGCGTCAAGTCCGGTTATCTTGTGAGACACTGCCGTGTTGCTTGTCTTTGTCGAAACGACTTCCCACTTACCGTTTTTATACATTTCTACAACTGCACCGTTTGCGGTTTCGTTCTTATCCCACTTAAGTGAGATAGAATTATCCGTTCTTGCGCCGAGTTTGAGGTTCGACATTGCCTTAGGCAGTGTTCTGACGTTCAGCACATCGCTGTATTCACCGTAAACACGCTTGCCGTCAACATTGACATAAGACCTGATTCTGAATTTATACAGCGTGCCTGCGTCAAGGTCTGTCACCTTGTAAGAAACCGATGAACCGCTTGTCTTATCAACAAGTTTTACAAACTTATTTCCGCTGAGATATTCAACTATATATCCATCGGCGTTAGCGTCCTTGTTCCATTTGAGTGAAACATAATCTGCGCTTCTTGCACCGAAAGCAAGACCTGTTACCTTAGACGGATTTTCACGCACTGCCGTGTAATTATCCTTGTAGCTGTATCCGCACACCGAGCAGATGTGAAGCGTGTAACCCTGCTGTGTAAGCGTAGGCTTTACTACCTTGCTCGTGTATGTGTGAGCAATTTTTGCGATTGCCGTTACTTCTGTCTTTGCGTCACAGCGTGTACAGTGTCTTGACTTTGAACCCTCTGCCGAGCAGGTAGCCGGCTTGTCAACAGTCCACGTTGATGAATAGCTGTGACCGAGCGCAGATGTCGTGCGTGTTTCGCTGACAGAACATCTTGTACAGGTTCTCTTTTCACTGCCGCCTGTTGTGCAGGTTGCAGGATTCAGTATTATCCACGGACCGTAAGTGTGTTCTGTACACTCCTTGTTTTCAGACACAGCATAAGCCTTTATCATCAGATTATTTTTTCCGCTGTCGGTGCAATCAAACCATCCGTACGAAGGATTATATGTATAGAAGCTCTCGCCCTTGTTAGCTTTAAGGTCATATGTAAGGCCGTACATACTGAAGCCGTATTCGCTGTAAATTCTGACAGTGCCGGAATCCTTGGTTATTTTTGCTACTATTGCGAAAGATTCTCCCTTCTTCACCTTTACGGGAGTATCGAACTTCAGCGAATAATAACCCTCGTACTTGACGTTGCTCATTGTGGCAACGGCGGATTTTGTACCTGAAGTGGGATCGCTTGCATTCTGTAAGCCTGTATACACACTAAGCTCGATGTTATTTCCTGCGGAAGTATAGGCTGCAGCTCCCGTAACATACGAATCTTCATCTGCAGTGAACACATTCGCACCGTATATATCAGGTCTGGAATAGCCGAATGAGGCTAAGCTGTTTCCGCCGTCATAGCTGTAACGGGTATCAAAGTAATCATCAGCGCCGTTGACCGTAAAGTCATAGGCAATGCCGACACCGCTTATCGACTTATCATAGTATGACAGCCAGAAATATCCGTTATCTCTTGAATATTCTCCCCAGCTGTTCTTGATGAGCCATGCACCGTCACCTGCAGGAGTTGTCTTGAAAGAAGACGCCGGAATGGTGTCATCCCATCCAACAACCGTTACGGCATGATTTGAAGTATATTCATTAGGATTATAATAGTAACTGCTTCCATCTTCTCCGAACTTATTATCTGTATGGTTTTCGTTGTAACTCAATGAAGCGGCACCGTAATCCATAATAAGCTGTTTGAACTCATCATTGTCGCTGTTGTTGTTGATATGAGCCTGGAACACTCCCGTGATTTTTGCAACGGAAGAATTTCTTACCTCATAATACTCGGATTCGGTAAAATTCTTTTCGGCAATGCTCGGCGTATTGTACTCGCTGTAAGGATAATCACTGCTTTCATTGTAAGGTCCTATGCCGTTCATCAGGCCAAGACCCGCAGCCCATACATTACCGCCGTATTCAAGATAATATGTAGATCCTTCATTGTAGGTGGCAGTATCGCCCGAAGAATTGAGCTGACCGTAAAGTGCCGGATGACTCAGCATATAAGAGAGCAGATTTTCCGAAAGGTCTGTATTTTCTGCGTTGAACTTATCCGGGAACTCCTTTATCAGCGAAGCCTCGCTTATGGCTGTTGATGAAAAAGCCCAGCAAGTACCCCAGTTTCCCTGATTCTTTACAGATGTTATATAACCTTGCTCCACCGCACTGTATTTAGCAGGTGCGGCATAAACGGACAGCGACAACACGCTTGCAGTCACTGCCAGTGCTGTACCCGAAGCACAGATTCTCATTAGTTTTTTATTCATACTTCCTCCTGATTGTATATGTATAAATCGGCTGAATGTCTTTTAACGGTAAAAAACGTTTATTTTCGACCATTTTACTTATTAATTATACCATTTTACGATATGACAGTCAATTGATAAATCGTTGAATTTTATGCGATTTTTTTGCACAGAATAGATAAAATTTAAGTTTTTCTCCAAAAAGGGCTTGTATATTTTAGCTAAATATGATACAATTAACTCAAGTCAAAAGGGTATCACCCCTCAGACCCTTGCAAACGGTTTCGCTTGCAAATAAAGTTCAAGGCGTATATCGCCCCGAAAGGAATGAAAGTTATATGACAGTAAACATTACAGCGAAGAAGATTCAGGTTACTCAGGCGTTCTCGGATTACGCAACAAAGAAGATTGAAGCTAAGCTCGATCGTTTCTTCTCAGGTGACGCAGACTGCAAGGTAACACTTTCCGAGCAGAAAAATATGATAACGTGCGAAGTTACAGTCCGCACAGCAGGACTTATATTCCGTTCAGAGCAGAAAGCGGCAGATAAAAACGATGCTTTTGATGCCTGCATAGACCGTATCATAAGACAGATCCGTAAAAACAAGACAAGAGTTGAAAAACAGCTTCACAGCTCATTCAAGGGCGGATTTGACGATGTTGTTGAAGAACAGGCTGATTTCGAGGTAGTTAAACATAAAAAGTTCAATCTTCGTCCTATGTCGGAGGATGAGGCTATACTTCAGATGAATATGCTTGAACACACATTCTTTATGTTCAGAAACGCAAAGACCGGAGAGATCAACGTAGTTTACAAACGTGACGACGGCAATTATGCGGTTCTTGAGCCTTCGGAAGCGTAAACAATATAAAGCATAAAGCTGTATCAACGTAAATAAATAACATACTGCCGTGCAGTGTTCACTGCACGGCAGTAATTCTATTAAATAAAGGAGCGTTATATGAATAAAACAAACTGGGGAATCATCGCAACGGGATCTATCGCCGCAAAGCTGGCCGAAGCTATAAACAGCAATGAAAACTCCGTGCTTTATGCGGTAGCGTCAAGAAGCGAAAATAAAGCAAAGGACTTCGCTGAAAAATTCGGTGCAACAAAGCATTACGGCAGTTATGAACAGCTGGCGGCAGATGAAAATGTCGATGTTGTCTACATTGCCACACCTATGGCTCAGCATTACGAAAACGCAAAAATGTGTATCGAAAAAGGGAAAAACGTGCTGTGCGAAAAGACGATAACTCTTAACTGCAAACAACTTGACGAGCTTATCGCACTTGCCCAAAAACACAACGTATTCTTTATGGAGGCAATGTGGATGAAGTTTATTCCTGCGTTCAGGCAGGCAAAGGAATGGGTAGCCTCCGGACGAATCGGTGACATAAAGCTTGTCCGTGCAGATCTGTCATCTTTTTGCCCTTATAATCCCGACAACCCGTATGACCGTTTTTATACAAATTCACTCGGCGGCGGTTCTCTGCTTGATCTTGGCGTATATCCGCTGACATTTGCCTGTGATTTTCTCGGATATAAACCGAAAGAGATCATTACAAGCGCATACATCGGAAAAAGCAACGTAGATTATGACGCTTCCCTGCTGTTAAGATATGAAAACGGAAAATTTGCCGACTCGCACATCGGTTTTGATTTTCTTAAAGACAATTCCGCCTGCATAATCGGTGACAAAGGCAGAATAGTTTTTGGCAACTGGTTCTTCTGCACTTGCTCGGTAAAGCTGTATGATGAGCTTGGCAACCTTGTTGCTGAGCCTGCGATAACTCACGATTGCAACGGCTATGAATATGAGGTGCGTGAGGTGGAACGCTGTCTTGACGAAAACAAAAAGCAGAGCGATATAAATCCGCTGTGGCAGACAAGAGCCGTCCTTGAAATTATGGACAATTGCCGCAAACAATGGAACTTGAAATTTGACGGAGAATAAAATAATACCCCTTGCAGTAAATTTGCAAGGGGTATTTGTCAGTTTACCTTTATCTTGTCCAGCACCTCTCCGACCTTATCGTGTATGGCAAGGTCTGCTCTGCTGTCATAAGGAGTGGCAGACATATTAATAAGCACCAGATTTCTGCCACCGAAATAACGTATAAATCCCGCCGCAGGATACACTGTGAGCGAGGTTCCGCCGATAATCAGCGTGTCACATTGCTCTATGGCAGACAGCGCACCGGTTACCGTCCTGTCGTCGAGATTTTCGCCGTACAGCACAACATCAGGCTTTATTATTCCTCCGCATTTGCAATGAGGCACTCCTTCTGACTTGAGAATATCCTCTGCGCTGTAGCTTTTTCCGCATTTAAGGCAGTAGTTTCTGTGAACGCTTCCGTGCAGTTCATAAACCGTTTTGCTTCCTGCCGCCGTATGAAGCCCGTCAATATTCTGCGTTATGACCGCAGTCAGCTTTCCTGCCCTTTCAAGCTCAGCCAGCTTCAAATGCGCCTTGTTCGGCTTTGCATCCAGGCACAGCATTTTCTCACGGTAAAATTCAAAGAATTTTCCGGTATGCTCAAAGAAATATTCGTGGCTTAAAAGCTCTTCGGGAGGTACATCGTACTTCTGATTATACAACCCGTCGGGCGAACGGAAGTCGGGTATCCCGCTTTCTGTAGACACTCCCGCACCGCCGAAAAATACAATAGATTTGCTCTCATCAACAATCTGCTGCAACGTTTTCATAAAAAAGACCCTCTTTCAGATTTCCTCGCCGTTATCATGGCAGAAATGACACTCTCCGCAAAGCTCGCCGTGTCCGTATATCTCTTTTATTATACTCCAGTTGTCAAGCATTTTCTTTGCCACCGCAGGATCGTACATAAGTCCGATATTCTTTTCTATTTCATTTCTGACTATATCAAGCGGAAGCGCTTTTCTGTAGGCTCTTGCCGATGCCATTGCATCAATCGAATCACACACGGCGATTATTCTTGCGCCGATTGGAATCTCATCCGCCTTTGCGCCGAACGGGTAGCCCTTTCCGTCATATCTTTCGTGGTGATGAAGTATTATTGCGGATATTCTCGAAAAGCTGGGCGACTTTGACAGTATATCCGCTCCTATCTGCGGATGCTTTTTCATCAGCGCCCATTCTTCATCGTCAAGCCTGCCCGGCTTCAGCAATATGGAATCGGGTATTCCGATTTTTCCTATATCGTGCAGGTGAGCGGCTATATGTATTTCCTGTATTTCGTCATCTGCAAGTCCCAGCATTTTTGCAAGGACTGTAGCCGTATCGCTGACCCTCCTCGAATGATCTCCCGTGTACGGATCTCTCGCATCAAGCGCAGACGATATACACTCCACAAACTCGTGATATAATTTGTTGTCCTGTGTAATTATACTGTTGGCGTCGATAATTTTCGGTTGTTCCTGCTCCACTCTGACATTCCTCTTTTCTTTCCCCTGATTGCCGTATATAAGTTAGTTTAAGGCAACCGTGATATAAAACCAAATCGTTACGCATTTTCTGCGGCAATGTGCTTTTCTTTTATATGCTTTTTCAGTTTGTCGAACGATTCGGAGCTTATATCGTGTTCCAGCTTACACGCATCCTCTGCGGCCGTTTTTTCGTCTACGCCTATACCGATAAGCCAGTCTGTAAGCACTCTGTGACGTTCATATATACGCTGTGCTATCTCCTCGCCGGGTTCTGTAAGCGTTATATACCCGTCCTTATCCACCTCTATAAAACCGCCGCTTCTGAGTATACTCATAGCACGGCTTACACTCGGCTTTGAAAGCTCCATTTCGTGTACTATATCAATAGAACGTACTTCTATCCCTCTTTCTCTGAGAACAAGGATAGTTTCAAGATAGTTCTCGCCCGATTCGTGAATACCTGGCATTAATGCACCGCCTTTCAGTTTGGTTAATTCTGTCGGTTAGTCACCGCTTATTCGTTGTTATTATAGCATTAAATTAAGTGGCTGTCAAGCCACAGCGGCGGTACGCCACTGTTTTGCAAAGCAAAACTATTTAATGCTAAAACGTTCTCAGCCATTGCGTAGCAAGCCGCATATTATGCGGCGAAATCGTTGCAAAACGATTTCAGGCTGAGGTTGTTATAACACGATTTTAATGTGCCGTCAAGGCACAGCGGCAATTTGCCGCAAGTTTTGCCTTTGGCAAAACAAAATCGTGTTTCAACGTTCTCGGACAGGTGCGCATGCACCTCCGCATTTTTATGCGGTAAATCATCGTCAGATGATTTTAGTCCGAGG